>Ga0055584_100004917_pt1 | contig 13080 bp, 8 predicted proteins | sample OSDHelmetaG_FD_58716 | JGI IMG/M metagenome (GOLD analysis project Ga0055584, IMG submission 58716) | Pelagic marine sediment microbial communities from the LTER site Helgoland, North Sea, for post-phytoplankton bloom and carbon turnover... | ecosystem: Environmental > Aquatic > Marine >... | reverse complement strand
TCTTGTGCCGAGAGAGGGAAGAGCCTTTGTGCCCATGGGCGAAGGGTTCGATTGGCGATCCGCACCGGAAGGCGTAAAGCCTGTCCGGGCGCAGCCTCGGGAAGCGATTTTGCTTGCACGGGAGACTTGTCGGGCGACTGTGCAGAAGACACACCCGCGCGATATCAGATCGGATTCGGCGGCGCACACCCCGGGGGGGCCGATGTGGCAAAGACTGCTAGTTCAAACGCGCGGAGCGTAGCCGAAGTGCGTTCCCGATGACGCAGATCGAACTCAGGGACATCGCCATTGCGGCGATCATCGGGTTCAGAAGAATCCCGAAACTCGGATAGAGCACCCCGGCAGCCACCGGAACACCGGCCGCGTTGTAAATGAAGGCAAAAAAGAGATTTTCGCGGATGTTGGCGCGAGTCGCCTGCGACAGCCTCCGGGCCGCCACAAGAGCAAGCAGGTCGCCGCTGAGCAGCGTGAGTCCGGAGCTATGAATGGCCACATCCGTTCCGGTTCCCATGGCGACTCCAACTTCGGCCTGGGCAAGCGCAGGGGCGTCGTTGACGCCGTCGCCGGCCATCGCAACAATCTTTCCCTCGGCCTGCAGGCGAGATACGAGGGCCGATTTGTCGCCGGGAAGCATGCTCCCCTCGAATCGTTCGAGCCCCAGTTGTCGGGCAACCGCTTCCGCAGTCGTCGGGTTATCTCCGGTGGCCATCACCACGGAAATTCCGAGGTTCTCGAGTTCGCGCAAGGCCTGCGACGCGGTCTCCTTGATGGGATCGGCGACGCCCAGAACGCCCACGATACGTCCATCGATCGCTACGAGCACGACGGTCTCGCCTTGTTGACGCAAATCACTCGCCTGATCTGCGATCTGGTCCGGGTCGGCGATGTCCGGACCGATCAGCCGTTCGCTTCCGACGGCGACTTTCCGCGAGTTCACGGTGCCGAAGACGCCAATCCCGGGTCGCGAGACGAAGTCCTCGACCGCCGGTACGGCAATATCTCTGGCTTTGGCGCCCGCCACAATCGCCTCCGCGATGGGGTGCTCGCTGGCCGTCTCCACGCTCGCGGCAAACGAAAGAAGCTCGGTTGGGCCTTCCACGGTGACAAGCCGAGCGTTCCCTTCGGTCAGAGTTCCGGTCTTGTCGAGGACGACTGTATCGACAACGGCCAGAGTCTCGAGCGCGGCCGCGTCCTTGACGAGAACGCCAGCTTGCGCTCCCCGCCCGATCCCCACCATTACGGCCATGGGCGTCGCCAGCCCAAGAGCGCAAGGGCAAGCGATCATCAGGACGGCGACCGCCGCCATCATCGCATAGGAAAGACGAGGCTCGGGTCCCCATACCAGCCAGACACCGAAGGAAATCGCCGAGATCAGCAGGACAACCGGGACGAAGATGCCGGATACCTTGTCGGCCAGTCGGTCGATCGGCGCACGGGAACGCTGAGCCTCGCCGACCAAGTTTACGATCTGAGCAAGTAACGTATCCTTGCCGATTCGATCGGCCTCGAAGAGAAACGAGCCGTTTCCATTCAGCGTTCCGCCCGAAACACGGTCCCCGATATCTTTCGAGATATGAACGGCCTCGCCGGTCAGCATCGATTCGTCCACCCAGCTTTGACCTTCCGTGACGCGCCCATCGACAGGAATTTTCTCCCCGGGCCGTACCCGCAGCCTGTCGCCGACTTGCACCGCGTCGACGCCGATCTCGTCTTCTTCACCGTCTGGCGCCACCCGGCGTGCCGTGGGCGGTTCCAGCCCCAGCAATGCCTTGACTGCCGATCCGGTCTTCGCTCGCGCTCCCAACTCGATCACCTGGCCGAGCAGAACCAATATGACGATTATGGCGGCTGTCTCGAAATAGAGCTCCGGCGCGCCCCCGGCGCTTTGGTGAGGTAATCCTCCCAGCGCGTGCGGGAACAGAATTTGGATGGTGCTGAAGGCCCATGCAGAGCCGCTGCCGATCGCGACCAAGGTGAACATATTCAGATGTCCGGTGCGGAGGGAGACCCAGGCTCTCTGAAAAAAAATCGACCCAGCAACGAATACGATCGGGGTCGTCAAAACGAGCTGAATCCAGCCTCGAGTCGTGTCCGAAAATAGTATCGTAAGAGGATTACCGGGAATCATCTCTCCCATGGCCAGGAAGAACACCATCCCCGCAGGCAGCACGCTCCAAGCCAGGCGCCGGCGGAGGGATATCAGCTCCGGGTCCGCTTCGAGGTTCTGTAATCGAATATCCTTGGGCTCGAGCGCCATGCCGCAGAGAGGGCACGCACCGGGTCCGACCTGTTCGATTTCGGGATGCATCGGGCAGGTATAAAGAGCGTCGGGATCGCCGGCATCCGCGACTTCGCCCGATAGGTAGCCTTCCGGGTTGGCGGCGAACTTCTTGCAACACCCCGTGCTGCAAAAGTGATAAATCTGCCCTCGATGTTCCACCTGTCTCTCCGGGGCTGGCTCGTTCACGTTCATGCCGCAGACAGGATCGATGAGGTTTGTGCCGGGTTCGGAAGCATCCATGCGCACCAGCCTACTCGGTTCCACGTCCCGGGTCACGCGCCCGACCTTGACGGCTGCCCGGAGGAGTGGTGAGCTTGAGATATGGAGATTCAGACAATTTCGGTCGTGCTTCAGATTGCTGCATTGATCTTCGCGGTGTCGGTTCATGAGTCGGCTCACGGATGGGTCGCCTTCCAGTGTGGCGATCCGACCGCGAAAGATCTTGGGCGGATCAGCCTCAATCCGGCCCGTCATATCGATCCAGTGGGCAGCATCGTGCTCCCGGCACTCCTGGCTTTCGCGGGAGCCCCGGTATTCGGGTGGGCCAAGCCTGTGCCGATTTCGCTCGGTCGCACGCGACATCCGCGCTCGGCAAACCTCTGGATCTCGGCAGCCGGACCGGCATCAAATATTATTTTGGCGACGTTCATGGGCGCTGCTGTTCTTGTGCTGCGGAGTCAGGGGAATGTCGTGGGAGGAGGCTCTCCCGCCGAACTCGCGATGCTTTTTGGCGTCTACTCGGTTCTGATCAATTTGATTCTGGCGGTCTTCAACTTGCTGCCGATCCCGCCCCTTGATGGTTTCGGCGTTCTCGAGAGTGTTGTCCCGCCGTCATGGCTCGCGATGACGTCCCAGATCCGGCGCTGGGGTATGCCGATTCTGTTGCTCGTAATCTTCTCTGGTGCGCTGCAGTTTCTTTTGTCGCCCGTGCAGAACTTCGTGAGGCAAATCCTTTTGGGCTGATTGACGCGAGCGCGCTGGCCGTCGCCCGACCCTGACTGCTTCCGTTCCGCGCTGCGCGGATTCGTGGTAGGGATGGCACCCCCATGGAACATTCGGATGTGATTCGAGCGGCGTTTGCGGCCGTCGCCATGCTGCTGATCCCCGGCAGGGCCATCTTTTTGGCATTACGAATGGACCGACATTTTGAGGGGTTGCAAGGTTGGCTGGTGGCGGCCGGTATAGGGGCTGCGCTACCACCTCTCCTCTTCGCAATGCAGGATGGACTCGTGTCGACGGGGGTTCCTCTGGGTGGTCTCGGGCCCGGATTCGTCTATGGCGTGCTCGGCATCAGCCTCCTGATTCTGTTCGAAAGATCATGGCGCGGCGAGCGTCGCCGTCGGCTGGTCGGTGATGAATGGATTGCTCTCGGGATTATTCTGATTGTGGCGGCGACCCGAGCGTGGTTGGCCAACCAATTTCCGATTCCCCCTCTGACCGACTCTCTTCATCATGCGATGTTGACCCGAGACGTTGTGGAATCTGGTTTTCTGCCGGACCGAATGCCGGTCTTCGCGAGCATCCCGCTGGATCGCTATCACACCGGACTCTATGCCATCAGCTCGTTTGTCTCGTGGGCGGGATCCGTCTCCCCGCTTCTCGGACTGGTATGGTCCGGGCAGGCCCTGAACGTATTGGCGGCAGTCGGGGTTTATCTCCTCCTTGATCGATATGCGTCGCCCAAAGCCGCCTGGGTAGGCTTGATCGCAGCAGGGCTCATCAACCAGATGCCGAATGCTTATCTTGCGTGGGGTCGTTTTACGCAGGTAGGCGGACAGGCACTTCTGCCCATAGCGTGGGGCGTTTGCTGGGTTTGGTTCCGGCGGCTGCACACAGGTCCGACAAAGGGGAGACGTGGGGAGCTTCTCACGCTGGGTGCGCTATCGGCAGGGCTGGCGATCGCTACGGTTCTCGTCCACCTGCGGGTCGGGATCTTCCTCTTTGCGATTTTGATACTCACCTTCCTCGCGGAGGCAGCCGCAGCGCGGAAGAAAGGACGTGCCCGAGCCCTCGTGCAGCCTGTGCTGGGCACCGCATTTCTGGCCGGGTTCGCATTATTACCGCGCTACGGGCTGGGCCTCTACCATTGGGTCTGGGGGCATTGGTTTCTCTCGCGCGGTGGGAATGGCTGGACCGGCGGCGGTGATCTGCGCGGCGTCAACAGCGAGGCCTACTTCTCGGTCTGGATGGGAGAGTCCCTGTTTTCCTGGTTGGGGGCCCCACTGCTGGTCGGTATATCCTTGAGTTTGGGCTCTCTCGCAATCATCCGGGGTAGCAACCTGGCTCGGTTGACAGGCTGCTGGATGGTGGCCCTGATTGCTTTGGGAAGTGTACACCTTCTTCGTATTCATATCCTCGATATTTTGCCGCTGAACGCGGTACTGATGTTCGCCTACCTGCCACTGGCCATTCTTCTGGGTTGCGGACTCGACGCAGTCGTCGAGATCTCGCCGGCCCAACGTCGCGCGGGTGTCGAAAAAGTCTTCCTGGTCGGAATGCTCATGCTCGGTTTGGTTTCAATCCCGGCCCGTCTCAGCGACGTTCCTGCGCCCTACCAGCTTGTTGAAGAAGGGGATCTCGAGGCATTCGAGTGGATTCGCGAGCACACGCCACCACAGTCCCAATTCGCAATCGCTGCGAAGAACATCTTGCCGCAACTCGCGGCGGGAACCGATGGGGGCTACTGGATTCCCTATTTCACGGATCGTCGCACGACTACCGGGCCGATGCTTTCCCCTTTGGCGCCCGGATTCATGACCCGAGCCAGCCGGGTCGTAGCGGTCCAACGGCTTCCGGGGTTCTCGAACGAGAAGATCGACAGACTGGTGGTTCAGGGGGTGCGCTATTTCTACTTCAGTCGTTCCGCGCGAGGAATGGTGGACGCGCGAAAGCTTGCAGAATCACCCTTGGTGGAATTGGTCTACGACCGTGGCGGTGTGCAGATCATCGAATTGCAGGCCTCGGAGCAGATGACGAACGCTCTTCGCCTGATGCGTCGCGATGCGGAACGTCGCGGGCCGGCACGCTGATCGCCGGTCTCACCCTCAACTGAGGATCAATCCCTCGCAACGCGCTTCGAGGGCGACCCGATCAAGGGATTTCCCGATAAATACGATCGCTCCGGTTTCCGGCGTGGGGCCTCCATGCGCTTCCATCTCGAACCTTCCCGCAACAGAGCTGAAGAATGTCCAATCGGAATCCCCGTCCGTGCGGACGATGCCTTTGAGTCGATAGACGCCTTGCGGAGATTCGTAAAGGAAATCTTCGAGGGCCTCGTCGGAGAGGACTCGGTCGGTCCGGAAGGTCCAGGTCTCGAAAGAGGCCTGATGTTGATCAACGACTTCGCCCGGCAGCTTGCGCGACTCTCCAGGGGACGCCGCCAGCAACACCTCAAAGGGAATGTTGCCGCGTTCTGCCGGGAAAATCGGTGCGCGACCGTTGATGGAGCGAATTCTGTCGACCGTGCGCGCTTCCGCATCCTCCACAAGGTCAATTTTATTCAGGATCAGCAGGTCGGCCCGGTCGATCTGCATCTCGGCCTCCGGTGCTTCAGCGAGAGCAGCCTCAAGGTTCAGAGCATCGACAACCGTCATCAGACAATCGAGCCGATAATAATCGACCAGACGCTCGCGGCTCAGGGTCCAGCCCACCGGCAGTGGGTCGGCGAGTCCCGTGGTCTCGAGGATCAGATGGTCGAATCCACCAAATTGTTGAAGTTCAAGCAGGGTTTCCTGAAGGTCTTCATTGATCGAGCAACAGAGACAACCATTGTCCAATTCGACGAATCGTTCGGCTCCGGACACACGAGCCCCGTCGATTCCGACTTCTCCAAACTCGTTAACGACAACCGCGATCTTGTAGCCATGCGCCTCATGGAGCAGGCGATTGAGCAGGGTTGTCTTTCCGCTGCCAAGAAAACCACCTAAAACAGTGACGGGTATTCGCTCACTCACGATCATGCACCCTAGCCCTCAGAATCTTTAAAATCACGAAACGCCTCCGGCCCCTCGACGCAACCGATGATTCGGGGAATAGTGTGGGCGGCGGCTCCGGCTGTGCCCTGAGGGCTCAACGGAAGCCGACCGATTCTGGCCAGGCAGACCATGACAAGAACCTTCAAACATCTTGCTCCGAAAGTTCCGCCGGGCCCGGCCTGTGTCGTGCGCGAGGCTCGGTTGTCCGAGAAAGACGAACGCCGAGAGGTCGCGCAGCTTTTGGCGTCCTATACTTCCGAGGCACTTGCCGGGAAGCAAGCCGACGAGAGCACGGCCCTGCAGGCGGTGGAGCTTGTCGCATCTTCTGCCGGTGCGTTTGTGCTGCTGGCGTCTGTGGGCGAGGTGTATGTCGGGCTGGCTATCTGCTTGCGAAGTCTGTCCACGTTCGCTGCCGCCGGTGTCGTGAATATCCACGACCTTTGGGTCGACAGCTCCTTTCGGCAACGAGGCGTAGCGAGCGAGTTGCTGCGCTGTGTTGCACGTGAGGCCGAGCAGCGCGGTTGTGTGAAAGTGTCTCTGGAAGTGCGCGAAGATAACGGCCCTGCCCGCCGACTCTACCGCCGACGGGGTTTTCGCGGCGAGCCCGGCGCCGCGGACGTGCCCGGCAATTTTTTTCTCGAGCTTTTGATTTGAGATTTCAGGCGATGGCCTTGGCGCTCTCGAGATCCTGAATATCCTCGGCCGAGATCCCCCACTCCTGTAGCGCCTCGCGGGTATGCTCACCGGGGTTCACCGGTGGGCCCTGAATTTCGCCAGGGGTTCTCGAAAAGCGAGGCGAAGGGGCGGCTTGAATGAGGCCGTCCCGTTCGACAAAGGTTTTCCGCGCTTGCATATGGGGATGGTCAGGAGCCTCCGACATGGAGAGGACGGGTGCGAAGCAGGCATCGCTACCCTCGAAGATATCGCACCACTCGGCCCGCGTGCGAGTTTTCCAGATCGCCGCGATCTTGGCCTTGGCAGCCGGCCATTGCTCTCGGTCGTGCTGGTTGGGGAAATCATCGGCCGTTAATTCCAGCTTCTCCAGCATGATTGCATAGAATTGGGGCTCGAGAGCTCCGATGGAGATATACTTGCCATCCTTGCACTCGTAGACATCGTAGTAAAAAGCGCCGGTATCGAGGAGATTGGTGCCTCGCTCTTCCTGCCAAAATCCGATCTGGCGCATCCCGTTGATGATACTCATCAAGGATGCGGCTCCATCGACCATCGCCGCATCCACGACTTGCCCCTGTCCTGATCTGGATGTCTCCAGCATCCCGCAGACCATTCCGTACGCGAGCAGCATTCCCCCGCCGCCAAAATCTCCGACCAGATTGAGTGGCGGTACAGGTGCTTCACCACGCCGGCCGATTGGTTCCAGAGCACCGGCCAGAGCGATATAATTGATATCGTGACCGGCGGCCTGAGCCATCGGCCCATCCTGGCCCCAGCCCGTCATGCGTCCGTAGACCAGCCGGGCACTACGCGCGAGGCAAGCCTCGGGGCCCAAGCCCAGCCTTTCCATCACACCGGGCCGATAACCTTCGATCAGGCCATCAGCGTTTTCCAGCAGCCGCATCACCAACTCGACACCCTCGGGCGTCTTGAGATTCACGCCGACACTTTTTCGTCCCCGCGCCAGCAATTCCTTGTTGGGCTGCGCATCCGGGCGGACCTTGTCGGCCCGATCAATCCGAAGAATCTCGGCGCCGAGGTCCGACAGCATCATTCCACAAAAAGGTCCGGGGCCGATTCCGGCCATTTCGATGATCTTGAATCCGCTCAAAGGTCCGCTCATGTCGCAATCTCCTTGAGTCTGGGTGAACCAAGTTCTGAGCGAACCTGCAATATCAGAAGATTCACGGCTGGCGTCCGGCCAAAGTCCATGGCAGGTTGCGCCTATGCATGATCTTGTCATTCGTAACGCAAGAATTGTCGACGGTACCGGTGCCCCCGAGTTCCATGGCGACGTCGCGATCTCCGGGCAAATAATCACCCATGTCGGTGAGGTAGAGGGTCCGGCCCGGCGCGAAATTGATGCTGGCGGGCGACTTCTGACTCCGGGGTTTGTTGACATTCATACTCACTACGACGCCCAGGCTACCTGGGACCCTCATATGCTCCCATCAGGGTGGCACGGGGTGACGACAACAATTTTCGGGAATTGCGGAGTGGGTTTTGCCCCGGCGAGTCCGGATCGGCGTGAGTGGTTGATCGGCTTGATGGAAGGCGTCGAGGATATCCCCGGGGCTGCATTGTCCGAGGGGATCGAATGGAATTGGGAAACGTTCCCGGAATACCTGGACGCTCTCGACCGGGTGCCGTTGGGGATGGATGTGGGTACCCACGTTCCTCACGGAGCTGTGCGAGCTTACGTGATGGGCGACCGGGGTGCGCGCAACGAGGCGGCCACGGATGTCGATATCGAGCGTATGCGGGTTCTGGTGCGCGAGGGCCTCGAGGCTGGCGCTTTCGGATTCTCGACTTCCAGAACTCTGGGCCATCGAGCGGTAGACGGGGAGCCTGTTCCGGGGACCTTCGCCCAGGATGACGAGCTTTTCGGGATCGCGCGCGCTCTGCAGGATGTCGGGCGGGGGATCTTTGAAGTTGCTGGCGCCGGCTCTGCGGGTGATATGACCGGCGATGATGCCGAGGACGCACTCCGTGAGATCGATTGGATGGAGCGTCTGTCGACCGAGGTTGGCTGCCCGGTCTCCTTTGCGATGCTGCAATTCGATTCACGCCCCGATCAGTGGCGTGAACTCCTCGAGCGTTGTGAGACGTCGGCGGCTCGAGGTGCGAACGTGACCGCACAGATCGCGGCTCGGCCTTTCGGGGTTCTTGCCGGGCACCAGACAGTCGCGAATCCCTTCATGAACCGCCCCGCCCTTGTCGAGATCGCGGATCTACCCCTTGCCGAACGGGCGCGGAAGATGCGCGAACCCGAGTTCCGTGCCCGGGTTCTCAGCGACGAACGCATGGTGGATCCGAACGGATTCGACCTTTTGCTGGGCAATGAGGCGATTTACGCAAAGCTTTTCCCGATGGGAGATCCGCCGGACTATGAGCCGGACGAGAGCAAGAGCATCGCGGCCATCGCTGCCCGAGAGGGTCGCCGGCCCGATGAGGTCCTCTATGAGTTCATGCTCAAGGACGATGCCCGCGAGCTACTGCTGCTGCCGTTGTTCAACTATTCAAACCATGATCTCGAACCCCAGCGTGCCATGATCGAGCATCCTCGCTCGCTGATCAGCCTGGGCGATGGGGGCGCTCATTGCGGCCTGATCTGTGACGCTTCGCTGACAACGTTTCTGCTCACCCATTGGGTCCGCGACCGCAAGCGCGGAGCGCGTCTTCCGATCGAGACAGCGATCCAAAGGACCACACAGCATACCGCCTCGTTCTATGGATTGCATGATCGAGGCGTGATCAAGCCCGGCTATAAAGCGGATTTGAATCTGATTGATTTCGATCGACTGGCGCTGCGCCGTCCTGAAATGGCTTACGATTTGCCGGGAGACGCTCGGCGACTCCTCCAGAAAGCCGATGGCTATGATATGAAGATCGTCTCGGGGGCCGTGGTCATGGAGATGGCCGAGCCCACCGGTTTGGTCCCGGGAAAACTGCTTAGAGGCCCGCAGGCTCGGCCCTGAGGAGAAATCGATGGAGATTCAGGTCATCGGTCAGGCGCGGACCGCGTGGTCGCGACGACAGGACGCGCCTCATCAGCCTAGAGCGGCGGCGGAGGTCGTGGGAGAGATCCTCGTCGAGGAGCCCTTTCGAGCGGCTCTCGCGGATCTTGAATCCTTCAATCGAATCTGGGTGATTTTCCTATTCCATCAGAGCACCGGATTCGCTCCACGGGTGAAGCCACCGCGTGGAGGTCCCAAGCGGGGTGTTCTTGCCACCCGCGCTCCGAATCGCCCCTCACAGATCGGGTTGAGTTGTGTCGAGTTGGTGGCAGTTGATGTGTCTTCGGGAGTGGTTCGTGCGGCCGGTCTCGACCTGTTGAACGAGACACCTGTTCTTGATCTCAAACCTTATTTGCCGGAGGTCGACAGCTTCCCCGAAGCCGGTCACGGTTGGTTGGACGCCTTCCGGGCTGCCGGTATCGAGCCTCGCCTGAAGAAACCCTTTCAACCGCCGCGATCGAAGTAGTCGGGCACTCGTTCAGGAGCCTTGCTCATGCTTCCAGCGCTGCGTCAGCCATACACGTGCATCGTCAAGCAAGGTGTAAAAGACCGGCACCACAATTAGCGTCAGCAGTGTGGACGCGGCGATCCCGCCAGCGACGACCACACCGAGCGGGCGTCGACTTTCGGCGCCCGCACCGAGACCGGCCGCCACAGGGAGGATTCCGACTACCGTAGAAATGGCGGTCATCAAGATCGGGCGCATACGGACGGTTCCCGCCTGGATTACGGCCTCCGGTCGGGAAAGCCCGCCGGCTCGCAGGTTGTTTGTGCAATCTACCAACAAGATCGAGTTTTTGGTGACCAGGCCAATCAGCATCACGATCCCGATGAAACTGTAAATGTTGAGGGTCATATTCAGCGAGGCGAGCAGTAAAAATGCACCGAAGATGGCCAATGGAAGCGATAATAGAATGGTGAAGGGATGGACGAAGCTCTCGAACTGCGCTGCCAGGACCAGAAAGACAGCCATGAGCGCGAGCAGAAAAGTAAAGCGCAAGCTCCCGAAGGCATCATCCATCTCCTGAGATTGACCGGTCACGGTCGTGGCAAATCCGGCAGGGAGCATGCGCCCGGCCAGATCCTGGACCGCTTCGATCGCTTCGCCGAGCGGTATGCCATCGAGATTGGCGGAGAGAATCACCGACCGACTGCGGTTGAAGTGACCAATGCTGCTCGGCCCCACCCCCTCCTCGATTTCGGTGACGCTGGCCAACTGGATCAGTGCGCCGTTCGCCGCCCGCACGTGAATCTCCTGCAACTGCGTGGGCACAGCCCTCTGAGCCGCGTCGAGGCGCACAATGACTTCGTAGCGTTCGTTCCCCTGACGGAAGCGAGTGGTTCGTGCTCCTCCCAGGAGGATGCGCAACGTATCGGCAATTTCTGCCGCGCTGACACCTAGAGCGGCGGCTTTTTCCCGATCAATGCGAACCCGGATCTGTGGGTTTTCGGTTTCAAGGTCCGAGCGGACACCGACGAGGCCGGGAATCCTTGCCATCTCCGCCACGAGAAGCTCGCTTTCTCGGGTCAGGTCTTCCCACGACTCACTTTGGACGACGAATTGCAGAGCCTGACCACGCCTGCCTGTGGAAAGTCCGGAGAACGGCGTGGCGAACACCCGAATACCGGGAATTTCTGCCGCTGCCTCCCGAAATTCTCGCAGGATCTCATCTTGACTTCGTTTCCTTTCGGACGGCGCATGCATGCGCGCAAAGATCATCCCACGATTCACCGAACCCACGCCCCCGGCACCGATGAAAGCGGTTGAGGCGCGCATCTCCGGCATTTCGGCGAGAATACGCTCGATGGGGTATTGAAGCCGATCGTGGTGGTCGAGGGCGGATCCTTCCGGAGTCTCGAGCATCACCATGAATCCGCTTCGATCTTCCGGTGGCACGAATTCCTGGCCAAGGGCAAAGTAGAGGCCTACAGCCGCGACCATCAGGAACCCGCTCGCGCCGGCAACACGCCCTCGATGGCTCAACGACCAGCGAAGCGCGCGCGCGTATGCCTGCGAGAGTCTATGGAGTCGCGCATCGAGCGCTGCCAGAATGCCGCTGGCCGGTCGCACGACAAGAAACCGGGAGCAGAGCATTGGCGTAAGAGTCAGCGCGACCAGAGAAGAAACAACCACTGCCACGACAACGGTGACACCGAACTCGAAAAAGAACCGGCCGATGACGCCCGTGATGAAGGCCACAGGGACAAATACCGCCACAAGCGTCAGGGTCGAGGCAATGGCCGCAAATGCAATCTCGGAGGTGCCTCGGAGTGCAGCTTCCCTTCGGCTGACGCCGCTCTCCATCAAGCGATAGACATTCTCGAGAACGATAATCGCGTCATCGACGACAACACCGATGGCCAGTGTCAGCGCGAGCAAAGTGAGACTGTTAAGGGTGAAGCCTGCGAAATAAATAACACCGAAGGTAGCGAGGACAGACGTGGGGATGGTCAGCGCCGGGATGATTGCACTGCGAGGTGAATGCAGGAACAAGAAAATCACCACAAGAACAAGTAGTCCCGCGACCACAAGGGCCCCCTGCACTTCGCCGATCGACTCCTCGATAAAGGTTGCGCCGTCGTAGGTGACTTGGAGCCTGTAGCCTTCCGGCAGGAATGGCTGCATCGCTTCTACCTCGGCGCGGGCGGCCTGTGCGACCGTTACTGTGTTCGCGTTCGACTGCTTGACGATACCGATCGAGACGTGAGGGTTCAGATTGAACCTCGCCAGCGAACGTTCTCCTTCATCGCCGGCCGATGCACGACCCACTTCGCCGAGACGAATCGGGCCGTCGGCAGAGGAACGCAGAATCAGATCGTTGAATGCTGCGACCGAGGTCAGACTTCCTTCCGTCTGCACAACAAATTCGCGGGTAGCACCTTCGATACGGCCGGAAGGTATCTCGACATTTTCAGAACGCAGCGCGGACGTGACGTCGGCCACCGTGAGGCCATGCGCGGCAAGAAGATCGGCGTCAAGATCGACGCGAATCGCCAGGCGCTTGCTGCCCCCAATATAGATGGAACCGACCCCCGGTAGCCGCTGCAAGCGCTCTTGAAGTACGTTTTCCGCGTAAGAGGTGAGATTACGGAGTGATTCGTAGTCCGCATTGAGCGAGATCCATAGGATGGC
>Ga0055584_100004916_pt1 | contig 13080 bp, 11 predicted proteins | sample OSDHelmetaG_FD_58716 | JGI IMG/M metagenome (GOLD analysis project Ga0055584, IMG submission 58716) | Pelagic marine sediment microbial communities from the LTER site Helgoland, North Sea, for post-phytoplankton bloom and carbon turnover... | ecosystem: Environmental > Aquatic > Marine >... | reverse complement strand
CGAACTGTCGTTCCTTTTGGCCCTTTGATTTTTTCAACAATATCATCTAAGCGCCATCCCATAACATCAACTATTTCGCCTTTTTCTTGCCCCACACCAATAATACGATCGCCTTTTTTCAGACGTTTCGACTTTTCAGCCGGACCACCTGGAATTAATGAACGTATAACTGTGTAATCATCATCCATTTGCAAAACAGCACCAATACCATCAAGAGAAAGATTCATATTCTGTTGAAAGTCCTTCGCTGCTCTAGGAGATAAATAACTTGTATGGGGATCGAGTTCATGGGTAAAAGATAGCATGAAAGTTTGAAAAACATCTTCACTTTTAGCTTGTATTAAACGATGAATCGCCATGTTATAACGTTTAAATAATTTGTCTTTAATCTCTTTATCAGATTTTCCTGATAATTTCAGATTAAGCGCATCATTTTTAACACGTAACTGCCAAAGCCGATTTAATTCCGCTTGACTTGTTGGCCAAGGAGCCTCACTTCGATCAATTTCAATTTTATCATCTTTAGTAAAATCAAAAGGTTGATCTAATAGGCTCAATGCATAAACATAACGATCATATCTTGCGCGTGATAATTGAGTATAGATCCGATACGCCGCTTGGGTACTACCTGATTTTAATTCATCATCTAGCGTTTTTCCCCACACAGAACGCAACATATCTATTTCAGACTGCATCAACACATTATGATTAAAATCCAGCATATCAATATAGGCATTAAAAATCTTTTCTGACATAGCATCATTAAGATTAAAACGTTTATAATGTGAGCGTTCAAATAATTGAGTAATACGCTGTTCTGCTGTTTTATGTTGTGGCTCAGCACTCAATACAGGAATATCATTTGCCTTATATTGAGGTGCAAGAGCCCATACCTGTTGCGAGGCAAGGACAATACTTAAAGTTAAAAGTGAAAATTTTAATTTATTCATTCAACGGATTCCGGCTATAGCCTTAAATTATCCAAAGATACCGATATGCTAAGTCCATTAACTAATCGAACTTTTATATTATTACCTTTTTGTACTTCAATAATAGTTGCAGGTAAGTCACCTTTCCCCATATTAACCTTAACATCAAGATTTTCAGCAACTTCTTCTGCTTTTAGAGGTCGAGAAATAACGCTTGGTTTTTGTACCTTAACCTCTTCATTTTTCTTAGTATAATTAGATGTTTTAACCGTTTTATTTTTTCTTCTTTCCTGTTTTTCGGTTGCATTCTTTTTCGCTGCCATCTCTTTACGATGGGCACGAACTTTAGCTTTACTTAATTCTAAAGCTTCTTTGGCATGATCTATATGTTCCTGTTCGACCAAACCGACCTCATTACCATCAAGATCGACACGTTTTGCACCGGGTTTAACACCATACAAATAACGCCATGAAGATGTATATTGACGCAGTGCGGCACGTACTTGTGTCTTACTCACTTTATCATCATCTTTGATACGATCGGCAATATCTTGAAAAATACCAATTTTTAAGGGTTTTGCTTCCCCCTCTTTTACAAAACACTGAGGGAAGAGTTCGATAAGATAGGATAACACTGCTTTGGTGCTATTCAGCTTTTCTGTTGGTTCCATAATTTTCCTAACGAAATAAATATTTCGTCTATAACAAGTTAAGGTTAATGATTGTGAAGGATCATTATAGTGGTATGATATATAAAGTAAACAGAGATATTCATTTCAATGGTTAAAAGGTTAACTTTTTTATGCAAACGACACCTCAAAAATGTATGGGATGTGACGAAAACATAGATTCTTCAACAGTTCCCCCTAATTCCACTGCTTACTGCCCTAAATGTAATAGCGTTATTTTTCGAGGAAAAACAATCAGTAGTCAAGGAGAGATCGCCATTGCAATAGCCGCATTGCTCCTTTTTTTTCCGTCACAATATTTTCCATTAGTAAATATTTCACTCTTAGGGCAAGATTTCTCTGCCAGTATTATTGCCTGTACTTTCTCTCTTTTTAACCAAGGTTTTTATTTGATCAGTGCTTTGGTCTTTTTTTGTGCTAGTGTCACACCTCTTTTTTATATGGTCTGTGTATTATTAGCTCATCGAGGTTTACGCAACCATGAATTTAAAACCTTAAAAATAGCCACTTGGGTACTCCATCATTTTAAGCATTGGGTTATGTTAGATGTATTTATGGTGGCCCTGACTATTACGGGGTTTAAAATTTTAGATTATGCAGAATTACACATCTCAACTGGCGTGTATTTTTTCCTTAGCTATCAATTTTTTCTCATTTTACTTATATCCAAAATTAATATTCATCGTTATTGGCGTATTTGGCAACCGGAAAAAGACTATACACAAAACGATGCTTATTATTGTTATGAATGTCATCTTTTTCAGGCAAAAAAAAGCCACTGTATTCGTTGTCATACCGCCTTGCATTTACGTAAACCACATAGCATACAACATTCATGGACATTAATAATTTCAGCATTAATTTGTCTTTTCCCTGCTAATTTATTATCAATGACCATCATTTATTCCAATGGACAAGCCTTCACTGACACTATATTTTCAGGTACCCTTTCTTTATACAAAGCCGGTTCCTATGGTATTGCTTTTATTATATTTACCGCCAGTATTTTTGTTCCTTTACTAAAGGTAGTGGGATTGAGTCTTATTTTACTTAAAATTATTTTTTTACCCGATCGTTATCAGCATTTATGTATGAAGTTATATCATTTCATTCATTTTATTGGTAAATGGTCTATGATGGATATTTTTGTTATTGCTCTCATGATGACTTTATTAAATAGAGGACAACTACTGGATTTTGTTCCAGGCTTAGGGGCAACGGCATTTGCTATGGTGGTTTTCTTTACCATGCTAGCAACTGAAACTTTAGATACACGTTTAATTTGGGATGAACATGACTGATACACAACACACTCACAAAGTAATCATAAAAAAGAATCATTGGATATCTCCTCTTTGGTTTTTGCCTTTTGTGGCTCTCTTAATTGCAGCTTGGCTAGGGTATCAATCTTATTCAGAATCAGGACAACGTATTCTCATCCATTTTCACTCAGCTAATGGTATTACTGCGGGACGTACGCCTATTCGTTACCATGGATTAGAAGTTGGTAAGGTAAAAAACCTCCATCTTTCCTCGGATTTAGACAGTGTTTTTGTTGAAGCAACTATCTATCCTGAAGCGGCTGAAACATTAAAAGAAGACACAGAGTTTTGGTTAGAAAAACCACGCGCCTCCATCACCGGAATTTCTGGTCTTGATACTATTGTTTCAGGAAATTATATCGGATTAAAACCAGGTAAAAGCGATAAATACAGTGACGAATTTACGGCATTAGATAAACCCATTATTGAAAAACCAGATCCTGATGGTATTTCAATACAAGTAGTGACTGACAGTTTAGATTCACTACATATAGGTTCCTTGGTTTATTTTAATCGTTTTCCTGTGGGGCAGGTTTATCATTATGAAATTAATAAAATCACAAAAAAAATCCTTATCGATCTGATGATTAAAAAAAATTATAAAAATCTAATTAAAAATAATTCTCGTTTTTGGAATATTAGTGGTATTTCTGCAGACATTAGCTTTGATAATATTCAAGTAAAAGCCGATGGTTTAGCATCAGTGATTATGGGAGGAATAGCCTTTGATTCCCCTAAAGATGGACAAATTATTACCGAACCACACCAACCTTTTACTTTATATTCAGATTATAAGTCTATTGCTAAAAACACGTTCAACACCACAGAAGATTCTCGGATTACCCTCTATGCGGATCAAAGTTATCACATTAGTACTGACAGCTTAATTAGTTACCTAGGATTAGAAGTAGGCAAAGTGATCAATGTGAAACTTACCTCTAACAATAAAGTAGCCATTGATATTGAAATACAAAAGAAATATGCTCATTTGATTACAGCCCAAACCAGTTTTTTTGTCGACTCGGGCTTACATGCCGATTTTTCTAAAGCTAATCTAGACGTTCGCTTACCTAATTTAAAACAGCTTATGTTAGGCAATATCAGTTTTATTTCCAAAGGTACAGGAAAAGCTCAAAGCAGTTACCCTCTTTTATCTAACAAAAGGTTAGCCCAACTGGCACAAAACAATACTATGGGGCATAAAATATATAAGCTCACAAGTGACCAATTATTTGGTTTACATGCTGGTTCACCTGTTTTATATCATGGATTAACTGTAGGGGAAGTTCTTAACTTTTCCCTTGTTGATAGCGCTTTTCAAATTAAAATTGCCATAAATAAAGCATATACCCACCTTATTGGTGCTAAAACCGCTTTTTGGAATGCCTCTGGTTTGCAAGTAAAGGCCTCGCTCAGCGGAGTCAACGTAAATACCAGTTCGTTAAGAAGTCTTATTCAAGGTGGTATTGCTTTTGATTCTATATTACCTACAAGGGTAAAAACAAAAGGGCTATATCCTTTATATGCAAGTGAAGAACAAATCATCAATTTTGGCCAAAAGATTCATATTAGTACCACAGATATTGGTGGACTAAAACAAGGTGCAAAAATTAAATATTTAAAAGTACCTATTGGTGAAATTACTAAAATCACCCCCAATTTATATAAAAAAAATGTTGATATCAGTGCGCGTCTTTATCCGGAATACTCTCGCATTTTCTCTCGAATGGATACTCAATATTATCTCGTCGCTCCTTCTCTCACTTTTAGGGGAGTAAAAAATCCAGATGCTGTATTTGACGTCTATATTGGCGCTACTCCAGGAAATAAAAAACAAACGAGCTATCAATTTCAATTGGGCAATATGGCACAAGCACAAGCAGAAGGGAAAGTTTTTGTCTTAGAAACGGATCGTCGTGATAGCTTAAAAACAGACAGTCCTGTTTATTATCGTGATGTTGAAGTTGGCCATGTAACTAAAATTGAATTGGGTAAATTATCCGATCGCGTACTTATTTTTATCCATATTAAAGATAAATATACTTATTTAGTGCGTAAAAATTCTGTTTTTTGGAATATGTCTGGTGTTGATATGAACTTTTCTTTAGGTGGTGCTCGCCTACAAACAGGTACCATTGACACACTGATGATGGGGGGAATTTCTTTTGCTACTCCAGATATACAACCACTAAAACCTAAAGCACCCAATGGACAACATTTTATGTTAAGCCGTAGTGTTAATCCTAAATGGCGCTCATGGCGCACAGCCATTCCCAAAGAATAATAATTAAAATTAAGGAGTTTGCATTGCAATCAACGGCCTTTCTACCTAAAGAATTTTTATCTTTAGTGGAAACTATTATCCCAAATCATCTCAATATGGATGATTTTATTACTATGTGTAATACACCATTACGTAAAAGTATTCGTGTCAATACACTGAAAATCACTGTGCTTGATTTTTCCGAAAAAATGCAGGCACAAGGATGGCAATTAGAAGCTATTCCTTGGTGTGAAACAGGATTTTGGTTACAACGTCCCGATTCACAGACAACACCTTTAGGGAACACAGCCGAACACTTAGCAGGACTCTTCTATATTCAGGAAGCTAGTTCTATGCTTCCCGTATCAGCATTAGTTTATAATAACCCTGATTTAGAACTTATCCTTGATATGGCTGCAGCACCTGGCTCTAAAACCACCCAAATAGCCGCCTGTTTAGACAATACGGGTGCCATTATCGCCAATGAATATTCATCCAGTCGCGTAAAAGTATTAGCCGCTAATATTCAACGTTGTGGTATTACCAATACAGCTATTACTCATTTTGATGGAAAAATCTTCGGCGAATGGCTACCAGAAATGTTTGATGCTATCTTACTCGATGCCCCTTGTTCTGGTGAAGGTACATTACGCAAAGATCCTAATGCCATGAAAAACTGGGATTTATCTTCAATACAAACTATTGCCTCAGTACAAAAAGAACTCATAAAAAGTGCTTTTTATGCTTTAAAAACTAATGGAACCTTAATTTATTCCACTTGCACCTTAAATCAACAAGAAAATCAAGAAATTTGTTTGTATTTAAAAAAAACCTTTGGTGATGCCGTCGTTTTTGAATCATTAGAAAATCTCTTTCCCCATGCACACAAAGCCTTAACTCCAGAAGGTTTTTTACATGTTTTTCCCCAGGTATATGACAGCGAAGGCTTTTTTATTGCCCGCATAAAAAAAACGGCACAAGTAACGCCAACTAAAATTCAAACATATAAAGGTATTTTCCCTTTTTCACCTCTATCCCAAAAACAACAACAATTAGTCAGAAATGCCCTATCAAACAGCTTTCATCTCAGTTTACCTACAGATAAAACCTTATGGCGAAGAGATAAAGAAATTTGGTTATTTCCCAACTCAATCACTCCCATCCTAGGGAAGATCCGTCTAGAAAGAACAGGATTAAAATTAGCTGATATATTTAATAAAGGCAAAAAGGAACAGTATCGTTGGCAACATGCCGCCATTATGGCCTTAACTGACTATAATCATCACAGTATGTTAGAAGTCACCACTGAATTGGCCAGAGAATGGTATATGGGACGAGATATAAAAACTGAAATAAAAGAGGGTATGGGGGAAGTAATTATAAGCTATCAAGGCTATCCTATTGGCATAGGAAAATGGGTTCGCAATAAAATAAAGAATAAATATCCGCGCGAATTAGTTCGAGATAATAATCTGTTTATATAAATAAAAAACTCTCATGATCAGTGTAAAACAAGACATGAGAGTTTTTTTAGACTTATTTTATAGGTCCATCGCTTTTGAAGCCACATTATCTTTTAAATTAGCAAAAAACATCTGAGTTTCAGAAAGAATCACCTTACGCAAAGCAATAATACCGATTAAGTTCGGAATGGCCATCAGTCCATTAACACAATCAGCAATAGTCCAAATCAATTCTAGTTTTAAGAAAGACCCCGAAGCGATAAGCACAATAAAAATGATTTTATATGGTAGGACAGCTTTTAAACCAAAAAGGTAAACAGTACAACGTTCACCATAGTAGTTCCATCCTAGAATAGTAGTAAAGGCAAAGAACATTAGTCCAACAGACACTAAAACAGGTCCAACTTGGCCAAGATCAAGCCCAGAAGCAAAAGCCTGAGTCGTCATAGCAGCACCTGCAGCATCTCCAGACCAAGCACCTGTCACAATCAAGGTGAGACCCGTCATAGTACAAATTAATATGGTATCGAAAAAGGTTCCTGTCATAGAAATAAGGCCTTGTCTTACACAAGAATCTGTTTTAGCTGCAGCAGCAGCCATAGGCGCACTACCTAAACCAGATTCATTGGAGAAAACACCTCGAGCAATACCAGACTGAATAGCAAGCATCATACCTGCACCAAGAAAACCACCAGTGGCTGCTGTACCATTAAAAGCACTGTCTATAACAAGAGCAAAAGCGGCAGGAAGTTGTTCTGATTCGGAAATCAAGACAATCAAACAAGAAACAATATAGAGTACAGCCATGAAAGGAACAACTTTTGTTGCCACTTTAGATATAGATGAAATACCACCTATAGTTACCACAGCAACCAATACAGTAAGGACAATGGCAGTAATCCAAATCGGAATATTAAAGGTAATACGGCTAGCATCAGCGATAGCGTTAACTTGAGCAAAGGTACCAATACCAAAAAAGGCAACACCAATAGCAAAAATAGCAAAAAGTTTAGCTAATAGTTTATTCCCCATTCCTTTTTCAAGGTAATACATAGGGCCACCGACTATTTCACCGTTGGCATCTTTACCACGATATTTAACCGCAAGTAAACATTCTGAATATTTTGTTGCCATACCAAAAAAGGCTGCTAACCACATCCAAAATAATGCACCTGGACCACCAATTTTAATCGCAGTAGCAACACCTACGATATTACCGGTACCAATAGTGGCAGAAAGGGCTGTACACAAAGCGGCAAAGCTAGAAATATCACCTTCATGCCCATCTTCTGTTTTACAAAAAACAAGTTTCAGTGCACGAGGTAATTGTCTGATTTGTAGAAAACCAAGACGAAAAGTGAGATAGAATCCTGTACCTACCAATAAAATGAGTAATGGAGGCCCCCAGATAAAACTATCAAGTTGATTAAAAAAATGATGAATCGAATTCATTATATATGTCTCCCTTTAAAAAAAGTGAATTCTAAAAGGAGGAGATAGTGCAAAATTGTTGTGGATAAATAGGCAATATGCAGACAATACAACATCGTTACTAGCCATACTTATCAAAAAGATGTGCTCAATCCCCTCTGTCCTTTTACCTGAGAGTTTCATCAATATCTAAAGATATTAACTTTCTCCTTCGGCGACTGATTTAACAGTTCTCTCCAGAGTTCCCTCCTACAACAGTCCATGCACGATTCTTTCGATATCGGCGCCTGAAAGATTTACTTCTTCGGCGGTAGCGCTTTAGGCAGAACCTAAAACTTACTCTCTCCTGCTGTATTCATCGGAACGATCTAAATTTCTCGGGTAATATAGTGCAAATTAAAATAGTTGTCACGTGATTTTAAAAAATTTTTCCTATTTTCATCAAATAGCGTTAAAATATAAAACTTTAAAAGATAAGAGTATATCCAACACATATCACTAAATTTTTATTCTCTTTATTCACCATAAAGACAATAAGTAGGAAAGAATGTCAACTACATCTCGTAATAAAGCATTAAAGAAAATTGCAAAATGTTTAGAGCTAGGCAATTCTGCCAATGTCAATGAAGCAGCTCAAGCCATAAAAATGGCGCATAGACTCATGATAAAATACGGTCTAGAACCTGATGATATCGAATTTATTAAAATGGGTAAAACCGTATCAGAAACTCTACTACCTTCATCAATTTCGCAAAATATTTTACGTATTATTCGCGGTATTAATACTCGTTTTGATGTGGAATGTGTATTAACTAATTATAAAGGTTTAAAAAAAGCAGAATTCATTGGCAATGCAGACAGAGCGATTTTTGCTGCCTTCGCTTTCGATATCTTGTACAGAGAAATGAATCAACAAGTAGCTCAATTTAGAAATCACTTCGCGGGCAGTGGTACTTCTAATTCTGAAGTAAGTAAGAGGACCTCTTCTTTTGCTTATGGTTGGATTGAAGGAGCATTAGCAAAATTACCCCTGCTTACTCCTGATGATGAATCTAAAAATAAAATTAATAATTATATAGATAAGGAATTTAAAAATTTAGATCGAGAAGCGTTTAAAAAACAAATGCAAGAAGCTATTTCAAAACTCACCAATGATTATGAAGTAGGTGTTAAAAAGGGCAAACAAGTCTCTATAAACAGACCTGTTGGTGGTACTCAACATGCAAAACAGCTCACAAAAAACGGATAGATAATGTTTAAAAAATTACAAGCTAAATATGAAAAACAACAGAAGTTTTTTGGCGAAGATAAATTTATCAATGCAGCAAAAAAAGCAAAATTATCAGACTATGACATTAATTTATATAAGCAATTGTATCAAAATGCCGTGTCCAACTATAAAAATGAAGCCGGATTTCGCTACCCTGTTGCCACTTTTGGTATTAAGGCTGGTGTACCTAATACCGATCCTTTTATCCAGTCTCTACAACGACTGATGGACAAAGAATTTATTTATCATTTTGTCGAAGCACCAACCCATTATGTCATTTTAAATTATTTTAATTTTTCTTTATTTGATCCCGAAGAAACCGATAAGGCAATTCAAGATTTCAGTATAAAAATACTACAAGATGCCAATGTACCTATGGTAGTAGAAAAAGAATAATTTTTGTTCCCATACCAACTAAGTTTTGGGCGCATGACCATTATGGCTTTTGTGCCCAGACATGAATATAACGCCCCAAAGATAAATAAGGCTCTTGTTTACATAGAGCCAGTTCTACCTCTAACAATTGCTGAAAACTATATTCACCTACACGACGATTTCCTATATAGTCATGAATGCAACGTACACCACTTTTACCTAATATATGTAATGGCATCTTTTGGATATATTGATACACATTTTGGGGATGAAAAGCTTGTTGTGGCTGTAACTTGAATCTTTTACGATAAGGCATGCCTGCGAGCACATGGGGGATGTTACCACAGATCAAATTTTTAAATTCTAATCCCGTATAGTTATAAAACATGATAGAAAATACCCCTTGAGATGAGAGATATTGATTTAAATAAGATAAAGTTAAAAAAGGGGTTTGTAACCATTCCATTACGGCATGTAACAAAATAATATCAACTGGTTTGTCTAAATAACCTCCAATTTCCTGCACAGGAGAATGAATAAATTCATACTGCGAGCTTAATCCTTGCTTTTCTATCTTCTGTTGCGCATGAGTTAACATTTTTTGTGAAATATCACAAAGAATAACATGATGACCTAACTTTGCCATTTTCTGAGAAAGCTGTCCTAATCCACCGCCGGCATCTAGAATACGTAATGGTTTATTTTGAGGAAATAAATTGAGTATATTTTTTAAATCCCGCCACATCACGGCTTCTCGAATATCCCCTTTTTCGGTTCCGTAAATATTTTTCTCAAATTTTTCAACGAGATCATCAAAATTTCTGTCTTGATTCATAAATAATAGGTATCATAGATAAAATTGCGTGTATTGTGACATATTAATCAAATTATAGGTATCTCTTTTCCCTCTCAATACATTTTATTCTTTCCATAAAAATTGGATAACTATATGATGTTCTTATTAAAAAAATATATATCCCTATTTCTTATGCCTTTACCTGCGCTGCTACTCATCGGCCTATTAGGATTAATATTACTCTGGTTTACACGCAAAGTAGTCTTAGGTCGAATAGCTGTGACTATTTCCTTAATCAGTCTCGCACTGCTTTCATTTCAGCCCATATCCTCATCTATACTCATGCCTTTAGAACGCCAATATCTTGCGTATTCAGACCATCAAAAAAACATAGAATATATAATGGTCTTAGGTAGCGGCCACTTAGTGGACAAAGAAATTCCTTCAACCGCTCAGTTAAGTCACACTGCACTTATGCGTCTAACCGAAGGAATTCGCATCTTTAGATTACACCCTACAGCCAAATTAATTTTCTCTGGATACAATGGTGGTACCAATATATCACACGCTAGAATGATGGCAAAAGTGGCCCTTGACCTTGGTGTGCCTAAAACCAGTATTTTATTACTAGAAACACCTCAAGATACCCAAGAAGAAGCCCAACAGGTCGCCGCATCTATAGGTTCTGAACATGCTCTAGTCTTAGTAACCTCTGCATCTCATATGCCTCGTGCATTAGAAGAATTTCATTTGGCTGGACTACACCCCTATCCAGCACCTACTGATTTCTTAGCACAAAAAAATATAGCTCAACCTTGGATAAAATATGCACCTAGTGCCGATAATTTAAAACAAACAGAAATTGCTTGGCATGAATATTTAGGTAAGCTGTGGTTTAAAGTCAAAAAAGTAATACATTAATAAAAAAAGGCTACTTCAAGTAGCCTCTATAACCTTAAAGAAAAAATTTATTCAATAGATTCAATCTGTGCTTTTTCAGCCAATAATTCCGGTGTAATAGAATATAAAGCATCAATAAAATGCATAGCGAAAGATCCCGGCCCTTCACTCTTTTGCGCAGCGATTTCTCCTGCAACACCCATGATAACAGTAGAACATAATCCACTCATATCTTCTATACCCGCAAAAGCTGCCGTAATAGCCGTATGTATACAACCCATTCCAGTAATGCGAGACATCATCATATCACCATTTTTAACCGCATAAACTGAATTTTTTGTCACAATATAATCAGTCACACCAGAAATAATCACGGTACAATCTTTTTTCTCGATCAACTTTTTCGCTGCTTTAATCGCCTGATCTGAAGAATCAAGAGAATCAACACCTTGGCTATGTGCTTTAATACCAAATAATTCTTGAATTTCGGCACTATTACCACGGACAATTAATCGTTCAGCCATAGAAAACAGATCGCGCGATATTTGCGTACGAAATTCAGAAATCCCACAACCGACAGGATCTAAAATAACCGGCTTATGTTCTATATTTGCTTCTTGTATTGCATATTTCATACGAGCAACATCGACTTGATCCATGGTGCCTATATTGATGAGTAGCGCTTGTGATAAATCGACTAATTCGGCTAATTCTTTACGTGATTGCGCCATAATAGGAGATGCGCCTAAGGCTAATAATGCATTAGCTGTCGTATTTGTCACGACTAAATTAGTAATATTTAAAATTAATGGATGATTTTTTCTTAATGTTTCTAAAGAAGTTTTAATCTGATTTTTTAATTCCATAACCAATCCTTATTGTTATAATTTTATTTTCTATTTTTTATTTAACTGGAAAAGTATACTGATAACAAGTGTTTTGTCCAGAGTATTTTCTATTTTTGCTTGTTTAGCTAACAAGTGTACGCTATAATTTTAATTTACAAGTATGTGCTAACTAATTTTATCTAAGGAAATATAATGTCTACAGAAGTTAGAGATTCTAACAACGAACTTATTGAAGCCAGTTATAATAAAGCAGATCTTATCGAGCATAGTAAAGGTGGTTTTTTTGGTGAAATGAGTCCACCATTACCCGCAGATAACATGCTAATGATGGATCGTATCACAAAAATGTCCAAAATTGATGGAGAATATGGCAAAGGTTTTATTCGTGCGGAATTAGACATTAATCCTGATCTTTGGTTTTTTGCTTGCCACTTTCCTAATGATCCTGTAATGCCTGGCTGTCTAGGTTTAGATGCAATGTGGCAACTTGTAGGCATGTTCTTAGGATTTATTGGTGGAAAAGGTCGAGGCCGAGCATTAGGTGTTGGCGAAGTGAAATTTACAGGTCAAGTTTTACCTACAGCTAAAAAAGTAACTTATGAACTAGAAATGAAACGTGTCATCAATCGTAAATTAGTAATGGGGATTGCTGATGGTAAAGTTCTTGTTGATGGGAAAGTAATATATACAGCACGAGATTTAAAAGTCGGTTTATTTATGGATACTTCTAAATTTTAAATTTTAAATTAACCAATAAAAAAGGAGCTTAAGCGATAAACTTAGGTTCCTTTTTT
>Ga0055584_100004915_pt1 | contig 13080 bp, 7 predicted proteins | sample OSDHelmetaG_FD_58716 | JGI IMG/M metagenome (GOLD analysis project Ga0055584, IMG submission 58716) | Pelagic marine sediment microbial communities from the LTER site Helgoland, North Sea, for post-phytoplankton bloom and carbon turnover... | ecosystem: Environmental > Aquatic > Marine >... | reverse complement strand
GTGCCGACAATACTCTATTTTTAACAACAGAAAAAGACGCTATGAGGTTGGCATTGCACAAAGATTATCTTGTTGCTAACAAAATTCCAGTTTTTGCTCTTCCAATAGAAGTTGATTTTCTAAATGGAGAAGGCAAGCAATTTGATGAATATGTAAAAAGCTTTCTGCATCAATTTAAGTCATGATAATAAATCATTTGAAAATAATTCTTGGTTTTATTTTAGGTCTATTCTGTTGTTCTGTATATGGACAAATGCAATACCTTAACAATGATGACAATGCCCTCCACCTCATTGAAAGGTATCAACACCTATACAAAGCAGACTCTGTTCGTCATACCAGTTTTAAAAACATAAGAAGGCATGATGTCAAAAGAATACTAAACGAAAGTCATAACTGGGCGATATCAAGTCATGATGACTTTAACAGGTCACACGTTGACAATACTTTATATTTTAGTAATGATATATTTGTTAATGCACAGAAGGGCCTTTGGAATACTTTTTACAAAAACAAAGCCCACTTGTTTGAAGTAAACAATTCTGATTTTAAGTTGACCATCAACCCTATACTCAATGTGCAGTTTGGTCGTGATTCTAAATCTGAAAGCACTGTTTTTCTAAACATGCGAGGGTTGGAACTTTGGGGAGAAATAGATCAAAACCTCTATTTTTATTCCTCTTTTTTTGAGCATCAGTCTAGCTTTTTTAATTATATAAATCCGTTTATAGACAAGTACAAAAGCATTCCCGGCCAAGGAAACTACAAACCATTCAACAGCAAATTATTCAACTCTGAAAACAGTTTTGATTATGCCAATACTCAAGCTTATTTAGGGTTTAAAATTACTAAACATAGCCACTTAGAACTTGGGCATGGTCGTCACTTTATCGGTAACGGTATGCGGTCATTGCTGTTGAGCGACTTCGCTAATAATTATTTTTATTTGAAACTGGGTTTTCGAATTTGGAAAATTCAATACCAAACCATCTTCGCCGAACTTAACAATGGTTCTTCAAGATCGACTCTTGGGGATGTTTTATTGCCAAAGAAATATATGGCAACACACTATCTTAGCTTTAAGGTTTCTCCTAAGTTAGAATTTGGGTTTTTTGAATCTGTAGTCTTTTCTAGAGAAGATCACTTCGAGTTTCAATATCTAAATCCAGTAATTTTATACAGAACTGTTGAGTTTTCTCTTGATAGCCCAGACAATGTTCTCATTGGTTTTAATGCCAATTGGCAAGCTTTACCTAAAACTTCCTTTTATGTTCAATTAATTTTGGATGAGTTTAGAACAAGTGAGCTGTTTTCTGGAAATGGTTGGTGGGGAAATAAGTTAGGATATCAAATTGGTATGAAATATTTTGACTTATTTGACATTAAAACATTAGATCTACAACTGGAATATAATAGTGTAAGACCTTATACTTATTCACATAACCAAACAAGTGAAACCTTTCCCGATCTGTCCACTTCTAGTTACAGTCACAACAATCAACCTTTAGCACACCCCTTAGGGGCTAACTTTAGTGAAGTTATATTTAAGTTAAGATACCACCCAGTTTCAAAATTTGTTATAATTGCACGTTATCTTCACAGTAGAATCGGTAAAGATATTAATTCTAATTTTGGATCTGATATATTAATAACGAATACGTTAAGAGAATCCAATTTTAACAACCAATTACATCAAGGTGCAAAAAGCAACATTTCACACATTGATGTATCGTTAAGTTATGAATTATTTCAAAACCTATTCATAGATGGTTTTATAAAAATGAGAACTGATAAAAATGTTGTTTTGGGAGATACCAACACTTCATTTATAGGAACAGGCTTTCGGTACAATATTAACAATAAGCAAATTGACTATTAATGACACAATTAGAAAAACTAACGCAGGAGAGGATTTTAGTATTAGACGGTGCTATGGGAACAATGATCCAGGAATACAAACTGGAAGAAGTGGACTATAGGGGTGAGAGATTCAAAGATGTTACACAAGATCTAAAAGGAAATAATGACTTGTTGTCAATAACAAAGCCTGAGATTATAAAAGCGATTCATAAAGAATACCTTAAAGCAGGGTCAGACATTATTGAAACAAATACATTTAATGCCAATACTATATCTCAAGAAGACTACAATCTTTCTGAACTAACATATGAGTTAAATTTTGCTTCTGCAAAGATTGCCAAGGAAGCTTGTGTAGAGTTCTCCCAGATAAACCCAGATAAACCCCGTTTTGTTGCAGGAGCAATTGGTCCCACGAACAAAACGGCTTCACTTTCTCCTGATGTAAATAACCCAGGATACAGAGGTGTCAGTTTCGACGAATTGGTAGATGCCTATTATACACAATGTGAGGGCTTAATTGATGGTGGCTCAGATATGATTCTGATAGAAACAATTTTTGATACTCTAAATGCAAAAGCCGCAATTTTTGCCACTGAAAAATGCTTTGAAGACAAAGGTGTTAAGTTGCCAATCATGATCTCTGGTACAATTACAGATGCAAGTGGTCGAACATTAAGTGGACAAACAGCAGAAGCATTTTGGATTTCAATATCACATGCTAAACCCTTTAGTGTTGGCTTTAATTGTGCTTTAGGAGCTAAAGAAATGAGGCCACACTTGGTTTCTATTTCGAAAATGGCAGATTGTAATGTCAGCGCATACCCAAATGCTGGTTTGCCAAACGAGCTTGGTGAATATGATCAGGACTCAGAGGAAATGAAGTCCTATATCCGAGAGTTTGCCAGCAGTGGTCTTGTCAATATTATTGGAGGATGTTGTGGAACCAGTCCAGATCACATAAGGGCCATGAGTGAGGCCGTAGTTGGCATAACTCCTAGAAAAATTCAAACCCCAGACCCACTAACTCAATACTCTGGTCTCGAACCACTTATTGTAAGAGACAGTATGAACTTTATCAATATTGGTGAACGAACAAATGTAACGGGTTCTAAAAAGTTTGCACGACTTATCAGAGATAAAAAATACCAAGAAGCGACTTCTGTTGCCCTACAACAAGTAGAGGGTGGAGCACAAATTATCGATGTCAACATGGATGATGGCTTACTTGACGCTAAAGAAGAAATGCGTAATTTTCTAAATATGATTATGTCAGAACCTGATATAGCGAAGTTACCAGTAATGATAGATTCGTCAAAATTTGATGTAATTGTTGAAGGTCTGAAGTGCGTTCAGGGTAAGTGCATTGTCAATTCTATTTCGTTAAAAGAAGGAGAAGATTCTTTTAGAGAACAAGCCAAACTTATAAGGCGTTTTGGTGCATCAGTTGTTGTAATGGCATTTGATGAAAAAGGTCAGGCTGATACAATTGAGAGAAAAGTCACTATTTGCCAAAGGGCATATAATATATTAGTTAATGAATTAAACTATAAACCTCAAGATATTATTTTTGATCCCAATATATTTGCAGTAGCTACAGGTATTGATGAACATAATAAGTATGCTATAAACTTTATAGAAGCAACTAGACAAATTAAAGAAAACTGTCCTGGCGCCTTGGTTTCAGGTGGTGTAAGTAATATTTCATTTTCATTTAGAGGAAACAATGCCGTTAGAGAAGCTATGCACTCAGCGTTCCTTTACCATGCAATAAAGGCAGGAATGGATATGGGAATTGTCAATGCGGGAATGATGGAAATATATGCAGATATACCCAAAGACTTGCTTGATCTGGTTGAAGATGTCTTATTTGATAAAAACGCAAATGCTACTGAAGCATTAACGGATTATGCTGCTCGTGTAAAAGGCGGTGGCAAGGTTTTAGAAAGAAACCTTGAATGGAGGGATGCCCCTGTTGAAAAAAGAATAGAACATGCACTGGTCAAGGGAATCACTGAATATATCATAGAAGACACCGAAGAAGTTCGAAAGAACTTCAAAAAAAGTATTGAAGTTATTGAAGGTCCATTAATGGATGGAATGAACGTTGTTGGTGATCTATTTGGTGAAGGAAAAATGTTCCTTCCTCAAGTAGTAAAATCAGCTCGTGTAATGAAAAAGTCTGTAGCATATTTAACACCTTTTATTGAAGCAGAAAAAAGCAGCACCGATAGAAGCAGCAAGGGTAAAATCCTAATGGCTACAGTAAAGGGTGATGTACACGATATTGGTAAAAACATTGTTGGTGTTGTCTTGGCTTGTAACAACTTTGAAATTATAGATCTAGGTGTTATGGTCTCTGCTGAAAAAATTATATCCACAGCAATAGCGGAAGAAGTTGATGTGATTGGGCTAAGTGGCTTAATCACTCCTTCACTAGATGAAATGGTGTATGTTGCCAAAGAGTTAGAACGTCAAAACCTTAAGTTTCCTCTTCTTATTGGAGGAGCAACTACCTCAAAAATTCATACCGCTCTTAAAGTTGAACCTCATTACTCTGGTCCTGTTATTCACGTTTTAGATGCTTCAAAAAGTGTAGGTGTCTGCTCTAAAATTTTGAGCCAAGAAGAAGGAGTGGCCACTGCCTTCAAGGAAGGAATAACTAAAGAATATGAAGAGGTAAGAATCAGGCGAGCTAAAAGTCAAAGAGTTAAAGAGGCCGTTAATATTTTAACAGCAAGAGAGAATAAGTTTAAAATAGATTGGAAAAACAATCCATCCCCACAACCAAAATTTACAGGTGTAAAGTATTTCAATGACTTTTCTATTGAAGAGCTCCTTCCTTATATAGACTGGACACCATTTTTTACCAGCTGGCAACTTAAGGGAAAGTACCCTGCAATTTTAGACCATGAAATTGTAGGTGAAACAGCTAAAAATCTATTTGCCGATGCACAGAGCATGTTGCGCCGAATCATAGATGAAAAATGGTTGAAAGCGAAAGCCGCGTTTGGAATTTTTCCTGCCGAAAGCACAGAGCAAGATTCTATATTAGCACATCATGACGATAAGACTTTTGAATTGTTTCACTTAAGGCAACAAACTAAAAAAGCTAAAGGGTTACCTCTTTATTCATTATCTGACTTTATTGCCCCTGCTGGTGAAAAACAAGATCACATTGGTGCTTTTGCAGTTACAACTGGAATTGGAATTGAAAAGTGGGTAAAGCGTTTTGAAGACAGTCATGACGATTATTCCGCAATTCTCTTAAAATCCCTTGCTGATAGATTGGCTGAAGCATTTGCTGAATGTCTGCATAAAAAAGTCAGAACAGAATATTGGGGTTACAGTATTAACGAATCGCTTACCAATGATGAATTAATCAAAGAAAAATATGAAGGCATAAGGCCTGCGCCTGGATATCCTGCTTGTCCAGAGCATTCCGAAAAGGAAACTCTTTTCAAAATATTGGACGTACAAAACAATGTTAACATCAGCCTTACCGAATCGTTTGCAATGTATCCCGCCTCATCAGTTAGTGGTTGGTATTTTGCACATCCAGAAAGTAAGTATTTCCCCGTTAATTTTGTAGGCCAAGACCAAGCTGTAGATTATGCCAAAAGAAAAAACATTTCACTGGAAGCTTCAGAAAAGTTATTGGTCTCTTTACTTAATAAATAGTAAAAACCTAGAAGGGACTATTGGTCAGTTTTTGACTAGGTGTTTTTGATTGAAAAAGCTGCGTTTTGACTGAACCAAAACGCAGCTTTTTTATGTATTGATATTCAGTGCAATTTATTACGTTTATAATATTCTTCTATAATCCTTTCTTTTCTACTTAATAATAAGCAATCATTATTTTTAACTAAATTTGAGGCATGAGTCATGACTTCGATTCGGATATATCACTTAGACACGTAATTCTTAAGATTCAGGATTATGCCTTGGCATGCTTCAAAGGTTGGAAGTTAATTTTATTACTCGCTTTGTTGATGGGCCTATTCGTCTTTATACTTAAAAAAGACGCACCCAACATGTATAAAGCTGAGCTTACTTTTATGCTCAATGAGGATGAAAGTGGAGGACTGGCTGGCCTTTCCGGCGTTTTGGGCAGTTTCGGCATTGGGCTGGGCTCTTCAGAATCAAATCTTGATAAAATATTAGAACTTGCCAAAACAAGAAGAGTAACTCAAAATGCTATATTTTCAGAAGTTACAATAGGTGGTAAAAAGGACTTTTTAGCCAACCATTACATCCAAATGCTAAAAGACCATGACGAGTGGACCCTTGATGGTGGACTCTTTAGTGCAGTAGAGGACTCAATGATTTTAGAAAGTTTTAGTTTTTCGCATGACTCTATATCTCTATTTTCAATCAAAGAAAACAAAGCTCTAAAAAAGGTTCACGGTAGCATTGCTGGTAACGAGAAAGAGGTCGGAAAACTAAATTGTTATTACAATGAACTTACAGGCATCATGGCCCTAATTGTTGAGTGTAACAATGAGGAATTAGCGGTAAAACTAACTAACGCTATTTTCAATAAGCTTAGTGAATTTTACATTGAAAAATCAGTTGAAAAACAGTCGTATGACCTAAAAATTATAAAATCAAAATATGATTCCATAAGTTATGCCCTCTCAAATGTAGAATATAAACTGGCTTCTTTTGAAGATAGCAACCAAGGTCTTTTTAGAAAAAAAGACCTACTAACCAAAAGCAGATTATCAACTGAGAAACAAAAGCTACAATTTATGATCGGTAAAGCTGAAGAGCAGTTACAAATTGCACAAATCACTCTAGACAACCGAACACCTTACATTCAGGTGGTTGATCGTCCGCTTTTACCATTAACGCCTCAAAACAATACACCTCTTTTCTTCTTTATTTTTGGCTTTATTTTTGGCGGATTCCTGGCAGTAGGCTATATCGTAATTAAAAAACTATATAAAGAGGTTATGACAAACAATGAATAACAATGAATAACATACATCCAATATTTGATAAGCTATTAACCAAATCTGATAAAGAGCTGTTTCTGAATCAAAGAGGAATAGTTCTTTGGTTTACTGGATTATCTGGTTCGGGAAAAAGCACAATAGCTGAAGGCCTAGAAAAACTTCTATTTTCAAAAGGATACTTTGTCCAAGTCCTAGATGGCGATAATACAAGGACGGGAATTAATAAAAACCTTGGATTTTCAATTAAAGACCGAGAGGAAAACATTAGAAGGGTAGCAGAAATATCGAAACTTTTTATTGACTCTGGAGTCATTTGTATCAATAGTTTTGTAAGTCCTACAATAGAGATAAGACAAAAAGCAAAAGACATAATCGGTTCAGAAAACTTCATAGAGGTCTTTGTAAATACGCCTTTGGAGGTTTGCGAAGCAAGAGATGTCAAAGGCTTGTATAAAAAAGCTCGAGCAGGGGAAATAAAAGGTTTTACTGGAATTGATTCTCCTTTTGAATCCCCTCTAAAAGCTGATGTTGAGTTGTTAACGGCCAACCAAACCGTTGAGGAGTCAATTCACGATGTGTTCAATAAGGTTATTAAAAGGTTGAGTCTTTAATTAAAACATTCAAATTATCAGTCAGAAAATTGAATATAAGCAACTTTATAAAAAGCTAGCACTTCCTATTCAGTTTTCAGAAGAATGGATGGATGCCGTTTGCCTCAATGGCAGTTGGGATGTTGTAATAGCTAAAGATCTTGATGGAAACGTAGAGGGCGTTTTGGTCTACCATTTTAGAAAATACCGTGGCTTTAAACTAATCCTCATGCCTCCTCTCACTTTTTACAATGGTATCTATTTCAACTATAGAAAAAACATAAAGCCTAATAGTAAAATTGGTTTTGAAATAAAAATCACTGAAAAACTTTTGGGTCAACTGCCTAAGCACGATCTGTATTACCAACAATATTCGACAGAAGTTAACAATTGGTTGCCACAATATTGGGCTGGCTATCAACAATCAACAAGGTACACCTATACATTGTCTGTCTCTGACAACACAGAGGAGCTCTGGAGCAACCTAAAAGGTAACGTAAGGCGAAATATCAAAAAGGCAGAAGCCGTCTGTGAGGTTATAAATACCGATGTTGAAACATTCTGGAATGAACTCGAAAGGAGCTATAGTCAACGAAAAAACCCTTTTCAAAAACAACTCATTGAAAGACTTTACAATAACTTAAGCGAAATAAATAGTTGTCAATTACATTTGGTCAGGCACAAAGAATCAAAAAAGATTTTAGCTGGAAGCTTTATCGCATATGATAATAACGTTAGCTATTACGTTTGTGGTTTTTTTAATCCTGATGGAAAAGAAATTGGTGCGCTATCATACTTACTTTGGAACAATATTACAAATAGTAAAACCAAACAATTCGATTTTGAAGGTTCAATGATCCAAGAGGTTGAATACTTCTTTAGGGCATTTGGTGGCAACTTGACTCCTCATTATAGAATTTGGAAGGTTAACAGCTGGTTGCTCAGGCTTATATTCAAATTTAAGAACCTTCCATTCATTAATTGATTATGTCTGACGCAGAATTTATTCAAGAATTTATTGGAGACAAAAAGTCATTGCTCTCTGCACTTGAAAAAAACATATCTTGGATTAAAAAAAGCTTTTCAGTTAACAAAAGCTTAGGTTCTTCCAAATATTGCTCATTGTGGGGAAAATGGTCAATCGATTATCCAGAAACAACAGGGTATCTTTTAACAACGCTTATAAGAAGCAGCGGCACTCTCAGTGATCAAACGTTAATAAACCTGGCTTCGCTTCAGGTCAACTACCTTAAGGGCTTACAGCTCAACACAGGGGGTTTTAACGTGTCAAAATCATCACAAGAAAGTTACGTGTTTGATAGTGCACAAATAATGTTAGGGTTAATTTCAATTTATAAGATTAACAAAGAAGCGCGTGTTCTAATAATGATAGAATCATGCTACAACTGGTTAATAAGTTTACTCAACAATAATGGTCAATTTGTATCTTCTAATTATAAACAAGATTATAATCCTTCTTACTATACCAGAATACTTTGGCCCATTCTTTTAGCTGAACAACTATTAAGCACAAGCTCAAATAAAACACTTAAACTTTACGCATACTTAAAATCACTTCTAAATGAAAATGGGTCGTTCAACAAGTGTAGTTTTGATGGTTCTCCTTTTGCATTTACTCACAACCTAATCTATTCATATCGTGGTTTATGGGAGTCATCTAACTTGTTAAATGACAAGGAGTTTATTACTGTCCTAGAAAACAACCTGTCGTCTATATCTGATAAAATCATCAAGGACAATTCATTTAATGGCGAATATGATGTTGAGTGGAAAACAAAAAAACCTTTTGTTTGTTCTGCTGGCAATGCCCAGTTGGTCGTTCTTCTTCTTTCAATTTATAAAAAAACAAAGAACCATAACTTACTAAAACCCTGCCATGTCTTAATGCAACCATTAATCAAGCAACAGTCCAAGAGTTTCTTATTTAATAAAGGAGGTTTATCTTCCTCTATTCCTATTTGGGGAAAGTATCAACGATTTCGATATACCAATTGGACTCAAAAGTTCTATTCAGATGCTTTGATTGAATTACTCTCATTATTGCAAACGTAGCAAATGGTTGCTGATAATTTTTTGCGCTCTTTAGTTATTTGATTGCCACTTTTACCTGATTTCCAATCACATTGTGGTTGTATTTGTTATACAACGCTATAATAAATGATTCGTACTCTTCAGTATCAAAAACGGTATGTAAAAATACTTTTCCGTCACTGTCTACAATCGTTTCCTCTTCTAGGTAATGCAAGAAGTATTTTCCAACAGATAATGGTAAAAACTTAATTATATGGTGTCGCCATTTTCCGTTATTCACTCCACGAAATATATAGGCCAGATCATTAATTGCGACCTCAGGCCTCTTCTTACTTAGTTCAATAATAACTTCATTCTTATTTACAAATACGCCATCTAATATAATATCATCAGTCAGTTTTTCTCCTACTTTCTTGTGAGTCATTTTACTGGTGGTTGGCCTACCGTTTTTAAAACCATCTAAAAACACCTGCCTTAAAACTTCATCGTTGTTTATTTCTAATTGTACGGTTTCCTTCTGTAAAAATGCGGCCAACACTTTATTCTCAAACTTTTCTATATCATAAGAAAGTTCATCACACACCGCAACAGATGATTCTTGTTCTTCACAAAATTTTACTAGTGTAAGGCTCGAATCATCTTGTGTATATTTTATTTTTTGCCAATTGATATCATATCGGTTCTTGATATTCTTAACATCATGAATTCGTTCCGGAAACAATGCAAGACTGAAGAAAATTAAAAAAACGAGAACATAACCACTTTTTATTTTATTCAAATCTAGGCTGGATAAAATGAACATCAAAAAAATGAGAAAAGCAAAAACACTTGAACGAGCTTCATAAAGCGGTGCCAAAAACATAGCAGCACTTGATACAAAAAATATAATACCAAAAAACAACATTTTCTTTTTTTGTTTATACTTTACTCTATACATCAGTATAAAAATTAGTGCCGACAAACCACAAGCGATAAAGTACGTTTGCCGTTTCAAGTATTCTGAAAATTTAAACATTACAGACTCATACTGAAAAGATTCATTTTCTATTCTCAAGGCAAGAGCTGGAGATTTTAACATTATTAAACCACCGCAAAGCAAAATAATTGAAGAAAAGATCAAGGTTTTTTCTACTTGTTTTAACTTAATCGCTTTCTGATAAAACATCACAATTAAAGTAATTACAAACAAACTTAAAACAACATTCTCATTTGTAGTGCAAATTAAAAACGCCAATACTATTGATGACTTTTGAAAAATCATATTATCCATTAACCTTTTATACAACCTTCCAACAAACATCAATTGAAAAATTAAAAACCAAGAATAATTTACAGAACCTGTAGTCCACAGATATGAACGACCTAAGTCATAATGAAAACACCATAAAAAAAGCAAGACTGAAAAATATAAAACTAGATTTTTAGATAAGACTGTGCTAGTTTTTCCAATAAGGTTTTCTTGTAAAAATGGTTTTATTATAAACCAAGGAAGAGCAAGAAAGACAATGACGTTTGTTAAGTCAAAAACGAATGTGGGCAATAATAAAATGATTTGTAATAAAGCATGGGGTGCAATTCTATTATTATAATTGTTGTAATGATTAATTTGTGAATTAAAATAATCCTGCATGCTTTCAATCCCAGTAGAGCCGACAAATCCTTCTTTGGGAAACTTAAGCGCATATAAAAAGTCATCACCTAATACAAAGGGCATTAGTACATTCAAATACAAAAGAAAAATGGAGAAGAGTGCTATTGATAACACGATTCCCCATTTTAAAATATATTTATGTTTTTCAATGCTCAAATCAATGAAGTGATTTTATACTTAGAGCAATGAAGGTCACATTTTTATCTCATAATAACTAACTTACCAAATCCTTTCTTGAAGAACCCATCGATTCCATTATTTCCAAAATGATTAAAGCTTTCGCTGTTTGTTGATGCCATTACCCGGTAAAGGTAAACACCATTAGCCAGTTTAGAGCCATACTCATCTGTTCCATTCCATTTGTATTCAGTTCTGTTCAGTCCGATTCTCAAGTTACCTAATTCCTCTTTTGTTATCTCTCTAACGACCTTACCTGTAACTGTCATAATTCGAATTGTAAACACTTCTGGAACATCTAACCCTGTCAGTGTAAATACAAACTGAGTGCTCGTTGAAAACGGATTCGGATTGTTTAGTACGTTACTTACTTGAGACTCTTCTATTACATTAAATCTTACCTCAACGTCTTGGTCTCCAGACAGGTTTCCGGAAACATCTTCAGCTTGAACATATAATATATACTCTCCAGATTCTAGCTCTGGATAATAATCAATTGTAGCCTTATTCTCTGTTAAACTATCGGCTGGAGTAAATGTAATATCTGTACTATTTAAATCAATAGGAAATGATTGGGGGTCTGGAAGTTTTCTCAAAGCCAAATCAAAACTTGAAATGTCCTTAATAAATAAAAAGTCGCTCTCATCCTTCAAGTCTATTTTGATATGTGGTTTAGGAGAAACAATATCACCATCTAAAATGTGTAAGCCATCAAATGTCACGTCTAATATTGGGTTTATTCTATCACCTTGTACGACAAAGTCTCTGATCCCAAAGTTATTAAATTGATACTGTTCTGGTTGAGCCATTTCTGGGTTTATTTCAACTCTAAATTGGTGTAAACCCAATAACTTGTCAGCAATAAACTCGAAGTCAATATCTGCCGTTTCCTGAGCCTTTAAAGGCGGAAGGGATTCAAAGATGTTAATCTCATTGTTTGTATTGTCGACGATCGTGTATTTCACCAATAAACTATCCATATCCGTATTGGTAATGTTTGTTGCAACAGTTGCCAATTTTAGTTTTTCACCTAAGAATAAAGTATCACTTTCAAATGTAAACTTTCTGTTTACATTCAAAACAGCTTCTGGTTTTTCTTGATACAGAACTCTCCAATAACCTATTTGCACAGGAGTTCTGCTTGCATCATCTTTTTGGTATAAATGCAACTTCAAATGAAAATAAACATTCGAATTTATAAATGATAAGTCAAAATCAAAATTATCTACATTAGGAAAAACCACTTCTTCTTCACCGTTAGTTCTAATCCCAATTAAGTCCAATTGGTATTCATCTTCCTCTAAGTTAACTTCATCCAAAGACCATTGCAACCTATTCCATTCTTGGGCAGGACCTATAACCGTTGAGTTAATATCTCCTTCAAACCACCTTCCAACAATAGAAAGGTCTAATTTTATTTCTTCATCTGGTATAAACTTGTCTGCTACAACCTCTATAGGCGTAAACGAGGGATCGTTTTTCTTATATGCTAAAATATAAGGCTTAGACTCTACTTCTAATTCTCTTAGTCTTGCAGCACCTTGCGCTTCAAAGAGCGTCATCAAGTCTCTCCCATCTGGGTTAACGTTTGCATCAGATGTCCATTCGTCAATTTGTGGTGTACCATTTCTAGGGTTATTAAGGCCTGAGGTATGCAAAGTCATCATTATAACATAGCTGCCATCTGGAACAATATCATCTAAAAACTTTATAGCACTGTATCTATTTGTTAGGTTATAAGTTGGATATGGAAATACACCCCAATTTTGCGCCCAACTTGTGTTTATAACACTTT
>Ga0055584_100004913_pt1 | contig 13083 bp, 10 predicted proteins | sample OSDHelmetaG_FD_58716 | JGI IMG/M metagenome (GOLD analysis project Ga0055584, IMG submission 58716) | Pelagic marine sediment microbial communities from the LTER site Helgoland, North Sea, for post-phytoplankton bloom and carbon turnover... | ecosystem: Environmental > Aquatic > Marine >... | reverse complement strand
GTGTCTCGCTCGGACACCAGCTCGGCCGTCGATGCATCGATCCTGCCGCGACTGAAGCCGTCGATCTCGAGCCCCTGCACGATCGAGTATTCACCGTCAGCGCAGGTCACGGGAAAGGAGCTGATGATGCCTTCGGGCACGCCATAACTCCCGTCAGACGGGATGCCCATCGACACCCAATCGCCTTCGGGCGTACCGTGCGTCCAGTCGCGCATGTGACCGATAGCGGCGTTCGCCGCCGATGCTGCCGAAGACAGCCCGCGAGCCTTGATGACCGCCGCACCACGCTTTTGAACAGTGGGAATGAACTCGTTTTCGAGCCATGCCTGATCATCGATCATCGCCGCAGCGTTCGTTCCGTTGACGTTTGCGCGGAAGATGTCGGGGTACTGCGTCGCCGAGTGGTTGCCCCAGATCGTCATGTTGGTGACGTCGTTGACCGTGGTAGCGGTCTTTTGCGCAACCTGCGTCTTGGCTCGGTTGTGATCGAGACGCATCATCGCCGTGAACTGTTTGGGATCGAGATCAGGAGCCGCCGACTGCGCAATGAGGGCATTCGTGTTGGCCGGATTTCCGACGACGAGGATTTTGACATCCTTGCTCGCATTGTCGTTGATCGCTTTACCCTGCGGTCCGAAGATCCCACCGTTGGCTTGCAGCAGATCGGCTCGCTCCATGCCGTCCTTGCGGGGCATCGCTCCGACGAGCAATCCGTAATCGGCATCGCCGAATGCAGCGTTTGCGTCATCGGTGCGCACCATGCCGGCCAGAAGCGGAAACGCGCAGTCGTCGAGCTCCATAGCGACACCCTCGAGCGCTCCGAGCGCTGGTGTGATCTCGAGCATCTGCAGGATCACCGGCTGATCATCGCCAAGCATCTCACCGCTGGCGATTCGGAACAACAAGCTGTATCCGATCTGTCCGGCTGCTCCGGTGACTGCGATGCGTACTGGGTCCTTCACGGTGACTCCTCAGGGGTGGTTCGACCGGTCCCACGATACCCCCGCAGCGGCGATGGGGTCGCTTCACGCGACCTACCGAACACGACGATCTTTCGGTTCGTTCTGTGGAACGGCGGAGACCTCAGCCTGGTCGAAGCCAGCCCTGCTTGATCGCGAACCACATGATTCCAGCGCCAACAATTGCAGCGACGATGACGCTGAGAATTGGGTCGTCAGCGAGGCCCTGAAAAAGGACGCTCACGACCAAGTTCGAGAGGATTCCGAGGCCAATGGTCTTGGGAAGACCGATGTTCTGACCCCCAGGAAGGATCGCCCGTGCGCCGTAACCGATGATGGCTCCGACGATGATGGCTCCGATGATTGCACCAATCATGTGGCAGCTCCTTCTGTTGGTGGGGTTCGGTGGGTGACGAACGCAGGCAACGTGTTAGCAGTGTCGCCATCGATTAGGCGAGTCAGCTCACGCTTGTTGCGTGTTTCCGACCCAATCGCGATGAAGTGCGGCATATATGCCACCTTGCGTGACCAGATCACGGTGTGGTCCCGATTCCACGATTCGACCGTCATCCATCACGATGACCAGATCCGCGCGTTCGGCTGTCGACAGCCGATGTGCGATCGACACCGTTGTCCTGCCCCTGCTGAGACGTTCGAGCGCTGCCGCCATGCGTACCTCGGTCTCGGGGTCCACGGCGCTCGTTGCCTCATCGAGGATCAACAGACCGGCGTCGGCCAATTGCGCACGAATGAGCGCAACGAGCTGCCTCTCGCCAACAGACACTCCTTCACCACGCTCACCGGCCGCAGTGTCGAGCCCTTCGGGCAACGAACCCATCCAGTCACCGAGCCCGAGTGAATCGACGGCGGCGTCGATGTCGATGTCGGAGGCACCTGGTCGACCAAATCGGATGTTCTCGCGAAGCGTTGTGTCGAACAGAAACCCATCTTGGGGGACCATTCGGATCGTTTGATTCCTGCTCGACGTCGAGACCTCCCGAAGATCCACGCCAGCTACGAGGACCGATCCATCGGTTGGGTCAGCCAGCCGCGTGAGGAGCTTTGCCATTGTCGTTTTGCCGCTTCCAGTTTCGCCGACGATGGCAACCGATGCTCCCGAGGCGATCACGACCGACACATCGTGAAGAACCTGGTCTCCCGTGCGATAGGTGAAATCGACGTTTCGGAGCTCGACTTCGGGAGCCCCGTAGTCGAGGGCCACGCCGGGCGATGGCTCGACGACATCGATCGGCACATCGATCATCTGGAGGATCTTCCACCATCCCGCCAATGCCGTTTGTGTCTGGTCGAGCACCTCACCGAGCTGCGATATGGGCTGTATCAGGATCGTGACGAGGAAGAGAAATGCCGTGGCTTCACCGACGGTCAAGGTGTCCGGCCCGAGCAGCACACCGACAACAGCGACCGCGCCGGTCGCGACTCCGCCGAAGAAATCCATCGTCGGAGCGAGAACCGAGAAGAACTTGTGTGCGTGCGTTTGTGCGGTGACGAGTTCTCGATTTGCTTCCTCGAGCCGATCCCCGACTTCTTCTTGATATCCATAGGCACGAATTGTTGCTGCACCAGCCACTGCCTCAGAGGTACGTCCGAGTGTCTCAGCGGTCTTGGTACGCACATCGTTGTAGGCACGTAGCTGGCGACCCTGGATGGCTCGAAGAATCGGGAGCAGTGGGATGTACACCACGATGGTCAACAGTGCGAGTTGCCAGCTGTAGAACGCCATGACTGCGAGCGTCCCCACGATCAGCGACGAGTCGACAACCCACGCCAATGCTCCCCATTGGGCGAACTGGGCGAGCGTTTCGACGTCGCTCGTCACCCGTGCCGTCAGAATGCCTTTTCGACTCGAGGTGTGCTCGGCCAGGCTGAGATGCTGAATGTGTGTGAACGTTCGAAGCCGTAGCGCGAGCAGGGTGTTCTCGGCAGTCTCGATGACTCGGCGATACGTCAACGTGGTGAGCACGTAGATCACACAAATCAGACCGCCCGCCGCCAAGGCCGTGCGTACGACAAACGTGACGTCGACGTTGCCTTCATCGAACCCACCGTCGAGCGTCTGTTGAATCAAAACTGGAAGAACGAGGCGAGCCACTGCGCTGAGCAACGCAAACACCACGGTGACGCGCAAGCCCCGCCGGAGCTCCGGACTCTCCCGCAGCCCACGCCGCAAGATGCCGAGTGCCGGCGGCTGCTCTTCCTCGATCAGCTCCAATCCCCCGAGCATCACTGTCCTCGACATTTCCGGCCGAGCACTGCGGCACCCGACACGATCGCTGGGAGAACTCCGCTACACATCACGCTTCCTCGTATGCCTGGACGAGGGTTCGATAACCGTCTAGTCCGAGTAACTCGTTGTGGGTCCCCGTGGCCACGATCTTGCCCTCGTCAAGAAAGGCGATGCGGTCAGCAAGCGCAATGGTCGAAAGTCGATGGGCGACCATGAGAATCGTCATCGGTCGACCATCGAGTCCACGAAGAATTTCGGCCTCGACGCTCGGATCGAGCGCCGATGTCGCATCGTCCAGCAGCAGCAACGAGGGGGCCCGAAACAGCGCTCGGGCCAACGCGACGCGCTGTCGTTGTCCTCCCGACAACGTCACACCTCGTTCCCCAACAACGGTGTCGTAGCCATCGGGTGTTTCGAGAATGAAAGCGTGTGCGTTGCTCGCTCGCGCCGCCTCGAAGACTGCATCATCATGTGCAGGATCGCCCATCGTGATGTTCTCTCGAATGGACTCGGCGAACAGAAACGTCTCTTGGAAGACCACGCCGAGTCGAGCCGCCCTTGCGAGCGGCAACAGATCGTCCTGACCGACCCCGCCAAGCGCGATCGTTCCCCGATTTGGCGAAATCAAACCAGCTGTGAGCTCGAGCAAGGTTGTCTTGCCACTCCCTGTGGCCCCGACGAGTGCAAGGGTCTCGCCAGCTCCGATCTCGAGGTCGAGTTCATCCAGAACGATGTTGGCTCCGTGCGCGAACGACACGCCATCGAACCGGAGCGGCAACGGACCCTCCGGTAGCGCGTCGACGTTGCCATGGTGGGCCTCTGGAAACGGCAGGTCGAGTACACCATCGATCCGTTCCAGGGCGACGACGGACGCTGGCATCGACTGCAAGAAGAATCCGACAATCCTGATGGGAAGAGAAAGCACCGAGAACAACGACATCGCGCCCACAACATCTCCGACGCTGATGGTTCCGTCGTCGACCAACCGTGCGCCGAGGAGCAGAATGACCACAACACCCAGGCTCGGAAGCGTCTCGAGCAGTGGTTCGAATATGGCACGCAAGCCTCCCACACGAAGTCGTTTGGACCGCAGGTCTTCGGAGGCTTCACGCATGCGTGCAACCTCGTCGTCAGTACGACCAAGCGTCTTGACGACCATGATTCCGTCGAAGCTCTCGTGGGCAACATTGGTGACCTCGGCTACCGCCTGTTGCACCTCGGCGGCAGGACCTGCCACTCGAGACGAGTACGCCTGATTGATGATCATCAAGATGGGCAGAAGCACGACAGCCACGACGCCGAAGAGAGGGTGGACCAAGGCCAGACTGATGATGGCAAGAAAGGCCAACACAACGGTCGCAACCGCAAATGCCAGAGGCTTGAGAACAATCCCCGCCACCACCAGATCATTGTCGGCATGTGCCAGCAGCTGCCCCGTCGGGGTCGAGCGGTGAAACGAGAGTGGCTGTCGAAGGTACTGTGCGTACAGCTGCGCCCGCCATGTTCCGCCGGTGCGATACTCCGCCATTGCAAGGTAGTACCGGCGCACGACCGCACCTGCGCCACGAACCAGCGCGATGAGCAAGATGATGAGGAAACCGGTGAGCAACTGCTGGTTACTTACGCCATCGCCGCCGAGACCGGGCACGATCAGCTCGTCTGTCACCCAAGCAATTGCTCGGCTCAGCGCCACAACCGATACGGCGAACAGGATCGCTCCGGTGATCGCAATTGCGTGAGGAATCGGGTGCGCACGAAAACTTCGGCCGATCAGCCGCATGCCCCTTCGGAAGATTGTTGCGTCGTTCAGGGGTGCGCCCGTTCGGCAGCGGCAACCGTGTTTGCGAGCAGCATCGCCACGGTGAGCGGCCCAACGCCGCCAAGGCGCGGCGTGATCCAAGAGGCCACCTCTCCGACGTCCTCGTTGACATCTGGAAGAAGTTTCTTTCCTTCCCAGCTGATGCCTCCGCTCACGACGACAGCACCCGGCTTGACCATGTCCTTCGTGATCGTTCCGGGACGGCCGACCGCTGCGATCACGATGTCGGCCTCGCGCGTGTACTTCGCGATATCGGGAACACCCGTGTGAACAACGGTTGTCGCCGCGTTTGCTCCGGCCTGCTTGGTGGTCATGAGCAGCGCCATCGGTCGTCCAAGGGTCGTGCCTCGGCCGACGACGACCACGTTCTTGCCGGCGACATCGATCTCGTAGAACTTGAGCATTTCGATGATCCCCGCCGGTGTACAGGGGAGCGGACCAGGCTCTTGCAGTACGAGCTTGCCGAGGTTCTCGGGGTGAAGACCGTCGGCGTCCTTCAGCGGATCGATCAATGCGAGCGCTGCGCTTGCATTGAACCCGTCGGGCAGCGGCAGTTGGAGGATGTATCCGTGCACGGTTGGGTCGTTGTTGAACTCGTGCAGCGCAGCGATCAGGGCAGCTTGGCCAGCCTCGGCGGGAATCGCCTTGTGATGTGACGTGATACCCACCTGCTCACACGTCTCATGCTTCTTCTTCACGTACGACGCAGACGGCCCGTCGTCACCAACAAGAATCGTGCCGAGTCCGACAGTCACACCCTTCGCTCGGAGCGCTGCAGCGCGTGACTGGACATCGGCAAGTACGGCTTCGGCCACTGGGCCACCGGCAAGAAACTGTGCGGTCATCCCGCAAACGCTAGTGGACAACGTGGCGTTCCCAATCCCTGTCCAGCGCGGCCAACTGAACTGCGCTCGCGTGTCCACACAGGATCCCCAAGGCCTATAGACGCTCGATGCGGCCGACGTGAGATACTGGAAGCCAACCGCACTGCGAGCTGACACCCAGGACCATGACCACCTCGACGAAGAATCGACTGCCATTTCTTGCCATGGCGCTTCCGATCACGGGCGTCGTTGCCACCGTCCTCACCTGGCAAGTACACGTCCGATCGGGCGATGAAACGTTCGTGTGCGACGGCGAGACCTGTGTGCTCGGCTCGAGCGCGAGTTGGTTGTTGACCGGCATCACGGTGCTCGGCCCATTCGTCGCGCTGATGGGTTTCCTGTGGACACGCCGACTTCACGACCGCGATCGCCTCGGCCCGTTTGCGCGCTGGGCAATTCCCGATGGTGAAGAGATCTTCGAAGTGCTCTCGGTCCTCGCAGCTGGCTTGGCCACGTACTGGCTCGTTCGAAACGGGCCGTCGATCGAGGCCGTCGATGTGGGTCGCCCCAACAGTTGGGTTCTCGAACTGCGGGAGTGGACCGTCGACGACGGAGCGACGGCCAGCCCGCTCGTACCGAGTCGGGCGACCTGGTTCGCCGTCGGGGCAATCCTCTCGGCACCATTTGCCTTGAGCCTCGGCTCGATGCTCGGCCGAGAGTGGTACGGGCGGCAGCGGCGAATCGAACAAGACGCCGCTGATGCGAACAAGGACATGATCGATCTGACCGAGCTCGATGCGCCTGCGGTCATCGACCTGCGAGAAGCAACGCCGCAGAAGACCGAGATCGACGAGACCTGACCGCAACTCCACAACACGGTTCTGTGCAGGTTGAGATGCCGATATGGCCGCTCCCACTGCACAGATCCGATCGGTGTATGGATCAGATGGCGTCGATGATGGCGTTGAATGTTGCGCTCGGGCGCATCTCAGCCGTCGCCTTGTCGATATCTGGCTCGTAGTATCCGTTGATGTCAACCGGGCGTCCCTGGACGCCAATGAGCTCGGACACGATGTCTTGCTCAGCGTTCCCGAGCGACTCGGCCACAGAACTGAACACTTCAGCCAGACCGAGATCATCGGATTGTGCAGCGACTGCCTGAGCCCAGTAGAGCGCGAGATAGAAGTGGCTTCCACGATTGTCGAGTTCGTGGACTTTGCGCGATGGGGACTTTCCATTGTCGAGTAGTTTCTCGGTCGCCAGATCAAGGGCATCTCCAAGAATCTTCGCTGTGGCATTCCCGGTTGCCTCCGAGAGGAAGTCGAGCGAAGCCGCCAGCGCAAGGAACTCGCCAAGCGAATCCCATCTGAGATGGTTCTCGGCTTCGAACTGTTGGACGTGCTTGGGCGCAGAGCCACCCGCCCCTGTCTCGAACATTCCACCGCCATCCATGAGCGGGACAATCGACAACATCTTCGCACTCGTGCCGACCTCGAGAATCGGGAACAGGTCGGTGAGGTAATCGCGAAGGACGTTGCCGGTGACCGAGACAGTGCTTTCCCCGGCCTTCACACGCTCGAGTGAGAACCGGGTCGCTTGAGCGACGTTCATGATCTGGATATCAAGTCCCTCGGTGTCGTGCTCGGGCAGGTACGCATGCACCTTCTTGATCAGCTCGGCGTCATGTGCGCGATTCTGATCGAGCCAAAAGATCGTCGGCCAGCCTGTCGCGCGGGCCCGCTTCACACCGAGCTTCACCCAATCGCGAATTGGCGCATCCTTCGCCTGGCACATTCGCCAGATGTCTCCGACACCAACGTTGTGTTCCGAAACCACTGACCCGTCGTTCGAGACCACCCGGACGACACCTTCGGACTCGATCTCGAAGGTCTTGTCGTGCGAGCCATACTCTTCGGCCTTCTGCGCCATCAGTCCGACATTCGGTACGGTGCCCATGGTCGTTGGATCGAACGCGCCGTGTTCCTTGTGAAACGCGATCGTCTCTTCGTATAGATCGGCGTAGCTGCTTTCCGGAATGACCGCCTTGGTGTCCTGTTGTTCGCCCGCAGCGTTCCACATCTGCCCAGAGGTGCGGATCATCGCAGGCATGGACGCGTCGACGATCACATCACTCGGAACGTGCAGGTTCGTGATTCCCTTGTCCGAGTTGACCATGGCAAGACTCGGTCCGTTCTCGAACGCCGCCGCGATGTCGGCCTCGATGGCAGCACGGGTCGCGTCGGGAAGTCCGTCGAGTGCACCGAGGAGGTTTCCGAATCCGTTGTTGGGATTCACGCCCGCCTCGGCGAGGACGTCGCCGTGGTTCTCGAACACGTTCGCGAAGAATGCGCGCACGGCGTGGCCGAAGATGATGGGGTCGGACACCTTCATCATCGTTGCCTTCACGTGAACGGAGAACAGGACATCCTTCGCCTTCGCGTCGGTCAGCTGTTCGGTCAAGAACGCACGGAGGGCCGCAGCGCTCATGAAGGTCGTGTCTACGACTTCGCCGGCCAGTACGGGAACCGACTCCTTCAGGACCGTGACCTGACCATCGAGCCCAACGTGTTCGATGCGCAGCGTCCCATCTGCATCCATGGTCGATGACACCTCGTTCGATGCGAAATCACCATCGGCCATCGTGGAGACGTGTGACTTCGACGTGCTCGACCACGCTCCCATCGAGTGGGGATTCTTCTGTGCGTACTTCTTGACCGCACCCGGCGCCCGACGGTCCGAGTTGCCCTCACGGAGAACAGGGTTCACAGCTGAACCCTTCACCTTGTCGTACCGTGCCTTGGCATCGGCCTCGGCATCATTCGATGGCTCATCGGGGTAATCCGGAATATCGAATCCCTTCGCCTGCAACTCTTCTATCGCGGCCTTCATCTGTGGCACCGAAGCGCTGATGTTGGGAAGCTTGATGATGTTGGCTTCAGGGGTCTTTGCGAGCTCGCCGAGTTGCGTCAGGTAGTCGGGAACCTGTTGGTCGGCGGGAAGTCGATCAGGGAACGAAGCGAGAAGGCGGCCAGCAAGTGAGATGTCGGCCGTGTCGACCTCGATTCCCGCCAGTGACGTGAAGGACTGCACGATTGGGAGCAGTGACAAGGTCGCAAGTGCGGGTGCTTCATCGGTCCAGGTGTAGATGATCTTGGATGCATCGCTCATTGATTCGTGTGCCTCGTTCGGTCGAGTTGACGACACAGACCGGTGCCCCGTGTCGACTAGAGGTTATCGAGCTGCGAAGCCACTGATCAGCATCTCGGTGAAGTCGATCGATCAACTCGTGTAGCGGCGCAGTGGAGCCACCGCTCCCCTGTTCGGGATCCGGCGATGGACGCCAGAGGTCCGCCAACTCCCGTCAGGTTTACAACTCCCAGCTCGTCACATCATTCTGGCCGTTCCAACATCGGACCCGATGCGGCGTGATCTCGATCACCTCATGGGTTCCCGCTCGTTCGTTCGCCGGGTCCCACTCGTACTTGGACACGAAGAGACCCCGGACAACGTCGAGAGATGCCGGCGTTTCCATCGCCCACCCGTCGACGATGACCACATCGAGCGGGTCAGGGATGGCGAGGACAACATTTGGATTCGATCGAATGTTCGCCAACTTCTGTGACGAATTCGGAGTCACCAGGTAGATGCGATTGCCATGCACGACATGCCACATCGGAACCGCGTGAGGTCGTGTATCGGCTCGGACGGTCGACAACCACGAACAGGGTTCAGCGGCGAGCCGCGATATCGCGGCACGAAGATCGGGATCATCAGGGACCTGTAACGGTCCACTTGCCACCGATGGCCGATCGAACCAGTCGCCAGACTCGATCCTCGGAGCCTCGCTCGTCTGAGTAATGGGCGCCCAGTACACCCACGCATCGACGGGCGCCCCGGATGCGAGCCGGACGGTCTCGAGTCGTCGAGCGTAGAAGTTCGGGTGGCCTTCGATCCGATCGGCTTCATCCAGCGCATCGACGAGCAACTCGAAAACTTCACCGATCACCGAACCGTTACCTCTCGCGACGCCCGGATAGGGGCCGAAGTCGTGAAGTGAAGCGTTGTCCAGATGCGCTGGTTCGGCCGACAGCACGGACTCGGCGATCTGTTGGTGGTAGTGCGTGTCCGCCGCTGGTCCGCCTGCGGGCCTACGCAACGTGCCATAGACGAACAGCTTCACCGTGTCAGCCACGCGGGTAGTACATCCTGCGCACGATCTGCTTTGACTCCGAGGGGTCGTCACGGTGCCCAGCCCACGCACCCGCGAACTGCGCTACCCGAAAGGAAGCCGCTGAAGGAATCGCCCCGAACCGTCGGGCGCGTAATGCAGCCCGGACGTCAGACGTGATGCTCGCCAACGCAAGTCCGGTCGCACTCGACATACTCATCTTCTGCGCGCCGAAGATGTTTCGGTACGCGATCGCCTCACGTCGGTACCGGTTGAAGGTTTGGCGGGCCACCTCTTCATGCACATGGGCGATTCGCGCGCTCGGTACGTAGGCGATCCGATGCCCGTCGGCACGAATGTTGCGTGCAAACGCCATGTCTTCGAGACCGGAGAGCGATTCGTCATAGGGGGTCGACTCCCACAACGAACGACGGACGGCACAATTCGCGTTGTTGCAGAATGGGTTCTTCTGATCGGTGGTCCCGCCATCATCGGGGAACCACCGTTTGAGCAGTTGGATCTCGGCAAAGTTGCTCCGGTGGTCACCGGTCTGGCCCCCATAGCTCAGTCCGACGAGTCCATCTGAGAACGGCCCGACGAGCTCGACCAACCAGGTGTCGTCGAGTGCGTAGACGTGTGCCGACACAAAGATGAGCACGTCTCCCTTCGCGGCCTCGCACCCCCAGTTCAGGGCTCTACCAAAGGTGAAATCACCCGGCGGGATGTGCACGATCTGGGCCCCACGCGACTCGGCGATGGCGACTGTTCTGTCGGTGGATCCGCTGTCGACGAGGACCACCTCGTCGGGTTGTTGGGTCTGGCGTTCAATCGAGTCGAACAGCGCGTCGAGGTGTTCGGCTTCGTTGAGCGCACGGATGACGATGGACGTCGTCGGAGAAGCCATGTCGCAGACACTATTCGCGTAGCGGCGATGCATGACGCCATAGACGTGTAGAACGATTCGTTGGCATCGACTCACCGCCAACTACATTGGCCTCGCCCTCTCTCACCGACCCCAAGAGGAATGATGACCCGAATTGCAGCGCTCGTTCCGATGCGTCACTCGAGCGAACGTGTTCCTGGCAAGAACTATCGGATGTTCGGGGACGCACCCTTGTTCCATCACATCGTTCGAACCTTGCTTTCGTGCGACCTGATCGATGAGCTGATCATCGATACAGACAGTCCTACGATCGCGGAGCAATGCGCGGAGTTCTTCCCCGAGGTGATCGTCATCGAGCGTCCGGAAGATCTTCGTGATGGTGAGATTCCGATGAACCGAATCATCGAACACGACCTCCAGTTCACGGACGCAGATGTGATCGTGCAAACACACTCGACGAACCCGTTGCTCGAGATCGAAGCGATCGAGAAGGCGATCCGCACATTCCTGGACGAGGACTGCGATTCGGTCTTCACGGTCACACGTCTCCAGCAGCGCTTGTGGAGCGAGGACGCCAAACCCGTCAACCATGACCCAACCGAGTTGCTGAGGACTCAGGATCTCCCGCCGCTCTACATCGAGAACTCGTGCGCATTCGTGTTCAGCCGCGAGCTGATCTTGTCGACCGGTTCACGGATTGGTTCGAATCCGCGGATGATCGAGACCGATCCGACCGGATCACTCGACATCGATGAGGAGCCCGACTTCCTTCTTGCTGAGGCGATGTGGAAGGTCAAGAACCCCGATCAGGCGAGGAGCTGAACATGAAAGCTGCGGTGACATGCACACACCTGATCCGAGACATCGACCGATACCGGCAACATTTCGAAGATGCGGGTCTCGAGCTCGTCGTGTGCGACGTCCCGGGTCAGGAGCTCGCCGGGGACCCACTCGTGGAGGCGATGGACGGGGTCGTCGGAGTCGTTGCAGGCGATGACCAGTTCACCGATGAGGTCATGGCCCGGCTACCGGACCTTCGAATGATCTCCAAATGGGGCATCGGCCTCGACGGCATCGATCTCCCGAAGGCAGCGGAGCGTGGCGTCACGGTGACGAATACTCCGGGCATGTTCGGCAACGAGGTCGCTGAGCAGGGTCTCGCGTATCTCTTCGCGCTTGTCCGTGGAACGCTCGACGTAGACCGCCAGGTTCGGGCGGGCGGCTGGCCCAAGCCGGTCGGTCGATCGATCGGCTCGCTCAACGCGACGGTGCTCGGTCTCGGCGACATCGGTAGGACATTGGTGATGAAGCTCAGGGCACTCGGCGTGACCGTTTCGGGGTCCGACCCTTCTCCTGAGGCAGCCGAATGGGCGAACGAGCATGGCGTGATCATCGGCGATGCAGCAGAACTTTCGAGCGACGTTGATGTACTGATGATCACCGCTCCCCTCAACTCGGCTACCCGCGGAATGGTCGACGCCACGTTCATCAACGGGATGCGTCAGGGTTCCTGGTTGATCAACGTCGGTCGCGGCCCGATCGTCGTCGGTTCGGCTGTCGCTGATGCGCTCGAGGCCGGACATCTCGCTGGTGCGGCGCTCGACGTGTTCGAGGAAGAGCCACTGGTCGATGAACGCATCCGTCACGCACCGAACTGCATCCTCGGATCGCACAACGCGAGCAACACCTACGAGGCCTGTCACCGTACCCACGAGCAAGCGATCAAGAATCTGATCGACGGACTGGGCGCGTTCTGACCTACGGTCTGTTCAATGTCGATCGATGTGACCGCCGCCGTCAATCTGCATCGAGAAGGTAGCGCAGCGCTTCCATCGATGATCAGCGCATGGCGTTCGGTGGAACACGCAAGAGCACATGGGATCAACGCCGAGCTCTTACTCGTTCTCGATCGATCAGATGATTCGACGACGAGGGTCGCCGATCGTTGGACGTCACGAGGAGCGCGCGTCGTTCATGTGGATGTGGGCGACCTCGGAGCGGCTCGAAACAGAGCAGTCGCCACCTGCGGCGACAGCGAGTGGATTGCGTTTCTCGATGCCGATGACCTCTGGGGCGAATATTGGCTCACTGCTGCATACACCGCTGTATTAGAAAGCGGCGGCGAATCGCAGCACGACGTCTGGCACCCTGCCGTCAACATCATCTTCGGCGATCATCATTC
>Ga0055584_100004912_pt1 | contig 13085 bp, 16 predicted proteins | sample OSDHelmetaG_FD_58716 | JGI IMG/M metagenome (GOLD analysis project Ga0055584, IMG submission 58716) | Pelagic marine sediment microbial communities from the LTER site Helgoland, North Sea, for post-phytoplankton bloom and carbon turnover... | ecosystem: Environmental > Aquatic > Marine >... | reverse complement strand
TCCTCCAAACGGACTCCGGGGATCGCCAGGGTTTTACCGGTAAGAGCAATTCGCTTTCGACCGCCAGTAAGCGCATCGTGACATGCTCCGGGGAGCCAAGTGGGGAGCCAAACTCCACACTCACCAACGGACCGCCACGGACGTTGTCGGAACGCAACCCCTGAGATCACGTCGAATCTGGACGTTCACGAACACCGATGGACGGTTCTGAGACGCTTTGCAAGCAGGATGTCGTGGGTTCGATTCCCATCAGCTCCACTGAAAAGAGGCTCACCTACGGTCGGCGGGAGCCACCGCGGGAGCCACGATCAGTGCGGCAAGCCTCCGCATTCATCAAATTGGCACGGCCAATGAATCGTGGACCAGCGCCAGAGGACGAGATCCACAACGGCGACAGTGTCCTCAACTGCGTGAGCGAGGGCCTCGCACAGATCCGCCACACCGACACCGGCCGCGTCCGCAATCCGTATCAAGTGTCGGTCTGGCTTCGCGACCTGCACTCCTAGATTCTTCAGGAGGTGGCGGGAAGTTGCTGGGCCGATGTACGGCAGTCGCATCAGTTCATCGATCTGATCGACACATAGGATCGCCTCGATTCCCTCATCCCCCACATTGGCGGCGTAGGCCGCAATCTCGAAGATGGCGTCAATCTTCCCTAGATGCCCAAAGGCAGCCAGTGACCAGAGGTGAAGGAACGGACTCGATGAGATCGAGTCGGCGAAATAGTCCTGACCCTCCCCGATGAAATGCCAGTTGGCGAAGTAGAAGACGGCAGACCGGGCGTCGTCGAGCGCCACGGCCCGCTCCACCGGGTTCGAGAACGCTGCATATGCCAGCGCCGTGATCAGCAACGCCGCCCAGGCCGCGGGGAGAAGTCGCCGAGCCCGTCGGGCGTAGAACGCCATCAGGTCGATGCGACCCGACGACGCATGTTCCACGATCAACAGCCGGGTGATGAGAAACCCCGACAGCACGAAGAAGACATCGACGCCGACGAAGCCTCCTTCGAACCGGACCACCCCGGCGTGAAAGGCGACGACGAGATACACCGCGACCGCGCGAAGGCCATCGATCGCGGGCTATCGTTCCAGCTGCACCGGTGCCCCCGGGCCACGCTCGTCGGACATGGTCGCTCAGCGCTGGTGGCTCTTGAGCCGCTTCTCGCGTTGGGCCGCGGCAACATCGACTCGCTTGGCTCGGAGCTTCTCTCCGCGGCAGTACTCGAGCGGGTCGAATCCGTCAGGATCCGCCGGGATCGTGGCTGGGTCGATCAGCGTCTCTCCGAGAAACACTTCGGCGATGAGTGGCCGTTCGAGGATGTCGCCCGCGCAGAACACCCCGCCGCTCATGGCCCCGGCGATCCCGTGGCCACCCGCCGTATTGGCACCGACGACCCAGAGACCCTCGATCTCCGTGCGGTACTGCGGACGGTTGACGCCCGTCTGCTCGGGCGAGTGCATGTAGCCGTAGCTCGTGCCGCCTGAGCTCTGCGTGTAGCGCTCATGGCTCAGCGTCGACGCCATCTCGCAGTGGACGATCTCGTCGCGGAACGGACCGAGCACCCGCTCGGCCGCGTCGAGAAGAAGGTCGGTGAGCTCTTGCTTGCGGGCTCGGTAGGTCTCGTTGCGGCGATACGAACCGCCGTCGGCGGGCCCCTCGTCGACTCCCCAGTAGCCATACCCACGCGGCGCCAGCGTCATGATCTGGAAGTTGGTCTGGCCAGGAGGGCACAGTTCTGCGTTGCCGGGGTCCTTCCGCGACGCCATCGCGATGTAGGCAAAGGGAACCTCGCCATCGGGCAGTTCGCCCTGGTCCAGGGTCTCGTAGAGCTCGTCGGTGCGATAGTCGGGGAACACGAAGTAGTTCGTGTTGGGTCCGTCGATTTCCTTGTCGACTGCAACGTAGACACACACGAGACCGAGCGTCATCTCGGCTTCCTCGGCCCACGTGACCGTGGCGGGAGCAAGGTGCTCCGCTCCGATGAGATCGGTCACCATGCGCCGGTAGTCGCCGTTGCCGACCACGATCGGTGCGTGGGCGATGTCGCCGTTCTCGAGCTCCACGCCTACCGCGGCACCGTCCTCGACGATGATCCGGTCCACCGGCGACAATGTTCTGATCTCGCCACCGCATGCCTCGACTGCCTGCATCAGGCGGGCGGCGATCATCTGGCCGCCGCCCTCCGGGTAGTAGGCGCCACCCATGTAGTGGCCGACCATCCGGGCGTGCATGATCACGGCGGTCTGCTTCGGGCCACCTGCGTACAGACCCGACCAATGGTCGAGGACGGCACAGGCTTCCTGGGAGAGCTCGGCCTCCTCGAACAGCTCGGAGAGCGGTCGGAAGGCCCACCGGTCAAAGGTCTCGCGGTCTTCACCGAACAGCAGGCGGCTCTCCTCCGCGACGGTGTGAAGCACGCTCATACTGCGCTCGATGCCGGCTCGATCATTGGGGAACCGCTCGATCATCCGACGTTCGTATTCCTCCCAGCTCGCCGGAACGCGGAACTCGAAGTCCGGGAAGTGGAGCGTGTCGAACCCATCGGGATCGAGCTGGCTGAAGCTCATGCGCTCGCCCACACCGAGCGCATTGAAGATGTTGGTGAACAGCCCACCGGGGCCGCACTCACCGATGTAATGGACGCCCACATCGAACTCGTACCAGTCGTCGCCGTGGTGGCGACGAAAGACCTGGGTGTTGCCGCCGGCGACGTCGTGGCGCTCCAGCACCAGAACCCGTTTCCCGGATGAACCCAGGCAGGCCGCCGTCGTGAGGCCACCGGGGCCGGAACCGACAACGATGGCGTCCCACTCTTCGACGGCGTTCACTTCATGCTCCGAACGAGGCGCCCGGGTCGTTCACCGGTGTCGGCATCGTGGCGACGCGTGACCACGCCGTTCACCATCGTCGCGAGGTATCCGCTCACCGGTTGGATCAACCGGCTGCCGCCACCGGGCAGGTCCTGACGGGCCCGCGGTTTGCCGACATTGATGGCGCCGTGATCGATCACGTTGATGTCGGCCCGCTTGCCGACGGTGAGCGAACCGCGATCGGAGAACCCGTAGAGCGCGGCATTGCGAGAGGTCTGCTTGGCGACCAGGAACTCGATCGGAAGTTGCTCGCCGCGGCTGCGGTCGCGTGTCCAGAAGCCGAGCTGCGTGGTTGGCATCGTGCCGTCGCAGATCAGGGTGACGTGAGCGCCGGCATCGCTGAGCCCTGTCACCGTCGCCGGGTGCAGCAGCATCTCGCGCAACACGTCTTGACTCGCCTTCAGGTCGACGCCTGCGAGCGAGCCCATGGCGAGGCCATCGTCCTCGAGCAGGAAGTCGTAGAGGATCTCGATCGGATCCTTACCGTCGACCGCCCTGGCACCGAGCATCTGATCCATGGTCGGCTCGTAGTCGACCGGGTCGGTGAGCGGGTAGGTGAGGGCCGCCGCACCCAGGAAGAGGGTGTAGAGGTTCTCCATCGAGCCCGGCTCCTCGACTGGCACGTCGTCCTCGCGCAGGATTGCCTCACGCACCTCGGGCTTGCGCATCTCCGCCACGCGATCGGCGATCGGGAGGTGTGCGATGCGCATGTAGGACGGGCGACGTTGAAACGCGTGGTACCCGGTGAGCCCGGTCACGAACCCGATCGGCCGAGAGGGCACCTGGGGGTAGAGGTCGGCCCCGCTCGCGTTCGCCGCTTCTGTGAGCTCGAGGAGTTCACGCCACGTGTCGGGCGGATAGTCGGGCGACTGCACGAGCGTGAAGGTGACCCGGCACCCCGTCTCCTTCGAGACCCGCGCCATCAGGCCGTGTTCTTCTTGCAGGGTGAAAGGTTCGCCACCCAGGCGTTCGAGTTGGCCGACCGTGCCCGACGGAATCATCTCGAACACGCCCTTGCCGGTCGAGACCATGGCTGCGCAGATTGCCCGCAGCTCCTCGAACGGGGCGAACGTGCCCGGGACGGGCTTCCCCCAAAGGGCGCGGTGACCAATCGTGCGAGACGTGCTGAAACCGACCGCGCCGGCGTCGACGGCCTCGGCAACAAGTCGCCCCATCTCAGCGATGTCGGATTCGGTCGCGTCCTCATTGTCTGCGCCGCGATCACCCATCACGTAGTAGCGCAGTGCTCCATGGGCGACCTGCGCGCCGATGTCGAGGGCGTACTCCCGCTCTCCGATGTAGTCGAGATACTCCGGGAACGTCTCCCAGGAGCCCCACTCCATGCCCTCATAGAGCGCGGTGCCTGGGATGTCCTCGACCCCCTCCATGAGCTCGATGAGTTCCTTCTCGCCGCCTGGGGCGACCGGGGCGAACCCGACGCCACAGTTCCCCATCACTGCGGTGGTCACGCCGTTCATCGACGACGGTGCCATCTCGCTGTCCCAGCTGACCTGCCCGTCGTAGTGCGTGTGGAGATCGACCCAGCCCGGGGTGACCAGAGCGCCATCGGCGTCGATGGTCTCGTGCGCGGCCTCGTCGATCGTCTCGCCGACCGCCACGATCTTTCCGTCGCGAACACCGACGTCACCCGCGTAGGGAGCGCCTCCGGACCCGTCGACGATTGTGCCGCCCTTGATCACTTTGTCCAGCACGTCGTGCCCCCTCTAGATCGAGGCCCGACGGTACCGCACACTCACTCGCGCCAGAGCAGCAACCCTTGACCGTCGAGCATCGCCTGCCCGGGCATCACCCGCAGTCGGTACGGGTCGAGCTTCCAGCCCGAGAACGCGGGTGACAGGGGACCCTCGGCCCAAGGCGGAATGATCGCCGGGTCATAGCCGACCGGTGCCGGACCATCGACGAAGCGTGCCCAAAGGGCCTCACGATAGGCATCGTCGATCCACTCGGCCCGACACTCGGCCGTGCAGGTGTCTTGCGTGGGGTCCCAGTAGGTCAGGGAGATCTTCGGGTCGGCGTCGATCGCTCGCGCCTTGATTGGTGTCGGCGCCGTTGCGATCCATCCGGTCAACCGCTCACCATCCCACTCCCAGATCGGGTGCAGAATCCGCGTACGAGCCCCACCGTCGGGCTCAACCGTTGCGACGGTGCACCACACGATGCGGTGCGCCATCTCGAGAAATGCGGGGCCGGCGACGTCGAGTTCATCCATTCCAGAAGCCTCCCACGTGCAGCATCAACAGGTGCCGCAAACCCGCGGCGCCGCGACACCGGGACCTCCGACCCTTCTCGTCGAGGGTCAGGCTTCGTAGCTTCGGGTCATGTCCGAACCCGCGCCCGCCATCGACGCCACCTGCCCCGTCGCATCCGTCACCGCCTTCGACATGGAGATGGCGAGCCAGTCCGACGACCTGGAGACACTCGCTCGCCACATGGATCGGTCGTCGGTCGGCGCACTGGTCGTCGGCGGTCACGAAGGGGCGACAAGCATCGTCACCGAGCGAGACATCGTGCGCGCCGTCGCCACCGACCCTGCCGCGTGGGCGATCGATGTCATGACTCGAGACGTCGTCGAAGTCGCTTCCACCACTCCGATCGCCGACGCTGCTGACACGATGCTCGTCGCCGGAGTGCGGCATCTGCTCGTCCGTCGCGAGGACGGAGCGCTGGGCATCACCTCGATCCGAGACCTACTCGGGCCGCTCCTCGACTCTGTCGACTAGCGCGGGCACTCGATCAGAGCCGGGCCTGAGGCTCGAACCGCACGAACACCAGCGCGGCCACCAGCCCGCCGAGAACACCGGCCCCCACCCCGCTCGCACCGATGAGGGAACCCAGCGCCGCACCGGCAAGCGGAGCGACCAGGAAGGCGAGCCAGGGTCGCCCGACGGCACCGAGCACGGCGCCGATCGCCAGCGCAGGGATGATCGACAACACAAGTGATCCCGCGAGGACCGCGGCAAAGAGCACGCCAAAGCCCAGCTCGAACTGATCCTCCACGACGATGGCGCCGATCCCGATCACGACCGCCACCACGAACGACGCGATCACTGCGGCGACCACCGAAGCGACCACACCGGAACGCGCCGTGGAACTCGACATGCCCCAGTATCGACCAGATCGCGGGACCGGATCGCTCAGCCGTCGACGTAGACCCAGCGGCCGGCCTCGCGCCGAAACCGGCTGCGTTCCCGCATCGATCCGGGGACTCCGTCGATCTCGTAGTGCGCGATGAACTCAACCTCTCCCACAGCGGAGAGTTCCCGGCCGTCAGCGGTGGCCAGGATCTCGAGTCCGGTCCAGCGTTGCCCTGGGTCCAAGGTGAGGCGGCTCGGCCGGCTTTCGGGCGCCCACGACTGAAGGAGGTAGTCGGCGTTGCCCACCACGAACGCGGCATACCGCGAGCGCATCAAGGCTTCAGCCGTCGCGGCAGGTTCGGTGCCGTCGTGGATCGGGCCGCAGCATTTAGCCAAAGGGTTCCCGCCACCGCACGGACAGTTCAGAGTGTTCGGCATCATCTTCCTTCAGCGACGACGACGCCACTCATCGGCGCGTCGTCGCCGACGGCTCTTCGGACGATGGAGAGTCGTCTCCGGCGCCGCTGGGTCCCAGCCCACCGAGAGAAGGTGCCGCGGCTGGGCGATGCCCTTCAGGTTCACCAGACCTCGGTCCTGCAACACTGCCGGATCGGCGCCGTCGGCGACCGGTTCCGTCACGACGATCTCGTGGGGTGCGGCTACCTCGAGGAGTCGAGCCGCAACGTTCACGACCTGACCCAAGACGTCGTCGTCGCCGTGCACGGCCTCGCCCTGGTGAATGCCGATGCGCACCGGGGGCAGGTCTGAGCCGAGGGCACGCTCCTCCTTGCACCTCAGTTGAATCGCCAGCGCGCATTCGACGGCAGGTCCCGGTTCGTAGAACCGCACGAAAAATCCGTCGCCCTGGGTGCTCACTTCTTTGCCGCCGTGCCGCGCCATCAATTCGCGCACGGTTCGTCGGTGGTCGGCAACGAGTTGCGCCCACGCCACGTCGCCCAGACGCTCGTTGGTCTCAGTGCTCCCCGACAGGTCGGTGAACATGGCCACCACGTGGCGACGGCCCGGTCGCTGCACCGAACCCCGCGCCGCGAGACGCCGGCGCCGCCCGGGAACAAGGCGGCCGAGCACCACCGCGCCATGCATCGCTACGGCGGTTCCCCAGAGCAGCCAGAACCAGACCGGCCAGAAGCTCACGGTGAGCGCGTCGCCGGGTGTCGCGGCGTAGTCCTTCAGGTCGTCGACAGTGCCGTCGGTCAAGAGCACCCACACCAACGAGACGGTGGAACACAACGACAGATAGATGAGGGCGTGCGTCACCCAACGACCGATCACGGCAGGAGTGTAGGTGAGCCTCAGAACCGACGTCCGAAATCCACACCCTCCGGCGAAACTGTGGACAACGGGCGACGACCAGAGGGCAAACCGCGGCGCGCGGCAGAAATTCCCCTTGACGACCACTGTCGGTGGGGTCCAGAGTGGTGATCCCTTCAAAACCAAGAACTCCCTGGGTGGGGGTGAATCTGCCCCCTACCCAGGAAATGCCGCAACGACGCCTCGCCCGGCCCCGGAGCACCGCTCCCGACCGGGCGACGTCGCGCCAGGGGGATAGCGTGCGGCGGATGTGGCCTGTGGATATCACCCCCCGATGTCTCTTCTCGGCAGTCGTTCTGTGTGCGGTTCTCGCCGTTTCTTGCGGCGACGACGCCGGACCTGAAGCCTCTCCGCTGCAGGAGCAGGCAATCGGCACACTCATCGACGCCGAACTCACCACCGATGAGCAGCGCTGCATCCTCGAGGACCTCATCGACACCGACATCGACCCTCAAGCGGTGATCGACGGCACCGTCACCGGCGACGAAGACGCCGAACTCCTGGCGATGGCCGTCTCCTGCGTCGACGACCTCGCGAGTGTGCCGGCCTTCGTGCAGACGATGATCGAAGCGCTCGAGGAGTCAGGCCGACCGGCGAGCGAAGCAGAGGCAATCTGCGTCATCGGAAAGATGGCAGAAGGCGACCCGGCGACCGCAGCAGTTGAGTGCATCGGCGCCAGTCCCGCCGACGGCGCGCTCGACACCTACGGCGACGATCGCACGCTCGACCTGTTGTGGGATTCGTGCGAGTCGGGCAACAACCAGTCGTGCGATGAGCTCTACTCGTCGGCCCCGATCGACACCGGATATCTCGAATACGCCCGCACCTGCGGCGGGCGACTTCCCGACTCCGTGGGCCTTCGCTGTTTCCTCGACCTCGGGTAGCGACCAGACTGCGGCGATGCCCGTCCACATCGCTTCCGCGATTCGCAGCCCCTTCACCCCGGTGGAAGGCGCGCTCGCGGGTTGGCACCCGGTCGACCTCACCGCCCACGTCATGAACGTGGCACGCGCCGGACACCACATCGACGAGGTGTTCGTCGGCTGCGCCGAACCGGTGGGAGCGCAAGGCGCCAACATGGCCCGTGCTGCGATTCTCACCGCAGGCTGGCCCGACAACATCGGCGGCACAGTGATCGAGCGAGCCGCAACCAGCGGCACCGCCGCCCTCCACGCCGCGGTCGCTGCAGTCACCGCAGGCGAGATCGAGACGGCGATGGTGATCGGCGTGTGTGCCGCAACGATGGTGCAGCCCGGTGCCTCGGCGCTGGCGCGCACCTACGGACGACCGTGGGGCGACGGCCCGGCTCACCGGGTCGAGCACGAGGGTGGCTTGCTCGCTGCACCATCCGCTGCCGACCGCGCCGCTCGTCGCGTCGGGATCGACCGCGTCGCCCAAGACGAGTGGGCCGCCGGCAGCCACGAGCGCCGCACGCTCATGTCAGCCGGCGCGGTGATCACGCCGATCGCCGCCGAGCCCGGAGATCGAGTGGCCATGCAGCGAGGCGCGGCCGTCACCGCCGACACCGCACGAGAACGCCCCTCCGACCTCGCCGAACTCCCGCCCAGCTTCGATCCCGACGGCACGGTGACCGGATTCACCTTCGCTCCGGCTGCCGACGGCGTCGCCGCTCTCGTCGTCTCCTCCCAGCCCGTGGGACCACCGATACTGGGAGTCGGACGCTCAGCCGGTCACCCGCTCGATCCCACCGGCGGTATTCGCGCCGCAGTCGAGGCGGCGATGCCGGACGGGGTGTCTCCCGCTGCCGTCGATCGTTGGGAGCTCGCTGAACCCACCGCGGCGGCGACGCTCCTCGCGATCCACGAACTCCATATCGAACCCAGCCGAGTGAACCGGGCGGGTGGAACCCTCTCCGTCGGCGACGCCGGCGCAGCCGAAGAGCTCCGGCTCATCGTCGACGGTCTCCACCACGCTGAACCCGGCGAACTGGTGATGGCCGCCGCCTTCGGACCAACCGGCGCGGCCGCCACGCTCTTGCGTCGCCCGTAGGCTGACAATCGTGAACCCCGTCAATGTCGTGATTGCTGTGGTGGTCGCCGTTCTGATCCTCCGGATCGGCCTGGCGATGTTGCGCGGCCTGGCCATTCCCGTGCCCGAACCACCGCCCGCAGGGGAGCTTCGCAAGGTGAAGATCGCCTACCGGTGCAGCATCTGCGGGGCCGAAGTTCGCATGACCATCGCCCCCGATGAAGACCCCCAGGCGCCGCGCCATTGCCTCGAAGACATGGACCTCGTCGCACCCATCGAGTGACCGGATCTATCCACAACCTGTGGATAACTCGGGGGATAATCACATTGTTGTGATTCCTCATAGTTGCAGTTCGTTCTCCGGTGACGGCGCCGACCCTCTAGAGTCTTGGCCATGTCGCAGAAGCCAAGCAAGCGCCGGGTCTCGGGTGGACGGGTGACCCCCAAGGGCACTCGACCCGACGGCTACACGCCAGAGACGGTTTCCCATACAGGGCATGAGACGCTTCCGCCCAGCCCCACGTGGGTGCCGGTCGTCATGTTTGGCCTGCTCGGACTCGGTGTCGCCACGATCCTGCTGAACTATGTCGGCTCGATCTGGGACACCTCGAACGGAATCCTGCTGCTGGGGCTCGGCATGATCCTCGCCGGAATCATCACCGCCACCCAATACCGCTGACTTCTCCACACTCCTGTGGATAAGAACTGATCGGCGTTCAGAAGCCTACGAGTCGAAGTTTTCCCAGTAACGGCTGGGCATCGGGCCTCGCTGATTCTTGTACTTCGAGCGCAGCGGACCCGTCCCGTAGGGCACGTCGGCCGGGGTCGTCATCTGCTGGAACGAGATCTGCCCGATCTTCATCTCGGGATAGAGCGTGATCGGCAGGTTCGCCACATTGCTCAGCTCGAGCGTGAGTTGACCGTCGAAGCCGGCATCGACGAAGCCGGCCGTCGAGTGGATCAAGAGACCGAGTCGACCGAGCGATGACTTGCCCTCGATCCGACCGACCAGATCATCGGGCACGGCCACGCGCTCGAGGGTGCTGCCGAGGACGAACTCGCCCGGGTGAAGGATGAACGGTTCGTCCTCTTCGACCTCCACGAGTTGGGTGAGCTCTTCGAGGTTCGTCTTCACATCGATGTGGCTCATCATGTGATTGCGAAAGACCCGGAACCATCGGTCGAGCCGCAGATCGACCGAGGAAGGCTGGAGGCCTCGCGGGTCGAGCGGCTCGATCACGATGCGACCTGCCTCGAGCTGTTCGCGGATGGAGCGATCGGAGAGAATCAACGTCAGTTGGCTTTCAATGGAGTGGGTACGGCATCGGGATTGACCTCGACCGGGCCGCTGTGGTCGACATCATCGCTCTCTGAGCGGGCTTCGTCGACATCGAGCAGTTCGAGCTGGGAGCCGCGGGCCTTGCGTGCGCCATCCAGCCAGTGGGCTCGGCACAACAGGTCGTAGGTGACTTCACCCGACGTCGGACCACCGGTGTCTCCGACCACCTTGAGCTGTCCCGAGACAACCTGGCGACCATCGACGAATCGCCCGTTGTGGGTGGCTCGCGCCCCACACCAGCAGCGAGCCTCGACCTGGATCTCGATGCGCTGGTCGGCCAGCTCGAGCATGCGGGCGGTACCGGGAAACAGCTCCCCCTGAAAGCTCGTGAGGAGACCGAATGCGTAGATGTCGACGGCGAGTTCGTCGACGACACGTGCCAGCTGCTCGCACTGGACCGGCGTGTAGAACTGCACCTCGTCGCTGATGACCGCATCCACGCTGCCCTGACGGGCCATGCGGCGACGCACCATCTCGAACAGATCAGTGTGGGGCTCCACGATCTCGGCGTCGGCGGACACACCCAACCGACTCGACACCCGTCCCTCGGCGCGATCCAGCTGCGTGGTCAGGATCGTGTGGAGACCACGGGCGCGCAAGTTGTGGTGGATCTGGAGCGCCTGGGTGGACTTCCCCGACCCCATCGTCCCAAAGGTGAAACGCAGCTCAGCCATCGAACGGCGACCCTACACAACCGATCCAGCACGAGCACCGGCGGGATTCAGGACGTTGGTCCCTGTCCGCACCGCCACTTGCCGACCAAGGATCGTCACATGGCCGAAGGCACCAACACCTCCTCTCTCTCCGCCCTCGATGAGAAAGACTGTTGGGCCCTGCTTGCCAGCCAACAAGTGGGCCGCCTCGTTGTGATCGACGGAACCAGACCCGACATTTTCCCGGTGAACTATCTGGTGGACGACGGTGAGATCGTCGTCCGCACCGCCGAAGGGACCAAGCTCGCCGCCGCCATCATGATCGGCGAAGTGGCCTTCGAAATCGATGAGATCAACGCCGACACACAGACCGGCTGGTCGGTCGTGGTCCACGGCACAGCACGGGAATCACACACCCTCGCCGATGCAATGCATGACGACGAGATCGACCCCGAACCATGGGCGTCCGGTGAGAAGGCCCGCACGATCCACATCGCGCCGACCGATATCAGCGGCCGCACCCTTCAGCCCGATCACCAACAACCTGACGACAGCGAGGACCTGACATGACCGACGCCTCTTCGAGCCCCGAACGGCGCGGCATGGTCGTCGGCATCGACGGCACCGACGCCTCCCAGGCCGCTCTCGACTGGGCCGCAACCCGCACCGCGCAGTTCGGCCCCATCCGACCAGTGCACTCCTGGGACTATCCGGTCGCCGTCTGGGCGCCCACCCCCTTTGGGCCCGGCGCGGCACCGCCTGTCGCCGAGATGGCCGCGGCCGCGCAAGAAGCCGCCTTGGCGTGCATGGCCGAACTACCCGACGACGTCCCCCACGACCCGCCGATCGTCGAACACGGCGATGCCGGTGTGGTGCTCGTCGAGACCGCCCGCGACGCCCAACTGTTGGTGGTGGGCACTCGCGGTCGCGGACCGGTGCGGGCCAACGTGATCGGATCGGTGGCTCGCCACTGCGCCGATCACACCCCGGTCCCACTCGTCATCGTCCCCTGCCGCGATGCGCTGGTCCCCGCTGTAGCCAGCGAGCGCATCGTGGTGGGGGTCGATGGCTCCGACAACTCCATCGCCGCGCTCCGATGGGCAGTCGAGAACGCCCCGGACAACGCAGAGATCAGTGCGATCTCGGCCTGGCAGACGCCGGTCGACGGGCCAATCCTCTACGGCGTCAACCGCTTCGACATCAAGGCGCTGCGTGCGGCCGCACAAACCGGCGTCAACGAGGCTGCCGACAAGGTGTGTGCCGAGCTCGGTGTCCCCGAATCACGGATCACCCGCGAGATCGCCGAGGGCGACGCCCGTTGGGTGCTGCTCAGTCGTTCCGAAACCGCCGACCTGTTGGTCCTCGGCCAACGGGGCCGCACCGGGCTGCCCCACTTCTTCCTCGGCTCGACGACCACCGCGCTCATCCACCGGCCGCACTGCCCAACCGCGGTCGTCCCGGGTTGAGCGGCGGAAACGGCCCCGTGCACGCGAGACTGCTGACGTGAGCGAACCTACGATTCGAGTCGCCCTGCTCGACGATCACGAGATCGTCCGCCATGGCGTGGCCGAGCTCGTCAACGCCCAGCCCGACATGGAGGTCGTCGGCCAGGCCGGCACCGCCCGCGAGATGCTGCAGACGGTCGGCGCTACCAAGCCCGACGTGGCCGTGCTCGACGTTCGCCTCGGGGAGGACGACGGCAACGGCATCGCCGCGTGTAGAGAGATCCGCAGTGAGCACCCCGACACCCACTGCCTGATCCTCACCTCCTTCGAGGACGACGCAGCCCTCGTCGACGCGTCCCTCG
>Ga0055584_100004911_pt1 | contig 13086 bp, 13 predicted proteins | sample OSDHelmetaG_FD_58716 | JGI IMG/M metagenome (GOLD analysis project Ga0055584, IMG submission 58716) | Pelagic marine sediment microbial communities from the LTER site Helgoland, North Sea, for post-phytoplankton bloom and carbon turnover... | ecosystem: Environmental > Aquatic > Marine >... | reverse complement strand
GGCCGAATCCAGCACAATCGCACCATCTACCTCTGCATGCCTGCTCGCGCCGATACCGCACGCGGCAAGCTCGCTGAGCTGCGACTCGACGTCAATCGCGCGCGTATCGACGCGCAAGGTCATCGGTGGACGTTGATTGCCGGCGCGCAGGATTACCTCGCTCTGCCCCGTCCAGTCGGCCTGAACTTTGTCCCGCATCCATTGCGGGTAAGCGCGCGCATCCGCACTGGCATCGAGCGCCAGATTTTCGCGCAGGACTCCCCGCAGCACCGCATTGACCAACCCTGATGCCCATTTCTTTTTCTGCGCCAGCGCGAGCTTTACCGTCTCATTGACGGCAGCATGCGCCCCGGTCTCCATGACCAGTAACTGGTAAAGTCCGATTAACAGCACAATCTCGATATCAAGGTCACGCGAACGCAGCGGTTTTTGCAGGCGCTGTGCGAGCAGAGCCGACAGCGCAAAATACCAGCGGCACAGGCCGAAGGCGATTTCCCGGCAGAGCGCAAGGTCGCGCTTTTCAGCCGGTAACGACAGGAACCAGTCACTGTGAAAGACATCGTCAAGCGAACGCCCTTGCTGGATGACCTGTAACAAGACCTGCAGGGCAATCCATCTTGGATTGGTGGCGTTTGTACCGGCAGTTTTCAGATCGGTGTTTTTTTTGCTGAGTTTACTCATCGACACGACCCAGCAGACACCCGCTCAGATCGACAGAACTCAAGGCCTGCGACGCACTGCAACGCTTACGCCCGGCAAATTGTAACTCGGTGACCTGGAGTACCGCATCGCCACAACTGACGTATACACCTTCACGAGTGTGCGCAACTACCCTGCCCGCCTGCTGCGCGTCGTAATCGCTGCAAGCTCGCGCGGCCCACAGACGTATGCTGTCCTGTTGCAGAAAACTGAAGCTTACTGGCCAGGGATTGTAGGCGCGGATTTCGCGCAGCAGCACTGCGGCGGATTGGCTCCAGTCGATCTCCGCCTGTTGCTTGCTGAGGCGCGGCGCATAAGTAGCAGCGGAGTTGTCCTGGGCCTTGGCTTGTCGCAGAACAGTTTCGAAGTCACGCAGCGATTCAAGCAGAAGTTCGGCACCCAACGGTGCCAGTGCATCGTGCAATTGCGCCGCATTCCAGGTCGGGTCGATCGGCAGGCTACGGTGCAAAATGACATCGCCGGTATCCAGGCCCCGCTCCATTTTCATCAGACTCACCCCAGTGATTTCGTCTCCGGCCAATATTGCTTGCTGAATAGGCGAAGCGCCGCGCCAGCGCGGCAGCAGGGACGCGTGGATATTGATGCAGCCCAGGCGCGGCGCATCGAGCACAGCGGGTGGCAACAAAAGACCATAAGCGGCAACCACCATCAAGTCCGCATCAAGTTGCTGCAGGTCGAGTAAATCCTGTGATGACTTGAAGTCTTGCGGCTGCATCACCGGCAGGCCGGCTGCCAGGGCACGGGCTTTGACCGGACTTTGCTGTAGCTTGCGGCCGCGACCAGCGGGGCGATCCGGTTGCGTGTACACCGCGACAACCCTCTGCTCGGTCTGCAACAGGGATTCGAGTGCCGGAACGGCAAATTCCGGAGTGCCGGCATAAATAATTTTCAGCATGGCGTTCGGCGTCTAATCCGTCTGTTGCTTCTGCGCCTTGACCAGCTTGCTGCGAATGCGATTACGTTTCAATGCCGACAGGTAGTCGACGAACAGCTTGCCCTCAAGATGATCCATTTCATGTTGGATACAAACTGCTTCCAGTCCTTGTGCTTCAAATTCTCGGGTTTCGCCAAATTCATCCTGGGCGCGCACGCGAATGTGTTCCGCACGGTGTACTTTTTCATAGTAGCCTGGCACCGATAAACAGCCTTCATCCATCTCTTCGTCACCGTCCACCGATAAAATTCGCGGATTGATCAGGCAGCGAGGATGATTACGCCCGTCGGATACGTCCATTACCAACAGTCGAATATGACGATCGACCTGCGTTGCAGCGAGCCCGATACCCGGTGCTTCGTACATCGTTTCGAACATATCGCCGACCAGTTGGCGCAGGTTTTCATCAAATTCGACAACCGCTTTTGCGACTGTTCTGAGGCGCGGATCGGGGAAATGTAAAATATTTAATAATGCCATGGTTAAAAACTTCAAGAAAAGTTACAACTAGTCGTTCCAAGTTAATGATTATACTAGAATCTTTCCAGTCAAAAAGCTTGTAGTCGGTTGTTTTTCGTCTACAATCTATCAATCAATATCGCATTTTCAGGGGTTCGTATGCCTTCAACCAGCCACCGACAGCTTACTAAAGGATTAATTCTGCTCTCAGGACTGCTGCTCATAGTCGCCTGCGCCGAGCCAAGGGCACCCTATTCGGTAGTACACGAAGCCGACGAAGCGGAACTGGAAAATTCCGTCAAAGCAATCATTCCTGCAACACCGACACCGACACCGACAGAAACCATCACTTACGAACCCGAGTACCCGCAAACCTATATTGTACAAGAAGGTGATACGCTATGGGACATCTCATCGGTTTTTCTGCGCGATCCCTGGTACTGGCCAGAAATCTGGTTCAAGAACCCCCAGGTTGAAAATCCACACCTCATCTACCCGGGCGATACGCTCGCGATTGTCTATGTCGGCGGTGAACGCAGGGTGCAACTACTGTCACGCGGCGCTGACGGCTCAGTGCTGTCACAGACTGCAGGTGGGCTCAAAGTTGTAAAAGTCATTCCCCGGATTCGCTCTCAAGCGATCGATGCAACCATTCCATCTATCCCGATTGAGTCGATTCGCCACCTGCTCGAACGCCCGATGATCATCGATGAAGCGACATTGAACGACTCGGCCTACGTGTTGTCGAGTCTCGATAATCACTTGATCAACAGCGTCAGCGACAAGCTATACGTGCGTAAACTCGATACCACCAAGGGAATGGGCCGCTACCACATCTATCGCCCCAACCGACCACTGTTTGACCCAATTACCAATGAGTTGCTGGGTTACGAAGCGCTTTATGTCGGTGAATCGAGACTGTTGCTGCGAGGTGATCCCGCGTCCGTCAGAGTCACAAATTCGGAACGTGAAATTCTGCGCAACGATCGCGTGATGCCGATGGACAACACCGACTTCGAGCGTGACTTCTTCCCCAAACCGCCCAGCACCGACGTGACTGGCGCAATCGTTGCGTTGCTGGATTCGATTTCAAAATCCGGCGCCTATCAAACGATCGCCATCAACCTGGGCAATCGAGATGGCGTCGTAAGCGGTAACATCCTGCGTATCCGTCGCAATGGCGATGTCATTCCCGACAAGGCTGAGATTGAACCGGATTTTATGGTCAAACTCCCCGACGAACAGATCGGCATGGCGATGGTCATCCGCGCCTTCGAAAAAATGAGCTATGCATTGATCATGGAAGCGGACATGCCGATCAGCATAAAAGACTACGTCGAATCACCATAAGCGAATCCAACAGGTTTTGAAACTGGCACCGGGTATCCACCCGGTGTTATAGTTTGCGGGTCTGCAAACGGAACTGGAGACCCCCATGCAAAAGGATTTGCCTGACTTTCTACAGCTTTACCACAGTTTCACGCCATCGCGATCCCGGCTGATTCAGTTACTCAAGCGCTTTGACTGGAACCCGCGGCGCATACTCGACAGTAGCCCGGACGAATTGCGCGCCAGCGGTCTGGACCGCAAATCGATTGCCAGAATTCACTTGTGCCAGCGGCATCGAGTTGACACCGACCTCGCATGGGCACAACGTGATGGCAATCATCTCGTCTGCTATGGCGATGACAGCTACCCGGAACTATTGCGCGAGATTGCTGATCCCCCGGCTTTGCTTTACGCCAGCGGCCACCTGAAGATATTGAAGACACCACAGATTGCCATTGTCGGCAGTCGCAACTGCACCCCGGGCGGCGCCCAGAACGCCATCGACTTCGCCACCCAATGCGTGGCCTCGGGATTGGTAATTACCAGTGGTTTGGCACTCGGCATCGACGCCTCAGCTCATCGCGGCGCACTTGACGCAGGGGGTGGGACGATCGCGGTGATGGGCACCGGGCTGGATAAGCTGTATCCGCAGCGCAATCGGAAACTGGCCCATGAAATTATCGATAAGGGCCTGCTGCTTTCCGAGTTTCCGTTCGGTACCGCAGCACGCCCCGCCAATTTCCCGCAACGCAATCGCATCATCAGCGGGCTCGCCATCGCGACGCTCGTTGTCGAAGCAGCACAGCGCAGCGGCTCGCTGATCACTGCTCGCCTGGCCGCCGAACAGGGCCGTGAAGTGTTTGCCATTCCCGGCTCGATCCATAACCCGCAGGCGCGCGGATGCCATCAATTGATACGGGATGGCGCTACTTTGATTGAAACGGTGCAGGACATCGGTGTCGAACTCGGCAGCCTGTTCGAGTTCGCGTTGCGACACCAATTAACAGCTCCCGCAGAGAGTGGCATTTCGCTCGATGACGAGCAGCGCGCCCTGCTCGAAAGCATTGGCTACGACCCGGTGAATTGTGACTCACTTGTAAAGCGCAGCGGCTTGACCATCGACAAGCTTTCATCCATGCTAGTAGAACTTGAGCTCAGCGATTTAATTCAAACGGCACCTGGCGGCTGCTACGTCAGGATCTAGACGGGGTATTCATGAAAGAAGGCGTTATAGACGTTCTGATGTACATTTTTTCGAGCTATGCGGACCAGGACGAGAATCTCCCGGAAGACCGTGACGGTATCGAAGCGGACCTGCGCGTCGCAGGTTTCGATTCTCATGAAATCGACAAGGCATTCGACTGGCTGGATGGGCTGGCCCAGGTAGAAGAAGACACCGGTAGCGATCAATCCGACAACGCTAGCCGTGTGCTCGCGTCCCAGGAAAGTGCACGTCTGGCCAATAATGCCTATGGCTTCCTGTTGTTCCTGGAGCAATCAGGCGTGTTGACACCGAAACTGCGTGAAATGGTCATCAACCGCGTAATGGCGCTGGAGTCGGATTCGGAAGTCGATATTGAGGAATTGAAATGGGTCGTAATGATGGTGTTATTTAATAGTTCGGACGAGCAGGACGAAAACGCACTGATGCACTACGAAGATATCGTATTCGCGGATCAACCCGCCATCTTTCACTAAGTCTGGATTTTTCCAGCTTGCAAATCAACAGGATTAAATGGCTAAACATCTCGTCATTGTAGAATCGCCGGCGAAAGCAAAAACCATCGAGAAATACCTGGGAAAGGACTTCAAGGTTCTGGCCTCGTATGGTCACGTGCGCGATCTGGTGCCCAAGGAAGGTGCAGTTGAGACCGATAACGGCTTCAAGATGAACTACACGCCGGTGGAGCGCAATCAGAAGCACATCGCGAGCATCAAGAAGGAACTCAAACAAGCCGAATCGCTTTATCTGGCGACTGACCCAGATCGCGAAGGTGAAGCGATTTCCTGGCATCTGTACGAATTGTTGCGCGAAGCGAATTGTATGAAGAATAAACGCGCCTACCGGGTCGCGTTTTATGAAATCACCAAACAGGCAGTAACGGAAGCCGTCGCGAACCCGCGCGAAATCACCATGGACCTGGTCAACGCGCAACAGGCGCGACGCGCTCTCGATTACCTGGTGGGTTTTAATTTATCACCTTTGCTATGGCGCAAGATTCGACGCGGCCTGTCGGCCGGTCGCGTGCAAAGCCCGGCATTACGCATGATCGTCGAGCGTGAGCTTGAAATCGAAGCCTTTAACCCCGAGGAATACTGGAGTATCGAGTCCGACAACCTGTTCGAGGGCCAGGGATTCAGTGCGCGCCTGTTTCAACTCGGTGGCGAAAAAGTAAAACAGTTCACCATCACCAACGCAGACCAGGCCAATTCTGCGCATCGCAAGTTGAGCGATGCTGCCCAGGGCAAGCTGCGCGTCGACAAGGTCGAAAAGAAACAGCGCAAACGCAACCCGGCGGCACCGTTTACCACGTCAACCTTACAACAGGAAGCGGCACGCAAACTTGGCTTTGGCGCACAACGCACCATGCGCACCGCACAGCGCCTGTATGAGGGAATCGACATAGGTGCTGGCCAGGTCGGGCTTATCTCTTATATGCGTACTGACTCGGTGTCACTGTCGAACGATGCGCTCCATGAAATACGTGAATTCATCGCTGAGAAATTTGGTGCCAATAATCTGCCCGAAACTCCGCGCGAATACAAAACCAAGTCCAAGAATGCACAGGAAGCGCACGAAGCGATTCGTCCAACCAGCGCGAACAACGAACCCTTTAAGATTAAGGAACATCTTGGCGACGACGAATTCCGCCTGTATAGCCTGATCTGGAAGCGCACAATCGCCTGCCAGATGATCCACGCCACGCTCGATACTGTATCGATCGATCTCGGCTGTGGCCCCGAAAACAGCTTTCGCGCGAGTGGTTCGACCATTCGCGACCCTGGGTTCATGCGTGTTTACATCGAAGACAAGGACGACACCAAGGTCGACGATAATAAGGAAAGCCTGTTACCGCCAATGAAGGAAGGGGACCAGGTCGATTTGCAGGAAATCCGCTTAGAACAGCATTTCACTGAGCCACCACCGCGTTTTAGCGAAGCTTCGCTGGTTAAAACGCTCGAAGAATATGGTATCGGACGACCTTCGACCTATGCCTCCATCATAACGACCCTGGTCGATCGCGAGTATGTCGAGCTCGAAAGCAAGCGCTTCCATCCCACCGACGTCGGTCGCGTGGTCGCGCGTTTTCTGACGCAGCATTTTCCGAAGTATGTCGACTACGATTTTACCGCTGATCTTGAAAACTCGCTCGACGAAATTTCGCGCGGCGAGATGGATTGGGTGCCGTTAATGGAGGAATTCTGGACGACCTTCAAGAGCCAGGTCGACGACAAGATGGAGAACGTCAGTCGCGACGAAGCAATCCAGGCGCGCCAACTGGGTACCGACGAAAAGACGGGTAAGCCGATATCGGTGCGCATGGGACGTTATGGTCCGTTCGTGCAGATCGGTACGCGCGAAGATGAAGACAAGCCGCGCTTTGCCGGATTGCGCCCGGGCCAGAAAATGGACTCGATTACGCTCGAGGATGCACTGGAATTGTTCAAGCTGCCGCGCGAACTCGGTGAGTCACCTGCGGGCGAACAGATATCGGCCAACATCGGTCGCTTCGGCCCCTACATAAAGTACGACTCCCAATTTGTGTCACTCAAGGTCAAGGAAGGCGACGATCCGTTTACGGTGACGCTTGAGCGCGCCCTGGAACTGGTAGCCGAGAAGAAGGAATTTGATGCCAACCGTGAAATCAAGGTATTCGAAGGCACCGACATCAAGGTGTTGCGCGGTCGCTATGGTCCGTATATCACCGATGGTATCAAAAATGCACGTATTCCCAAGGATGTCGAGGATCCAGCCAGCCTGGAACTTGCACTGTGCCAGGAACTGATTGAAAAGGCGCCCCTGCCAAAATCGCGACGCAAAAAAGCCGCGTTCAAAAAGAAAGCTGCACCCAAAAAGGCCGCCACTAAAAAGGCTGCGAAAAAGAAGTCCCCCGGCAAGAAGTCGGTCCGTAAAAAAGCCGCTCCCAAAAAATCCACTCCACCAAAAGTCGCTGCTGACGTCAGCTAGTTCAGTTCTAGTATGAGTCCCTGGGCACTGAATCGGCTCGTCCAAGCACTTTCCAGAGGTGCCGTAATTGGCTACCCGACTGATACGATCTGGGGCTTTGGTTGCGATCCACTTGAACCTGGAAGCGTTGCTCGCATTTTACAACTCAAACAACGTCCACTCGACAAGGGCCTTATCCTGCTGTCGTCACGACTCGAATATTGCGATGCCTATATCGAGCTGGATCAGGCGCAACGCGAACTGATTCAATCTCCTGCTGAACAACCAACTACCTGGCTGGTCACAGCCAGCGACGCCTGTCCGCCCTGGATTCGAGGTCATCACGCCACCGTGGCGATCCGCATTACCGATCACCCATTGCTGCACTATCTTTGCGAACGACTGCAAAGCCCGCTGGTGTCGACCAGTGCCAACCAGGCCGGCAAGTCGACGGCGCGAAGCGCGCTGCAACTGCGACGGCAGTTCGGCCAGCAACTGGACTTTATCGTCACCGGTTTCAACACGGGTGGTGCCCGGCCAAGTGAGATAAAATCGCTGGCAAGTGGAAAGCTGCTGAGGTCAGCCAACTGATGGATATCGATCGCGTCAAACAATACCTGCAAGATTTGCAGACTGTCATCACCCATGAACTGCAGGCTATCGATGGCCAGTCGGTTTTTGAATCCGATAGCTGGGAGCGTGAGGCTGGCGGCGGCGGTTGCAGCATGGTATTGCGCGATGGAGCAATATTTGAACAGGCCGGCGTTAATTTTTCCGAGGTCCATGGCGACAGCCTGCCGGCATCAGCGAGCGCGCACCGTCCCGAGCTTGCGGGGCGGCGATTCCGTGCCATGGGGGTCTCGCTGGTGGTCCATCCGCAAAATCCCTATATCCCGACCTCGCACGCCAACGTGCGCTTTTTCGTCGCCGAGAGAGATGGCGAAGATCCTGTCTGGTGGTTCGGTGGTGGTTTCGACCTGACTCCTTACTATGGCTTTGACGCTGATTGCAGACACTGGCACAGCGTCGCCCGACAGGCCTGCGAGCCATTCGGTACAGAGCGCTACGCCCGCTACAAGCAATGGTGTGACGACTATTTTTATCTGCGCCATCGCCAGGAGGCGCGTGGCATCGGTGGATTGTTTTTCGACGATTTGAATGAGCCCGACTTCGAACAGGCCTTCGCTTTCATGCGCAGTGTCGGCGATCATTATCTGTCCGCCTACACGCCGATTATCGAGGCACACAGAAACGATGCTTTCGGCGAGCGCGAGAAACAGTTCCAGTTGTATCGGCGCGGCCGCTATGTCGAGTTCAACCTGGTTTACGACCGGGGCACCCTGTTTGGCCTGCAGTCTGGTGGCCGTACCGAATCGATCCTGATGTCACTGCCACCAGTGGTGAACTGGCGTTACAATTATCAGCCCGAGGCGGGTAGTGCCGAGGCGAAATTAACCGACTATTACCTGGTCGCGAAAGACTGGCTGGCAGAGCAGGATGATGGACACTAACTTTCCCGAAATAGCGATCGGCGAAACCACCGGCGATTTTAACAAGTGCGACCTGTGCACCAATTCCAAGTGCTGCACCTACGTAACCCAGCAAATTGATGCGCCACGCTCCAAGTATGATTTCGAAGTTCTGTTGTGGCAGGTATCACATGACGGTGTCGGTGCCTACAAGGACACCGATGGCTGGTTCGTAATGTTCGAATCACGTTGCCAACACTTGCTCGGCGACGGACGCTGCAATATCTATGACGACCGGCCGACAATCTGCCGTTCGCACAGCAACGACTACTGTGAATACGACGCGCCGGCTGAAGACGGCTTCGACCTCTATTTTCCCGACTACGACTCCTTACTGCGACACTGCAAAAAGAAATTCAAACGCTGGACCACCGGCAACCCGCCACCCGCCTAGTGGTCCATACGGTAACTTCAGCAAAACTCAGAGCGCCCGTGCGACTGCGAATCAAGGCGTGTTTCGCAGGCAAGACCCAAAACGTTCGCTACGCTCACGGGGCCGGCTCTGGCTTGCCCGGATCAAGAAACACAACGCAGAGTCGTAGCGGCACAGGTGTTCCCGAAGGGCCGCCAAAACTACTGGTCAGTGCCTGCCTGCTGGGCAACCCGGTGCGTTACGACGGCAAATCCAGGAGTCTCGATCATGCCGGATTGCAGCAGTTGCTGAGGCAGGGCCGCGTTATCGTATTTTGCCCGGAAGTGGCTGGCGGCCTGCCGGTGCCGCGTGCAGCGGCCGAGATAATAGCGGGTGACGGCAGCGCTGTCATCGCTGGAACCGCACGGGTTAAAACCCGTGGAGGCGATGACGTCAGTGAGTTTTTCCTGGCCGGTGCCGAGCAAGCTCTGGGGCTTTGCCGCCAACAGGATATAAGCGTCGCAGTGTTAACCGAATTGAGTCCGTCCTGTGGCAGCGGCCAGATCTACGATGGCAGTTTTACACGGCGGTCTATTAACGCCAGTGGTGTCACCACGTCTTTGTTACAACAGCACGGGATTAAAGTGTTTAACCAGTACCAGATTGATGAGGCTCTGGACTGCTTAATCCGCACATCTAACTAACCTCTTAGCGTCTTGTAGACAAACAACGTCGCCGACAGCAACGCGCTCAGCGCGAGGAAACTGTAGCTGAAACGCAATAGCCGGTATTTACGCTTCAGCACATGCCCGATCTGGTATACATCGACCAGCAGCATGCGCCGCGCTTGCTTGTCCTGCTTCAGGTGAGACAACATATAGTCGACATAGGTGTCCTGATCGAGCTGCGTAAACATGCCGAAGTAAAACGGGTTGCCCATCTGCTTCGGCTCACGAATGCGCAAACGGTTGGTGCGCGGGGAAACCACCAGCAACGCCAGTGTCAGCGAAGTCGCGATCAACACCGTCACCAGAACGACACCCCAACGGGCGACACCCTCGGTCGTCGCATCAGCCACCATCGATGACTGACTCAAGGACAGGAACAACAGCGTAAAGCCGATATTGATATTCGCCTTCTGATCGGCCAGCACATTCAATTGCACCTGGCTTTGCTGCACCGTGCGCATGGCGACGATCACTTCTGAGCTGTGCTCGACGGTGTCGGTATCAGCGCTGATATCGATGTCGGTTAATTCTTTACTCATGATGTGGCGACTCATTCGCATCAAAGGGATCAGTATACACCGCTGAGATTGCCCTGCTGTAACCTTTGAGATTACATTTTTATTTACTCACCCGCTAATCTGCTCCAAAATCGCGTTCGCGTCCAAGCTATCTTCGAATCAGGGAAAATTCATGCCAGGCACAAACTCAGAAAACGCTGTCGATTTCATCCTCGAACTGTTTGCCGACCAGGGAGCGACCGAATACATGGGTGAAGCGGTAACCATGTCGCAACACATGGAGCAAACCGCGGCCTGCGCCGTAGCCGATGGCGCAGCCGCCGAACTGGTAATTGCAGCGTTGCTGCATGATATCGGCCACTTCATCGGCAAGCACCCGATCAACGCGCTGGAAAAGGGTATCGACAATAATCACGAGGATGTCGGAGCAAATTATCTGCAGACTCATTTTCCCGCCACAATCAGCGAACCGGTGCGTCTGCACGTAGCCGCCAAACGCTATTTATGCGCGACCGATCCCACTTACCTGGGCCGGCTTTCGAATGCGTCGGTCAACTCACTAAAGGTCCAGGGAGGACCGATGAACGCAGACGAAATAGAATCCTTTGAGGCCAATCCACATCACCAGGCGGCGGTCAAACTGAGGCTTTATGACGACGACGGCAAGGTCGCTGGTCTAAGCATCAATCCGGTAACGACCTATCGTGAAACTCTCGAGTCACTCGCATCCCATTAGCATGCACCCAATACAGGATTTCTACTTCGATCGCGAAATATTATCCATCACCTGGGCGGACGGTGGGGTCAGCGAACTGCAGGCCCTGTGGCTGCGTGATCACTGTCAGATGCCGGCCAGCCGTAACCCACTTAATGGCCAGCGCCTGCTGAACATCACCGACATTCCGCTTGACATCGGTATCGCCGACGTGAGCCTTGAAGACGATCTGCTGATAGTCCTGTTCACGCCGGGCGGACATCGCTCGGAATTCGATCTCGGCTGGCTGCACGACAATTGCTACTGTCTCAATCAACAACAGGATGATCGTAGCGAGGTCGCCAAGACACTGTGGGATGGCCAGTTCTTTACGCAGGGTTTACCGCGTTGCCGCTATGATGATTTTTGCACCCAGCCGAACGCACAACTTGCTGCACTGAGGGCGGTACGCGATCTCGGTTTCGTAGTACTCGAGGGGGTCGACTGCGAGTCGGGTGAGGTGTTAAGGGTCATCGACCAGTTCGGCTTCGTGCGTAAAACCAACTACGGCCCACTGTTTGACGTACGCACCAAAGTGGATCCGAGCAACCTCGCCTTTACCAATCTGGGCCTTGGCTGCCATCTCGATAACCCCTATCGCGACCCGGTGCCGGGTTTGCAGTTACTGCATTGTCTGGAGTCCTCGACCACGGGCGGTGAATCCATACTGCAGGACGGTTTCATGGCGGCCAGAATTCTGCGCCGGGAAAACCCCGCTCACTTCGAACTACTCAGCCACAACTGGATCAATTTCCGCTTTCGCGACGGCGCCACCGATTTACAGGCGCGCGTCCCTTTGATTGAAATAAACGACCTCGATCAGATTATCAAGGTGCGCTTCAATAACCGCTCTATTGATACCCTGAAACTGCCGCCCGCAACCATGCGCGAGTTTTATCCGGCCTACCAACATTACGCCGAAATCCTCGAGCGCGAAGAGCTGCAAATCGTTTTCAAGCTGCAGCCGGGGGAACTGATGCTGTTCGACAATACTCGCACCCTGCATGCCCGCAAAGCTTACTCGGACTCCGGCACGCGCCATTTGCAGGGCGCCTACAGCGATCTCGACGGTCTCTACAGTAGCCTGCGCCGGCTCGAAGCGTGTGCATGAATTATCGAGGCATTCTATTCGACAAGGATGGCACGCTGCTTGACTTCAATCGCACCTGGTTACCGATTTATCTGCATGCCGCCAGCGAGTTCGCCGACAGCGACCCGGTACTGGCCGCAGAACTCCTGTCATGCAACGGCTTCGATCCGCTGCGCAATCGTTTCCTGGGCGGTAGCCTGCTGGCGGCGGGCAACAACCATCAAATCGCAGATGCCTGGGCGTTGCAGCTCCAACAACCGGATCAGGTGGAATCCATCAGTCTGCGCCTCAACGAAATCTTTCGCGTGCAGGGCGCGAAACAGGCAACCGCGGTTGCTGGCCTGGCAGACACACTGCGCCGACTGAAAAATGCCGGTTATCGGCTGGGCGTGGCAACCGCCGACAGCCACCAGGGTATTATCAATACCCTGCAATCTTTCGATGTGCTGGAAGATTTTGATTTTCTTGCCGGTTACGACAGCGGACACGGGATCAAGCCGGAGGC
>Ga0055584_100004910_pt1 | contig 13087 bp, 14 predicted proteins | sample OSDHelmetaG_FD_58716 | JGI IMG/M metagenome (GOLD analysis project Ga0055584, IMG submission 58716) | Pelagic marine sediment microbial communities from the LTER site Helgoland, North Sea, for post-phytoplankton bloom and carbon turnover... | ecosystem: Environmental > Aquatic > Marine >... | reverse complement strand
AGAGGATTCGAACCTCTGACCTGCCCCTTAGGAGGGGGCCGCGCTATCCAGCTGTGCCACGGGCGGAGGCGCGAGATTCTACCGCACTTTGTATGGAATCTTAAGTGGGGCTTGCAGATAATCGATCAAGAATGCCCGAGAGGATGAACCAAATCAGCCTACGGGCTGCTTTGACCCCGCCGGGGCTTCGCCGCATTGGCGCCTCGTTGCTGAAAGCGATGCTTTCTGTCAAACCTCTGACCTGCCCCTTAGGAGGGGCCGCGCTATCCAGCTGTAACCAAAAAGCGGGCATAAATGCCACGGGCGGAGGCGTGAGATTCTACCGCACTTTGTATGGAATCTTAACTGGGGCTTGCAGATAATTGGATAAGATAGTCCGAGAGCATGGATCCAATCAGTATTCGGGATGTTTTAACTCCAGTAAAAAATATCCTGTAGAACTAAGCTGGCAATCGTTGTCTAAATGCTGCCAGCCCTATAGATTACATACATATTTATTCAATACAGGTATTTTCATTTGCTAGATACTCGCCCGCTGCTGCTGAGTAGTCATTTTCCTGCTGTCAACCGAGGTCAACTGACAACCTTGCAGGTTAACCTGGGTTATTTGTGCAACCTCAGCTGTGTTCACTGTCATGTGAATGCGGGTCCCACGCGCACAGAGTTAATGGACCTGGATACCATCGAAGCGGTGCTGGAGGTTTGCCGCTTGCAGGGCATTGATACTCTCGATCTCACTGGTGGTGCGCCGGAAATGAACCCACATTTTCGATATCTGGTGAGTGAGGCCAATAAGCTCGGCTTGCGCGTTATCGACCGCTGTAATCTTACGGTATTACTGGAGCCGGGTTATGAAGATATGGCGGTTTTTTTAGCAGAAAATAACGTTGTGATAACCGCATCATTACCTTGTTATAGCGAAGAAAATGTAGAGCAGCAGAGGGGTAAAGGCGTATACCACGACAGCATTGAAGTATTACGCCAACTTAATGCTCTGGGCTACGGTACTCGGCTGGAACTGAACCTGGTGTTTAACCCGGTGGGTCCGGTATTACCTCCATCCCAGGCCGAGTTAGAGCAGGACTATAAAAGAGAACTCCGCGATCAGCATGGTATTCATTTTAATCAGTTGCTAACCATTACCAATATGCCTATTAGTCGCTTTGGGGCGGTGCTGCTGTCTCATAACCAGTTCGACGACTATATGGATTTGCTCAAGGATAATTATAGCCAGAGCAATATGGCCACATTGATGTGTCGCTCACTGGTCAGTGTTGATTGGCAGGGTAACCTTTTTGATTGTGATTTTAATCAAATGTTGAATATGCCGATGCTAGCTAGTGATAAAGAACCCATGCATATTCGCGATCTGCTGGCCAGCCTGGAGTTGTCTGGAACCAGAGTAGCAACCGCTGAGCATTGTTATGGCTGCACAGCGGGGCAGGGCAGTAGCTGTGGTGGCGCCCTGGATGGCTGAGATCAGTATCATTATTCCGGTGTTGAATGAAGCTGGGATTATCGAGGCTTGCCTGAAGCGGTTAGCACCCTTTAGGGAGCGTTGTGAAATTATTGTGGTTGATGGTGGCAGTCACGACCAAACGGTGATGCTCGCCAGACCATGGTGTGACCAGATGATTGCCAGCGCCCCGGGAAGGTCAACACAGATGAATATCGGTGCTATGCAGGCATCGGGTACCTCTTTATTGTTTCTCCATGTCGATACAGCGTTGTTGCAAAAGTGCGATGATCTTGTTGAGGAGGTTAGTACCTCAAGCTGGGGCTTTGCGCCAGTAAAACTGAGTGGACACGATTGGCGAGCAAGGGTTATCGCTCGTTTTATGACCTGGCGATCAACTTTTACAGGGGTCGCAACAGGCGATCAGGCGGTTTTTATAAAGCGTTCGCTGTTCGAGTCTTTTGGAGGTTTTGCCAATATAGCGCTGATGGAAGACATCGAAATGAGCAAACGCCTGCGCAAGGTCTCTCGACCCAAAATTCTTTCTCAGCCGGTGGTAACATCCAGTCGACGTTGGCGGGAAAATGGCTACATTAGCACTGTATTGCTGATGTGGTGGCTGCGGTTGGCCTACATTATAGGGGTGTCTCCTGACACTTTGGCGCAGCACTATTATGGTAAGAAGTAGCTACGACAAACCTCCTGTGCTGTTTATTCAGTTCGCCCGCGCGCCGGTCTTGGGCAGTGTTAAAACCAGACTCAGACCGGCGATATCATCTACTCAAGCTTTGGCCTTGCACCTGCAGTTATTGCGACGTACTGCAATAACACTACTCGATTCGGGTTTGGCTGAAGTTGAACTCTGGCTCAGTGATAGTAGCCATCATCCAGATATCACAGCCCTTGCGGCGAAAGGTTTGCCTACTAGGGTGCAGTCGGGGGAAGGCCTGGGACAGCGCATGTGTGCAGCTATTTCTGCCGGATTGAGTGGAGCTGATAAGGTGGTCCTAGTGGGTAGTGATTGTCCGGGAATAGACTCAAATTACCTGAAAGAGGCGCTCGCTGAACTGGAGACAAATGACGTTGTTCTAGGTCCTGCCAGTGACGGTGGCTATGTTTTAATTGCGGCCAGACGATGCAGTCATAAACTATTTGCCAATGTTAATTGGGGTTCTGAGTGGGTGCTGCAACAGACAATCAGCAATCTTGAAACACTGGGATGGACTTATAGTTTGCTGGAGGTATTAGATGATATAGACAGGCCGGAAGATTTGGCGCTGTTAGCCACGTTTGGTATGGCGGTCAGTGATGAATAAAGGTTTTGTTGGGGAGCGCAGGTTCCCGGTGTGTGCAGGGTGTGTATATAAAAGAGTGTTTAATCAGGCGCTTGCGGCATGCTGGGGTTCAGTGGTCGACATGTTAGCTCGCTGGTAGAGTAACCAGGCGATGGCAGTGCAGTAGCTAAGGTTTGTTGTCAGTTCAGCGTCGGGGTCAGAAAGAAATTGGCGCTGGCTGGCCAGGCCACGAATACGACTGGCCTGATCAGGATCGAAAGCCAGATAATTGTCCCAGATATCCCGATGTTGAGCTGAAGTAATATTGAAAATGCCGAGGCCGTTTTTATTTTTTGAAAACAGACCCAGTTCTGGTTCGTCGATGGCTGCACTGAGCAGTATCTGCTCTGTGGCGTTATCCCAAGCGTTCAGATATTCCAGCGTGGGCCGAATAACCTGCTCTCTCAGATGTTCTGCCGTAACATACATAGCCGACTACCTCATTTATTGTTGTCGTCCTGCTGTATAGCTAAAAGGCCAAACTTTTTGAGTATTTATCTACTTGTAACTTTACTATCAGCAAACAATGTCTCAAATCCTTCAACTAGCCGGTATATTTTTAAGCACGATTACAGTAATTAGCGTCTAGTTAGGGCAAGTTTTAACACAAAAGTTTAAGAAGTCCAATAATTTTAGTTAGTTACATGACTTTTTTACAAAACTAATTCACTTTGTGACGTAAGTCTCAATTATTTTGAGTTGAAATGGGCTTAAGTTGTACTGAGCTAAGGGGCTGTGGGGGACTTGCTAGATTTAAACAGAGGTAAAAACTACTAGCTAGCCACCAGCAAGCTTGACGGTATAACCAGCTTTTTCCAGCGCCTGCCTACACTTGTCTCTCTGGTCGCCCTGGATTTCGACGGTCTGATCCTTAATTGCACCACCGGTGCCGCAGACTTTTTTGAGTGATTTTGCAAATGCTTTCAGTTCAGGCCCTGCTAACGGTATGCCAGTAATTGTTGTCACCGCTTTGCCGCCCCGGCCCTTGGTTTCTCGGCGAATACGGACAATGCCATCGCCTTGTTCGGGGTTTGCCTTGGCCTGCTTGCATTGACATTGCGCTTTAGCTAGGCCGCAGTCAGGGCAGTGGCGCCCCGATTCAGTTGAAAACACCAGTCTACTGGAATGTTTATTGAATTTAGACAAAGGATAGCTCCGAGAATTTGTGCGTTGCCATTATAATAGGGCGCTTGCCTATGTCACCCCTTTGTTAAGTAGTGATATTCTGGCCACTAATCGGGCGAGAGGCTTGGTTGATGTCGCTTATGGCTGTGCTTGATGGAGAAGATAAATGTCCGATGAAATCGAAAAACTAAAGCTGCAGTTGGTGGAACTGCAAACACAATTGGCTTTTCAGGAAGACACCATCAATACTCTTAGCTCAGAGTTGCTCAAGCAGCAAAATGATCTTGAGCGTTTGACTTTGCGCTTTGACAATATCAATGAGCAACTGACGAGCACAGTTGAACAAATGAGCGAGAAAGTTGGGGAGGAACGGCCACCACATTATTAGGGGTGGCCGATAGTACTAGTCTTCGAGGGCGTTAACATCCTCAGCTTGCAGGCCTTTGTCGCTGTCGACAACTTTAAATTCGACTCGCTGTCCTTCTCTCAGGGCACGGCGTCCCTTGCCACGAATCGAACGAAAGTGTACGAAAATATCGTCGCCCTGATCTCTAGTGATAAAGCCAAAGCCCTTGTTCACATTGAACCACTTCACAGCGCCTTGTTCCCGCGGTGAAGCAAAGGGGTTGCCACTTGGCAGGCTGATGTTGAGGTCAGTGAGTATGATTGTCAGGGTGCACGCGATGGCAAAGACAACAAAACCCTGGGGTTGGAACTGCAGATGTGAAAACAGGCTTGAAGCGCCCATTTGGTAGTTGGCATAAAGGCTTGAAGCGACGGCGGCGACAAGCAGGCAGATAATAAATTTACCGAAAAATTTCATTACTTCTCTCTTTTCTTGATGGATATGACGGTGACACTATTAATGGCCCGAATTAACAGGTGGGGCCAGGGGCGACAGTATACACGCTCGAGCAGGTCAAGGCTGTTATTTATCAATACCCATAGAGTTCTGAAAATTGGCTAAATTATCGCCTTAGACTTAGCTCAATGGGGAGAGTTTTAAACCTTACTGACGTCTTCTGCCTGCAGGCCTTTTGGGCCCTCGACCATACTAAATTCGACTTCTTGACCTTCGTTCAGTGTGCGGTATCCATCACCTTGAATTGAACGAAAGTGGACAAACACATCGTCGCTGGCTTCTTCGCCAAGTGTAATAAATCCAAAGCCCTTGGCATTGTTAAACCACTTTACCGTGCCTGTTACACGCTCACTCATACTATTAACCTCAGAGAATTGCTTGTTATTTTTTTTCCAAAAAGAGCCCAATGGGTCTCTAAATGTTACAAATCTTCTGAATACTGAAACTCACAAAATATTTTACAGTGCCTTTACCCGCTCTAATTGTTGGGTAAATTTAGTGACAGCCATCTGGTGATTTTCCAGTTTTTCCTGTTCTTTCTTTACAACTTCCTCAGGCGCTTTGTCGACGAATTTGGCATTACCTAATTTGCCCCTGATTCTTGCTAAATCGGTTTCCAGTTTGTTTATCTCTTTGGTCAGCCTGCTTACTTCTGCGTCTTTGTCGATGAAGTCCGCCATCGGCACCAGAATTTCCATTTCTCCAACCAGTTGTGTGGCCGACAGAGGTGCCTCATCAGAGGACTCAAGCCAGTTTATGGTATCCAATTTTGCCAACTTTTTCAGAAATTGCTCATTTTGTTGCAGGCGTTTTTTATCGTTATCGTCACCATTACGCAAAAGGAGAGTCAGTGCTAGAGACGGAGCAATATTCATTTCTCCGCGAATATTGCGCACGCCCATAATGACGCCTTTGAGCCATTCTATATCTGCATTTGCAGCGCTGTCTATTTTTTTGTCATCAGCCTGGGGGTAGGGCTGTAGCATGATTGTGTCGCCCTGCTTGTTGGCTAATGGTGCCACACGCTGCCAGATTTCTTCAGTGATAAAAGGCATAAATGGATGAGCCATTCTGAGGGTGGTTTCCAACACCCTAATCAAGGTGCGGCGGGTGCCGGTTTTTGCTGCCGGGCTGGCATTATCATCCCATAACACAGGCTTGGATAGCTCCAGGTACCAATCGCAGTATTCATTCCAGACAAACTCATAAATGGCCTGGGAGGCCAGGTCGAAACGGTAGTTGGCAATGCTTCGTTCTACTGCTTTTTCTGTTTCCTGCAGGCGGGAAATAATCCAGCGATCGGCAAGGCTGAGTTCAATATTGCCACTGTCATTTTGATCGCAGTCTTGATCTTCGCAATTCATCAATACGTAGCGAGCAGCGTTCCAGATTTTGTTGCAAAAGTTGCGATAGCCTTCAATGCGGCCTAAATCAAATTTAATATCCCTGCCTGTAGATGCCAGTGAGTAATAGGTAAAGCGCAGCGCATCAGTGCCATAGGCGCCAATGCCCTCGGGAAATTCCTTGCGGGTAGCTTTTTCAACACGCTTGGCCAGCTTGGGTTGCATCATGCCAGCGGTGCGTTTGGCAACAAGCTCTTCAAGCTCAATACCGTCGATCAAATCAATAGGGTCGAGTACGTTACCCTTGGATTTTGACATTTTCTGGCCTTCGCTATCACGCACCAAACCATGCACATAGACGGTATGAAACGGCACTTCCTTGCGGAAATGCAGTGTCATCATAATCATTCTGGCCACCCAGAAGAAAATAATGTCGAAGCCAGTGACCAGCACCGAGCTGGGATGAAAGGTGGCCAGTTCTTTAGTATCTTCAGGCCAGCCCAGCGTGGAGAAGGTCCACAGTGCCGAAGAAAACCAGGTGTCGAGTACATCTTCATCCTGGCTGAGTTTTAACTCGTCACTGAGTTGGTGTTGTTGTCGGATTTCAGCTTCATCATTACCAACATAGATATTGCCCTGCTCGTCATACCAGGCGGGAATACGGTGCCCCCACCACAGCTGCCGACTGATACACCAGTCCTGAATGTCTCGCATCCAGGCAAAATAGGTGTTTTCCCACTGCTTTGGTACAAATTCAATGTCGCCATTTTCGACAGCGGCAATAGCCGGTTTGGCCAGGGTTTTGGCATCCACATACCACTGCTTGGTCAGGTAGGGTTCTATAGCCACACCAGAACGGTCGCCTCTGGGAACTTTTAGGGTGTGATCATCTATTTTTTCAAGCAGGCCTAGCGCGTCGAGGTCGGCAACGATTTTATCGCGAGCTGCAAAACGTTCCATACCCTGATAGGCATCGGGCGCTAGCTCATTGATGTTGGCATCATCGGTGAAAATATTGATTAGCTCGAGATTATGACGCTGGCCCATGTCGTAATCGTTAAAATCATGGGCGGGAGTAATTTTGACGCAACCCGTACCAAACTCCTGATCAACGTAGTCATCGGCAATGATGGGGATTTTTCTATCGGTTAATGGCAGTTCTACATACTTGCCGATCAGATGTTGATAGCGTTCATCTTCGGGGTGAACGGCCACAGCTGCATCACCCAGCATGGTCTCTGGTCGGGTGGTTGCTACCACCAGGTAGCCATCTTCATCGGCGAGGGGGTAGCGAAAATGCCAGAGATAACCTTGTTCTTCTTCAGAGATTACTTCGAGATCCGAAATCGCGGTGTGAAGGGCGGGGTCCCAATTTACCAGACGCTGGCCCCTATAAATCAGACCTTCCTGGTATAGCTTTATAAAGACTTCTTGCACCGCCGCTGACATGCCGGGGTCCATGGTAAAGCGTTCACGAGACCAGTCGAGGGAAGCTCCCATACGACGTAACTGCTGGGTTATGGTACCGCCAGATTGTCGTTTCCAATCCCAGACTTTTTCCAGAAACTTTTCGCGGCCCAAATCATGGCGAGAAATACCTTCAGCTTCCAGCTGCCTCTCTACAACCATCTGGGTGGCAATACCTGCATGGTCGGTGCCCACCTGCCAAAGCGTGTTATCACCCAACATGCGATGATAGCGAATCAGCACATCCATGATGGTTTCCTGAAAACCGTGCCCCATATGCAAGCTTCCGGTCACATTGGGTGGCGGAATCATGATGCTATAGGCATTATCACCGCCCTGGGGAGCGAAGTATCCCGCATCTTCCCATTTTTGATACCACTGAGCTTCGATGTTGGCTGGCTGAAAGGTTTTATCCATGTTGAGAAAACAATCTTTTAGTGTGCTGTTTGTGAAAATGGCACTGGTTGCTGAAGTCCGCTGATATGCTGATTTACAGGGCGTTTACAAGCGCGCAAGTATAAACGACAGGGGGGCTTAGGACAAAGATTGGTGGCAGTTTCGAGCCCTCTTATTTAGACCCATAGAATGTCCGTAGCTTCGGGTACCGGTTAGGATTTGTGACTGGATGCTCGTGATGAGCTTAAAACTTGTGGGTCTGTAGCGGGTAACCGCGATCTCGATAGAATTTAAAGTTTTCCCGGCTGGCATCGCGGCACTGGGGTTCCTGGACCACAATTTCAGAAATTCGGTCGAAACGACTAAAAAACTCAGGTACCTCGTTGGTAAGATTAATCAGTACATCGTTGTGCTGACCGGGACAGTTCTGCCAGCCGATAATAACAGCTTCGGGTGAATCATCGTTGGCCAAACTATGGGGAATAAAGCTACTGGGCTCATAGCTCCATAATAAATCATCCAGCTGTTTGGCCATGGCTTCATTTTCGGCGTGAAGGTACACCTGGTGGCCACTGCGTAAAGCCTTGGCGGTCAAGCGACAGGCATAGTGCATGCGCTGGAACAAGTCTTCGGCGGGTAGTACATAAAAATCAACTTGTGTCACAGCGAGTGCAAGCTAAGCGCGGTCAATTAAAAACTGGGACAATAAGCCGACAGGACGCCCGGTAGCACCCTTGGCGCCACCATTGAGCCAGGCGCTGCCAGCTATGTCGAGGTGTGACCAATTGTACTTTTTTGTGAATCTGGATAGAAAACAAGCCGCAGTAATAGAGCCACCTTCAGGCCCACCCAGGTTCGACATGTCGGCAAAGTTGCTATTCAGTTGTGATTGATAGTCGTCCCACAGAGGCATTCTCCACGCGCGATCAGTGCTATGTTCGCCGGCAGTGAGCAGTTGCTCGGCCAGTTTTTCATTGTTGCTATAGAGTGCCGAGGCATGTTTGCCAAGTGCCACAACACAGGCACCGGTGAGGGTGGCTATATCAATGACAGCTTTGGGATTGAAACGCTCGGCATAGGTCAGCGCGTCACACAGCACCAAGCGGCCCTCGGCATCTGTGTTGAGAATTTCGATAGTCTGCCCAGACATGCTGGTTACAATGTCTCCGGGCTTAGTCGCCTGGCTACCGGGCATATTTTCAGCGGCCGCAACAATAGCCACAACGTTTATGTTGAGGTTGAGTGCAGTGATGGTATCCATTGTTCCAAACACACTGGCAGCGCCGCACATATCGAATTTCATCTCATCCATTCTGCCGCCAGGCTTGAGGCTGATGCCGCCGCTATCAAAGGTAATGCCTTTGCCCACCAGTACATAGGGTTGCTGTTTTTTGGCGGCGCCACTGTATTCCATCACGATTAGACGCGCCGGTTGAACGGTGCCTGCAGTGACCGATAACAGCGAGTTCATGCCCAGTTTTTTCATTTGCTTTTCATCGAGAACCTTGGTGGTTAGTCGTGAATGCTTTGTTGCTAACTTTCGAGCCTGGGAAGCGAGGTAGTTGGGCGTACAGATATTGCCCGGTAAATTACCTAATTGCCTGGCAGTGTTTATGCCCTGGCCGATGGCCTGACCCTGCTTGACTGCATCTGAGGCAGCTTTAAGGGTGGTGCCGGAGCCCACATTAAGGGTGATTTTTTTAAGCGAGAGTTTCTTGGTTTTTGATTTGGTTTCAGTGTATTGGTAGCTAGCTGTAGTGGCAATATTGGCCAGTGCGCTGTAGTTGTCGTTGGCGTTGCTGCCCAGGGCTTCAAACAATTCTTCCATGAAAATCGTGGCATCTTTGTTATTAACCGATTTCAGGCTCTTTAAAATGGTCTGATAGAGCTTCCTTAGCTGCTGGTTGCCAAGTGATTTGGGCGCACCGCAACCAATGAGTAATATGCGTTGGGCTTTCATGTTGGTTGGGCTCTGAATCATCAGGCTTTCACCAAAGTTACCGCTGATATCACCACGCCTCACGGCTGCTCTAATCAAGCCATTTGTTTTGCTGTCGAAGGCCTTGGCTGCTGCAGAGAGCTTTTTACCCTTGAACACTGGCATTACCGCACAGCCTGTAGATTGATTTAGAGCATTACTAATTCTTTTTGCAATAAGTTCCATAGTGTCTCCGGCAAGACAAAGTTATATTGTATGGTAGATAATTAGCCTTGGAGGGCTAAAAGTACGAGGTAGAGATTGTGCCATACTAGAGGCCGTTAACAATAGCGATGTTATTGAAAAGCCATTATTAGCACTGTGTATTTTGGATTTAGGTTGTCGATGTGAGAATTTTTAGGTATCTCAGTAGAGAGGTTCTGGTCAGTATGCTGGCGGTGACGATTGTGTTGCTGATAGTGGTAGTCAGTGGCCGCTTTGTGAAATATCTCGCTGAAGCGGCTGCCGGAAAACTTGCAGCAGATGTTCTTTTTTCGATTATGGCCTATAGGATGCCAGGCTTTCTGGAATTGATTGTACCCCTGGGTTTTTTCATCGGTATATTGCTGGCTTATGGTCGACTTTATGTTGAAAGTGAAATGGTAGTGCTGTCGGCCTGTGGAATTAGTACAGCTAAATTGGCCTGGTTTACTTTGTTGCCGTCATTTTTGGTGGCGGGCCTGGTGGGTTTTCTTAGTTTATATGTCACCCCTATGGGCGTGGCCAGTGTGCAAGATATTTTCAAAGATCCCTCAACTCGACAGGGCGTCAATGTGCTGACTGCCGGCCGCTTTCGGGATAGTGATAGAGGTCAAAAAGTCACCTATGCTGAAACGCTGAGTGACAACAATCAGACCATGTATAACGTGTTTTTATCAGAGCGTAGTCGAGACAATGACGGACGTTCAAAGCTGACTTTGACGATTGCTGAAAAGGGTGAGGTCAAATTTGATGCCTCTGGTGACAACCGTTATCTGGAGCTCAGTGGCGGGTATCAATATCGGGGAAATCCCGGGGAGCGTGATTTCAGGGTTATTCAGTTTGAGCGGTTTGGCGAATTGATTGTTGATGAGCTTGATGATGATGTCAGTCGTGACGAGGCCGACGCGAAAACTACTGCTTCACTATTGAAATCTTCCGAAGCCCAAGACATAGCAGCGCTTCAGTGGCGTTTGTCGTTGCCATTACTGGTGCCTATAGTTGCTCTTATCGCTTTGGCGCTAAGTAAAACCGACCATCGCCGCGGTAGATTTATTAAGTTATTTCCAGCTTTTATCCTCTATATGGTTTATCTGGTGTTGTTGAGCGCTGCTCGCAGTGCTGTTGAAGATCAGTCGCTCTCACCTTTGTTAGGTTTGTGGTGTGTGCATGTCTTTTTTGCACTGCTAGCTGTGGCGCTTCTATTTGGCCCGGATTGGTGGCAGCGCGCCCGCTATAGGGCAATAGACTGATGCTGCGAATTAGCAGGTATATCGCCCGCTCTGTGCTGGGTGCAACAGCGATGGTGCTATTAGTTATCGTCGGGCTCGATTGTATTACCGCTATGATTGACGAGTTGGCGAATACTCAGGGCAATTATAACTTTGCTGAAGTGTTGGCTTATGTTGGGTTAACCATCCCTTCGAGACTCTATGAATTTATTCCCTTTGCTACATTGATTGGCTGTTTGACCGGTCTGGGTATGCTGGCCAGCAATAGTGAACTGGTGGTGATACGCAGTGCGGGTGTGTCGACAGCACGTATTGTGTGGATGGTAATGAGGCCAGCGCTGCTGATTATGGCCTTTGCTCTGCTGCTGGGGGAATATATTGCGCCACCAGCGGAACAGATTGCGCAAAGTCGGCGAGCCTTGGCCGAGAGTGGCAATGGTGGCTTTACCAGTCGCAGCGGCTTGTGGAATCGCGAAGGTAATGATTATATGCATTTTAATGCGGTGCAACCCAACGGCGTGTTGCACGGTGTGACTTTGCTCGATTTTAATGATGAACGCAGGCTCAAGTCTGCCCTGTTTGCCCGCAGAGCTAGCTATCAACAGGGCCAATGGCTGATGGAGGGTGTGGAAGAAACTGTGCTTTCAGATAGTAAAACTGAACGGGTGGAGCAAAACACCCGACAATGGCAGACATCACTAACACCGGAAATTCTTAATCTGGTCATTATGCCTCCAGAAAATTTATCGGTGAGTGGTCTTAAGGCCTACAGTGCTTATCTCAAAGTACAAGGGCTGGATAGTCGAGAGTATGACCTGGCGTTTTGGGGAAAAATTCTGCAACCACTGGCTATTGGTGGCTTAGTGCTGATTGCGATTTCTTTTATATTTGGACCTTTGCGGGAAGTGACTATGGGCTTTCGGATATTCACTGGGGTCATTATTGGCATAATTTTCCGCACCAGTCAGGATTTGCTCGGTCCGGCAAGTCTGGTATTTGGTTTTTCGCCATTGTATGCGGTATTGGTACCCATTCTATTATGCCTACTGATCGGCGTTTTAATGCTTAGGCGTGCTCGCTAGTGGTTATTTTTCAGCGCTCTGGTTTTTGGAATTTTTAGGCAGCAGTACCAATTTGGTGTTGGACAGCCGATCGTGCCAACTACGGTTTTCAGCATCAAACCATGTCCACCAATAGCCAGCTCCCAGACATAGAGCCGAAAGTATTGCAGTAAAAAATCGAACCAGGGCCTGATGCAGGGTAACCCGGTTGCCATTATTGCTGTCCAGGCGTATGCGCCAGACCTGCATGCCTAGAGTTTGTCCATTTTTTCTCCAGAATATATAGAAAAATACAAAAACGCTCACCAATAATAGGCACTGAAAAAACAGCCCATTTACTGCGAGGGCCTCGCTGTTTTTAACGGCATGCTCTCCAATAATTGCTACGCGTACGGCAATGGCCAGCCCAGATACGGCCATAAGCAAAGCGATTACAAGCAGCGAATCGTAAAATATGGCAGCCAGCCTTCTGATTACACCTGGTGAAGGTAAGTTCACATTGTCCATTTATTGTCTCGCAATTAACGACGATTACGGCCAGCTGGAATAATAGCAAATTGAATCTATGCATGCTGGAAATTAGGTGGTTTGAGTCCGGTGTTCACAGCGTGATACATTGAATGCTCCTAAATGCT
>Ga0055584_100004909_pt1 | contig 13089 bp, 10 predicted proteins | sample OSDHelmetaG_FD_58716 | JGI IMG/M metagenome (GOLD analysis project Ga0055584, IMG submission 58716) | Pelagic marine sediment microbial communities from the LTER site Helgoland, North Sea, for post-phytoplankton bloom and carbon turnover... | ecosystem: Environmental > Aquatic > Marine >... | reverse complement strand
GAGGTATTCATTTTCCATGATATGCGCAACTAATTCAGCAAATTCTTCCGGTTTGCCCAATCGGCTCGGGAAAGGAATTGATGCACTCAAAGATTCCTGGATGTGTTCAGGCATACCATCGACCATCGGTGTCCAGAATATACCCGGTGCAATGGTGTTAACACGTACGCCAATGCGGGCATATTCCCTTGCTACCGGTAAAGTCATACCGGCGATGCCGGCCTTCGAAGCTGAGTAAGCCGCCTGTCCGATCTGGCCATCAAAAGCCGCGACCGAAGCAGTGTTGACAATCACGCCGCGTTGGCCGTCTGGCCCTGGTGTGTTGGATTCCATCGCGGCACCGGCAGCCTTAATAATATTGAAACTGCCGACCAGGTTTACCTGGATGACCTTGGAAAAGAAATCCAGTGCCATGGGGGCTTCCCTTCCAAGTACGCGTCCTGCCCCAATGATGCCGGCACAGTTTACCGCCGCGTTGATCAGACCCATATGTTCAACGGCAAGATTAACGGCATCCATAACACCTTGTTCACTGGTGACATTCGTTCGAACATAACTGACCGCACCTCCTAGTTCGGCCTCAACTTTGGCGCCTGCCTCGTCATTGATATCCAGCAAAACAGCCTGGCCGCCATTGGCAACCACTTTGCGTGCTACTGCCAGTCCCAAACCGGAGACTCCGCCGGTTATCAGTGCTTTAACTTCATTCAGTTGCATGGTGTAAAACTCCTGTTCGTGTCACTACGTGTCAATTAATTGCGATGCTCTGCATCGGATAAATTCAGTGCCAGACCCGCTCTGCTGTTATTGGAGCGTTCCAGCTGTTTTGAGATCCATTCACCTGTTTGTGCCAGTTCATACAGGTCAATACCAGTTGTCAGACCAAGGCCGTGCAACATGTACACCACATCTTCGGAGGCCACATTACCGGTGGCGCCATCGGCATAAGGGCAACCACCCAGTCCGGAAACGGATGAGTCAACAATACGGACGCCCGCATCAAGGCAGGCAAGAATGTTGGCTAGTGCCTGTCCGTAAGTGTCGTGGAAATGCACCGCCAGTTGCTCAACCGGCACCACGGCGCTAACCGTATTGACCAACGCATTTGCCAGTGAGGCTGTGCCAACACCTGTGGTGTCTCCAAGGGAGATCTCATCACATCCCAGGCGCATCAGTCGGCTACAGACTGCGGCTACGGCTTTGGCTTCGATTTCGCCCTCGTAAGGACAACCGAGTACACAGGAGACGTACCCACGAACCCTGACACCGATGGCCTTGGTCTGCTCCAATACCGGCTCAAGCCTGGCGAGGGACTCGTCAATGCTGCAATTGGTATTGCGTTGGCTGAAACTTTCCGAGGCGGCTGTAAATATGGCAATTTCCTTTACGCCGGCATCCATTGCACGCTCAAAACCCTTCAGGTTGGGAACCAGTACCGGGTAGCGGGTACCTGAAAGCGGGTTCATGCCCGCCAGGACGGCATCGGTATCAGCCATCTGCGGCACCCACTTGGGGCTGACCAGGCTGCCGGCTTCTATAACAGGTATCCCACAGTTGGCGAGACGTTCAATTAACTCAATTTTTGTTGTTGTAGAAACCTTGTGCTTTTCGTTTTGCAGGCCGTCGCGCGGACCGACCTCTACTATTGTTACGAAATCATTCATGGGTAAGCTAGTCTTTGATCCATCCAGGTTTGCGCTTGTCCAGAAAGGCTGTCAGACCTTCCTGTCCTTCGTCAGATACCCGCAGCCTGGCAATCAGTCTGGAAGTCATTTCATCGTTCACCTTTTGAGATTCTTGGTCGTGGCCGGCGACCTCGAAGATGAGATGTTTGCAATGTGATATCGCTGCCGGGCCGCTTTTAAGAACCCGGCTGATGGTGTCTTCAATGACAATATCCAGTTCGTTCTTTACTGCGGTTTGTTGGATCAGGCCGATGTCGTATGCCGTTTGGCTATCGAAACGCTCGGCACTGAGAAAATAACGTCGCGCATAAGTCTCGCCAATCCGTCGCATGACATAGGGTGAAATGACAGCAGGTGCCAGTCCCAGCCGGGCCTCGGTCAGACCGAAAAAGGTATTTTCAACTGCTATAGTGATATCACAGGCGGCGATCAGTCCGACGCCACCACCAAATGCAGCGCCATTGATCCGGGCAATGGTCGGCTTTGACAGGTAGTTCAGTTGACGCAGCAGGTCTGCCAGCCGCATTGCGTCACATTCATTCTCTTCCTGGCTGGCATTCACCAGGCTGCGCATCCAGTTAAGATCGGCACCGGCAGAAAAGCACGAGCCAGAGCCGGTTATCACAACCATTCTGACCGCTTTGTTCTGATCCGCTTCCTTCAGTACAGCAGTCAGTTCGCGAATCATGTCCGCATCAAATGCGTTATGCACCTCCGGCCGGTTCATACATATGGTCAGAACGCCACGCTTGTCGGTACTGCAGATTATTGTGCGCATAGGTTTGGGTCCGAATAATCCCGCCTTACATTCTGAAGATGCCGTGCCTGCCGCGTTCGACCGGTGCATTCATTGCGGCCGATAACGCCAGGCCTAGAACATGCCGGGTATCAATGGGGTCAATTACGCCATCATCCCACAACCGAGCGGTCGCATGGTAGGGGTGTCCTTCCCGTTCATAGCTGTCGCGGATAGGTTGCTTAAAGGCCTCTTCTTCTTCAGCAGGCCACTCACCTCCGGAAGCCTCAATGGCGTCCCTTCGAATGGTGGCCAGCACCGATGAGGCCTGCTCTCCGCCCATCACTGAGATACGCGCATTGGGCCACATCCAAAGCATTCTTGGCTGGTATGCCCGCCCACACATGGCGTAGTTTCCGGCACCGAAGGAACCGCCAATGATGACGGTGAACTTGGGAACATGAGAGGTGGCAACGGCGGTCACCATTTTGGCACCATCCTTTGCAATTCCGGAATTTTCGGACGCCTTTCCGACCATGAAACCAGATACATTTTGTAAGAATAACAATGGTATATTGCGCTTATTGCAAATCTGTATGAAGTGTGTTCCCTTCAATGCACTGTCGGAAAACAGGATACCATTGTTGGCAACAATGCCGATAGGGTAACCATGTATCCGGGCGAAGCCACAGACCAGGGTTTTGCCATAGCGGGCTTTAAATTCATGAAATTCACTTCCGTCAATAAGGCGGGCTATGATTTCATGTACCTTGTATGGGTAGCGGGTATCGCGAGAGACGATCCCGTACATTTCCTCGGCGGGGTAGGCCGGACTGACCGACTCGCGCATCTCAAGTGGATTGTCTTTTTTACGGTTCAGGAATGAGATAGCCTCACGCGCAAGGTGCAAGGCGTGCGCATCGTCCTGGGCAAAGTGGTCGGTCACGCCCGATTTTGAACAATGTACGTCTGCACCGCCCAGTGATTCGGCATCGACTATTTCACCCGTTGCCGCCTTGACCAGTGGTGGACCACCCAAAAAGATCGTACCTTGCTTTTTGACGATGATGGACTCATCGCTCATAGCGGGAACGTAGGCACCGCCAGCGGTGCACGAACCCATTACCACGCCTATTTGTGGAATATTGGCTGCCGACAGTTGAGCCTGGTTATAAAAGATCCGTCCGAAATGTTCGCGATCAGGAAAGATCTCGTCCTGTAAGGGCAGGAACGCGCCGCCGGAATCGACAAGGTAGATGCAAGGCAGGTTGTTCTCCAGGGCGACCTCCTGTGCACGCAGGTGCTTTTTCACCGTAATTGGCAGGTAACTTCCACCTTTGACGGTTGCATCATTGGCAATGATGACGACTTCCTGGCCACTGACGCGGCCCACTCCGGTAATAATGCCGGCACAGGGCGCCTTTCCGTCATACATGCCAAAAGCTGCCATGGGTGAGAGTTCCAGGAACTGTGAGCCGGGGTCGATCAGTTGTTTTACACGCTCACGCGGCAGCATTTTGCCGCGCTGTGTGTGCTTGTCGCGGGCCTTTTCACCGCCCCCCAGCTCAAGCTGATCCAGATGCTGTTGCAGGGTTGCAACAAGATCACGCATATGGGCATCATTATCAGCAAATGTCTTGCTGAGCTTATCGATTCTTGACTGGATGATTGCCACGGTCAGATCAAGGCAGTTCGATGGCTAGGGCAGTGGCTTCGCCGCCGCCGATACACAACGCAGCTACGCCTTTTTTCAGACCGCGCTGGCGCAATGCATTGATCAATGTAACGACGACCCGAGCACCGGAGGCACCAATGGGATGACCAAGGGCGCAGGCACCACCGTTAACATTCATTTTGCCGTGATCAATGTTGAGTTCATGCATCGCGGCCATCGTGACGGTGGCGAATGCCTCGTTAACCTCGAACAGATCGACATCATCAATGTCCCAGCCGGCCTTTTTCAGTACCAGTTCAATGGCGCCGATGGGTGCAGTGGTAAACCACTCCGGGTCCTGTGAATAAGTTGAATGGGCAATGATGGTGGCCAGAGGCGTGATGCCCATATCTGCTGCTTGCTGAGCAGACATCAGCACGGTCGCGGCAGCGCCATCGGAAATCTTTGAAGAAGAAGCAGCGGTGACGGTGCCATCTTTTTTAAAGGCAGCCCGCAGGGCAGGAATCTTATCAATCTTGCAGGATGGTGGTTCCTGATCTTCGGATACCACGGTCTCGCCACGACGTGATTTGACCGTTACCGGGGTAATCTCATCTTTGAACTGGCTTTCCATGGCAACCAAAGCACGTTCAATTGAAGTGATTGAGAAAGCATCCTGTTGCTCGCGGGTGAAATTAAATTTCTCGGCGCACCGTTCGCCAAAAACACCCATCATCAAGCCGTCATCCGGGTTTTGCAGGCCGTCATAAAACATATGATCGAGAACCTCCCCATGACCCATACGGTAACCGCTGCGGGCTTTGGGCAGTATGTAGGGTGCAAGTGACATGTTTTCCATACCGCCGGCTACGACGATTTCGGAGGAGCCTGCCAATATCTGGTCATGGCCAATCTGAATGGTCTTCATTGCAGAGCCGCATGCCTTGTTTATGGTCACCGCGCCGGCAGAAGTTGGTATGCCTGCCTTACGTGAAGCCAAACGCGCAGGTGCCTGGCCCACACCGGCCGGTAATACACAGCCCATAAGAACATCATCGACTGTATCGGGTGCCAGACCCGCCTCATCGAGTGCTCCCCTGATGGCCGCCGCACCGAGTTCATCACTGGAAACCGTGGAAAACTGGCCCTGAAAAGAGCCGATAGGTGTGCGCTTGGCACCGACAATGACGACTTTGCTACTCATTTTTCAAAACTCCAATAAAGTTTAAATAACAGGTTTGCGGTATGGGGCCAGGATCTTTTACAGACCCAGCAGTTCGCGACCAATCAGCATTCTCCGGATCTCATTGGTACCGGCCCCGATTTCGTATAATTTGGCATCACGTAGTAAACGTCCTGCCGGATATTGGTTGATATAACCATTGCCACCCAGTGTCTGGATCGTCTCAAGTGCGACTTTAACAGCGCTGCAGGATGCCTGTAGCAGGCAGGCTGCCGGGTCGATGCGCGAACGATTGCCCGCGTCATAATCCTCTGCGATCCGGTAAGCATAGGCGCGTGATGCCTGCAGATCCGTGTACATATCGGCCAGTTTGGCCTGCATGATGCCAAATGAGCCGATCGCACGATCAAATTGTTTGCGTTCGCGCATGTAAGGTATAACCAGGTCCAGACAGGCTTGCATCAGCCCAAGCGGCCCACCGGATAACACCAGGCGCTCCGTATTCAGACCGCTCATCAGCAGGCTCACACCCCGGTGGACTTCACCCAGGACATTTTCGTCCGGTATTTCGCAATTCTCAAATACCAGTTCGCAGGTATTTGAACCACGCATGCCAATCTTGTCCATTTTGGGCTCGGTGCTAAAACCGGCCATCCCTTTTTCAACCAGGAACCCGGTCATGGTTGATGAGCCCGAACCCTTGTCTGCGGTTCGCATGTAGACAATCAGTACATCGGCTTCCGGGCCGTTGGTGATCCACATTTTTGAACCGTTGGCCAGCCAGTGATCACCGCGCTTTTGAGCACGGCAGCTCATTGAGCCAACAACGTCGGATCCCGCACCGGATTCGGACATGGCCAGCGCACCGACCAATTCACCGCTGCACAGGCCGGGTAGAAACTTCTGCCGTTGTGCATCGGTACCATTCTTGTTCAGGTTGTCCATGCACAGATTGCTGTTTGCCCCGTAGGATAATCCAACGGAACCGGAAGCCCTGGAGATTTCCTCCATCGCAACCAGGTGGGCGAGATACCCCAGGTCTGAGCCTCCCAGCGATTCCGGTATCGACATACCGAGTAAACCCAGTTCTCCCAGTTTTGCCCATAAATCCTGTGGAAAGTTATTGTCTCTGTCGATCGCCTCAGCGCGGGGTGCGATTTCCTGCACGGCGAATCGCCTTACGGTATCTCTTAGAAGTTCCAGGTCTTCACTTAAGGGCATTTGTACTTGCATATCGTTACTCTTTTGTCGTGGTTTGTTACCGTTGCTGCGCTTATTTCCAGAGAATATGATCTGGATTGCCTATAGCCTGGTGCTCAGACATGCAATTCAGCAATGAAATCCTGGTGTATGCACAAGGTACAAGCGGACCTGTCAAACTGTCCTGCAAGCAGCGGGAGTCAGTGCTTAATTGTACCTTATTGCGGTTTTGCAGGCATCTGGTCGCAGGCCGTGATGCAATCGTTACAGACACCAAATAAAGGGAAGGCAGAAGTAATTTTTATTTAAAAACCTAAAAAGAGGTTGACAGCGCATTTTGAGAATGGGATAAAGCGTGCATGTTTATACATTTGCAACAAGCTACAACACGAGCAAAGCTGGCGAGTCTCAAGGCTGGTTTGAATGGTCGGGTTGATTCGTTGAAAGCAAATACTGCTCTACTACTAGGTCTGGCAATTATTCCCACACTCAGCGGGGTAGCATTGATCGCCTAGAAAAGCAGGAACCAGATCAGCAAAACCCCGCAACTGAGAGGAAGCGGGGTTTTTTTTAGCGGTGAAAAATTTTAAAAGTATAGAACGATTCAAATAAGTGACAGGGACAAGCATGAAACCAGCCACGCAAATAGCACCCAAGCTGCGCAGCGGATCACAGGTACTCATCGAGGCGCTCGAGCGTAACGGTGTAAAGCAGATTTTCGGATATCCTGGTGGCACCATCATGCCGGTCTATGATGCATTGGTCGGTTCCGGTCTGAAGCATTACTTATGCCGTCATGAGCAGGGTGCCGCCCTTGCAGCAGATGCGTATGGCCGGGTAACACGCAAGGCGGGTGTGTGTATAGCAACATCCGGTCCGGGTGCAACCAACCTGGTCACCGGTATTGCAAACGCGTTCATGGACTCGGTACCCATGGTGGTCATCACCGGTCAGGTTCCATCCGCATTACAGGGAACCGATGCTTTCCAGGAAGTGGATATTTTTGGTATCACGCTGCCAATTGTAAAACACAGCTATATCGTCCGGAGCGTGACTGATATTCCACATATTGTGAACGAGGCATTTCAGCTTGCTCAAAACGGTCGTCCCGGTCCCGTCCTGATCGATTTACCAAAAGATATTTCAGCAGGAATGGGTGATGTCGTTTACACACCGCCACAGGCGTGGCCTGCAACTGATCTTCCGGATGAAGAATCCATGCGGGCGGCGTCTGAAATGTTGTCAAATGCGAGGCGTCCGCTGGTTATTGCAGGAGGCGGGATTGCCATTTCAGATTCGGTAGAAGCATTCCGCCAGTTTGTCAGCCGTACCGGTCTGCCGGTGACCACTACGCTGAAAGGGCTGGGTGTGATGCCTTCAGATGATCCGCAATACGTTGGCATGCTCGGCATGCACGGCAATGGTGCTGCCAATCATGCAGTTCAAAATTGTGATCTGTTGATGGTGGTCGGCGCACGTTTCGATGACCGCGCGACCGGTCACCTGGCACAGTTTGCACAATCAGCACGAATCATTCACGTTGATATAGATGCTGCCGAGATTTCAAAACTGCGTAAAGCGGATGTTGCCATCGTCAGTGAATTGGTGCCGGCATTGGAAGGTATTCGGCCGGAAAACACGGCAAATCCGGGCTGGCGGGCCCAATGTGCCGGCTGGACCAAGGAATTCGCTTGGCGTTATGACGCGCCGGGTAAAGGTATCTATGCACCCAAATTACTGCGGGATCTTTCGAGGGTGCAACCGGAAGGATTGACCATTACCTGCGATGTAGGCCAACACCAGATGTGGGTGGCACAGCATTGCACATTCAACGATCCGCTTGAGCACATCTCCTCCGGCGGGCTGGGTACGATGGGTTACGGATTACCCGCAGCCATCGGTGCCAAGGTTGCCAAACCCGATGCTACGGTGGTGTGTGTCTCCGGCGATGGTTCAATCATGATGAATATCCAGGAGTTAGCCACGCTTAAGCGCTACGGGATCGACGTCAAAATACTGTTACTGGATAACTCGGCACTGGGCCTGGTGCGTCAGTGGCAGGAGATTTTCTTCGAAGGTAATTACAGCGAAGTCCATCTTACCGATAATCCGGATTTTGCCGCGGTCGCGAGGGCGTTTGGCATACAGGCACGTAGTATAAAAGAGCCCGAAGAAGTCAGCGATGCCCTTGAATGGCTGCTGAACACTGAATCTGCTGCGATGCTGCATGTTTCTATCGATTCGATGGAAAATGTGTGGCCGCTGGTTCCACCGGGCAAGCCCAATCACAAGATGATGCGCTCGAACCCTTGATCAGGAAGAGATAACAGGTATGCAGCACAAATTAACTATTCAGCTCAGTGGCTCTGAGGGAGCGGTGATAAGAGCATTGGGATTAATTGAGCGCCGGGGGTTCAGCCTCGACACGTGTTCAGTTGGAGAAGTAGACAGTAGCGGCAGGGTGATGAAGGTTAGCGTATCATCCACCCGCCCCGGTGAGTTACTCAAGCGCCAGTTAGAACGACTACATGATGTTTTTCACGTTGAATTAAAGCCGGTCGTGGCCGTTAAACCGCGCACATCGGGCATCCGCCCACTTACCCTGAAGGAGCACTAACATGAGCCGCAGAATTCAAATTTTTGATACCACGCTGAGAGACGGTGAACAAAGCCCCGGTTTCAGCATGAGCCTGGGACAGAAGCTACGGGTGGCAAGGGTGCTCGCTGATATGAAGGTGGACATCATTGAAGCTGGTTTTCCCGCCGCGTCACCCGGTGATTTTGAGGCAGTCCGTGCGATTGCAGAGGAGATTCGGGGCCCGGTCATTGCAGGCCTATGCCGTACCATACCACGCGATATCGAACGCACGATCGAGGCGATCGAGTCGGCCGAAAACGCACGCATCCATACGTTCATCGCAACCAGCCCGATTCATCGGGAGTTAAAACTCAAGATGAGCCGTGACGAGATCATTCAGCATGCTGTTAACGCGGTAAAACTGGCCAGATCTGCCTTTAATGATGTGGAGTTTTCCGCGGAGGACGGTATTCGAACTGAAAGGGAATATCTCGCCGAAGTATTACAGGCGGTGATTGAAGCCGGGGCCACCACTGTGAATATCCCCGATACCGTGGGTTATTCAACCCCAACGGAGATGTTTGACCTGTTCAGCTGGTTGGGCAGAACGGTCCCCGGTATAGAAAATGTACATATGAGTACGCACTGCCACAACGACCTCGGAATGGCGGTCGCGAATTCTCTCGCGGCGGTTGAAGGCGGCGCGACACAGATTGAATGCGCACTCAATGGCATCGGTGAACGGGCTGGTAATTGTGCTCTTGAAGAAGTCGTCATGGCGCTCCGTACCCGAGCAGATCACTACGACGTTGAAGTAGGGGTCGATACCACGCGTCTGGCATCCGCCAGTCATCTGCTGGCTGCGGTGACCGGAAATTTCGTTCCGCGCAACAAGGCAATTGTTGGTGAAAATGCGTTTGCCCATGAGGCGGGTATTCACCAGCATGGAATGCTGGCTTCACGCGAAACCTACGAAATCATGGAGCCGGCGACCGTTGGCGTACAGGACTCCCAATTGATCCTGGGTAAACACAGCGGCCGTCATGCCGTGGTGGATCGTGCGAAACAAATGGGCTATGAACTGGAAGACGACGAGGTCGAGCTCATTATGAAGCGCTTTAAAGACCTTGCAGATGTTAAGAAGCGGGTTTTTGATTCGGATCTCGAGGCCATCATTACCGGCTATGAGACCAGTACGATGGGTCCCTGGTCATTGAACTGGCTAAGTGTTGTCAGTCGCGTCAATGGTGAATCGACACCATCCGCTTCGCTGACCCTGGCCCACGAAGACGGCACGACCAGCACACATACCGGTGATGGTGACGGTCCGGTTGACGCCATAGTGGAAGCACTTGAACTGGTGACTGGAACCACGATCGAGGTACTCAGCCTGGCTATGCGTAGCATATCCCTGGGTGAGGACGCACAGGGTGAAGCCAACATGCGGGCCAAGGTTGATGGCATTGAATACAGTGGTCACGGTCTTTCGACCGACATCGTGGCCGCCTGTGCGGAAGCGCTGCTGGAAATCGTCAACCGCGCAATACGCAATGCCGATCAGGTCAGACAGACAGATGTGGCCTGAGCAGATATACGGACAATGCAAATGAATCTCCTGGAATACAAGCGTCATGGCAACGGGACACAGGAGGCTGGCAATGTCGGCTGCTGAGTCCCTGTTTGATAAGTTGTGGAACGCTCACCTGGTACAGGCGCAGAGCGAATCCACACCCGCGATCATTTATATCGATTTACACCTCGTCCACGAGGTGACCTCTCCGCAGGGTTTTGACCTGTTGCGTGAAAAAGGCATCGGGGTACGCAGACCGGAGCGTACACTGGCAACGCTGGATCATTCCACACCCACGCTTCCGCCTGACGCCACTGGCAAACGTCCGTACTACACGGAGCAGGCGCACAGGCAGGTCCAGACCCTGCGTGATAATTGCAAAGAGTATGGTATCGAATTACACGATTGGGACAGCCCTTATCGCGGCATCGTTCACGTGATGGGTCCGGAAATGGGTGCAACGCAACCGGGTATGACCATCGTTTGTGGTGATAGTCACACCAGTACGCATGGTGCTTTCGGTGCACTGGCGTTTGGTATTGGCACCACTGAGGTTGGCCATGTGCTGGCAAAACAGTGCCTGTTGCAAAGCAAACCAAAAAGTATGCGCATCAATGTCGATGGCAAACTTCCGGAGAACGTCACCGCCAAAGACCTGGCGCTGAATATCATCCGTTACCTGGGTATGAATGGTGGTACGGGTTTTGTTATCGAGTACGCCGGTGAGGCTGTAAGCAGCCTGGATATGGAAGGCCGCATGACGCTGTGCAACCTGACCATTGAAGCCGGTGCACGTGCCGGAATGATCGCCCCGGATGAAACAACCATCAATTATTTGCGTGGAAGGCCGAGGGTGCCGCAAGGTGAAGCCTTTGTAGAGGCCGCTTCCAGATGGCTTCAACTGGCTTCCGATGAGGGAGCAGTTTTTGACAGCCAAATAACAATGGATGCCTCGACCATGCGTCCGTCCATTACTTATGGTACCGATCCGGGTATGTCCCTTGATATTGGTGAACCGGTTCCCCGGGCTGACAGCAAAAGCCATGAGAAAGCCCTGGATTACATGGGGTTTGAGGGTGGTCAGCAAATGAACGAACGCAACGTAGACGTGGTTTTCATCGGAAGCTGTACCAACGGAAGAATCAGTGACCTGCGTGCTGCAGCCAATGTATTAAGCGGCAGGAAGGTAGCTGCCCATGTCAGGATGTTGGTGGTTCCGGGATCGGAAAGTGTTCGCAGACAGGCAGAAAGCGAAGGCTTGCACGAGATTTTCAGCACTGCCGGTGCCGAATGGCGTCTACCGGGTTGCTCCATGTGTCTTGCCATGAATGGTGACCTCGTCGCAGCAGGTGAAACCGCCGTATCGACCTCAAACAGAAATTTTGAAGGGCGCCAGGGAAAGGGTTCACGCACTTTGCTGGCCAGTCCCCAAACCGCTGCAGCTTCAGCGGTGATCGGTCGCGTGGCGAGTGTTTCGGATCTTGACTCCGTGGAGATTAGCTGATGCAGGCAATCACAAAGCTGACCGGCCCGCTACTGGTGCTGGAACAGGAAAATATCGACACCGATCAGATCATTCCCGCGCGGTTTCTGACGGCCACGGATTTTGATGGCATCGGGGAACATCTTTTCGCAGACTGGAGACTCGATGCGAACGGAGAGCCGAAGCCCGGCCACGTGTTAAACGAGCCGCGCGCTAGACAAAGCCCGATCCTGGTTGGTGGTCATAACTTTGGCTGTGGTTCATCTCGCGAACATGCTCCGCATGCCTTGCTTGGTTTTGGTTTCCGGGTTGTGATCAGTTCACAGATTGCTGATATTTTCAAAAGTAATTCACAAAACGTGGGTCTCTTACCGGTGGTACTTGAAGCGGATCAGCATGCGGCCCTGGTGCAGATGGACGGTGAGGCAATAACCGTCGATCTTGAGCAATGCAATGTCGTGGTCAAAACGGCAGATGGTGTTGAACATTGCTGGCCATTTTCAATTGACCCGTTCGCGCGTCATTGCCTTTTACGCGGATTGGACAGGTTTGAGTTTCTTAACCAGGCGGAAGATGCCATCGCGGCATTCGAGGAAAACCGATGAACGCAAAAATTGTCCTGTTGCCGGGTGACGGAATTGGTCCCGAGGTAACCCGCGAAGCTGAATTGTTGATTAAAGCCGTGGCACAAATTCACGGCATTGGCATTGAAATGCAAAGCGGCTTGATCGGCGGTGCGGCAATAGATGCCACCGGCGATCCCCTCCCTGAAGAGTCACTGGTGGCTTGCCGTGAGGCCGATGCCGTTATTCTTGGTGCGGTAGGTGGGCCCAAGTGGTCTGATCCGGATGCAAAAGTGCGGCCTGAACAGGGCTTACTGAAAATACGCAAGGAACTGGGCCTGTTTGCCAACCTGCGTCCCGTGCGCCTGCACCCGAAACTGGTTGATGCCAGCCCGCTTAAACCCGAATACCTGGAAGGTGTGGACCTGATGGTGGTG
>Ga0055584_100004908_pt1 | contig 13091 bp, 10 predicted proteins | sample OSDHelmetaG_FD_58716 | JGI IMG/M metagenome (GOLD analysis project Ga0055584, IMG submission 58716) | Pelagic marine sediment microbial communities from the LTER site Helgoland, North Sea, for post-phytoplankton bloom and carbon turnover... | ecosystem: Environmental > Aquatic > Marine >... | reverse complement strand
ACAGCGGCTGGCAGGGCCTTCTTCACCAAGGTTCTTGATGCGGTTGGTTCGCTCCCTGATGCCGGTTTCAACGTTATTGACGAGGACCTTCGGACTCATTTGACCGTTGGGCGACCCATCGACTCGGCCGATGATGAGGTCATGCCCTGAATAAGTCATTGATATTTAAAGACTAATACTTTGGTCACGATTTAGTCACCTAACGGTCAAGCGAAATACTGCCGCGAAACTCAGTATGCGCTCCAGACAACGGCAATTCCTGCCGTTCAAAACTGGAGAGAGACAATGAGTGCAGTACTGAAAGAAGTTGATAATGGCGTAAACGTTGAAGCATTGCTGGGTGCGCGCGAGGCGCTGACCGAGGCTCCTGAGGCAGCGCAGTTTGTTTGGCGCGCGACAAGCGAGTGGATGAAAGGCACGCACACGCAGTCCAGCGTAAACCGTTTCTTCGGACTTGGCGAAGAACAGAGCCATGTTCGTGAATACAGCTACGATACCGATCATCCGGAAATCTTCGCGTCAGAAGACCTGGGTTCTACGCCGGTTGAGTTTGTTCTGGTTGGATTGGCGGGTTGTCTGACGGCTGGCATCGCATCAGTTGCACAGAATCGTGCCATTCAGCTGAACTCTGTTAAGGCAACGATCGAAGCGCCGATGGATATTCAGGGCATCCTGGGAATCGACTCGGACGTTCGAAACGGCTTTGATGGAATCACCGTCAAGTACCAGATCGATGCTGATGCGTCTGAAGATGACATTGCAGCGATCGTTGCGCAGTCACAAAAGCGCTCGGCGGTATTCGACATCATCGCCAACCCGACGAACGTCACGGTTGAGGTCAACAAGTGATCGACTTTCGTCAAAAGAAAGCCCGGCCAGCCGGCACCACTGACGTTGTCGTCATTGGCGCCGGTCATGCCGGGCTGGCAACGAGTTTTTGCCTGAGCGAACGGTCCATCGACCATGTTGTGCTCGAGCGAGGCGAGGTCGCCAACTCCTGGCGCAAGGAACGCTGGGACTCTCTGAAACTCCTGACGCCGAACTGGCAGAGCCGTCTACCCGGCTTCAGCTATGCCGGAGATGACCCGGACGGATTCATGAGCATGCCGGAAGTGATCGACTTCATTCAGGACTATGCCGATTTTTCAGGCGCGCCGGTGAAGACGAATACGAGGGTTACATCCGTCAGTCAGAATCTAGATGGATATCGGGTCGTGACGGACAATGGCGAGTGGCAAGCGAAGTCGGTTGTGATCGCGAGCGGTGCCTGCAACGTCGCGGTGACCCCGAAAGTCGCCGAATCGATCCCTGCAAATATCACCTCCATAACACCCCATCAATACCGGGGTCCCGATCAACTCGAAGCCGGTGGTGTCCTGGTCGTCGGAGCATCGGCTACAGGACTGCAGCTGGCCGACGAGATTCGCCGAGCGGGACATGAGGTCACGATCGCCGTCGGTGAGCACGTGCGCATGCCGCGCCGCTATCGGGGCCAGGATATTCAGGTCTGGCTTGATCGAACGCGCATTCTCAACGAGTGTTATGACGAGATCGATGACCTTACGCGTGCGCGCAGATTACCGTCGCCACAACTCATCGGTTCTTCCGATCGAAAGTTGCTCGACCTCAATAGCCTGTCCGACAGTGGCGTGCGACTGGCCGGCCGCCTGATGGGAGTGAATAACGGGATGGCACAGTTCTCAGGTTCTCTTGCCAACGTCTGCGCGCTGGCAGACCTTAAAATGAATCGACTACTGGACACGATCGATAGCTGGATCAAGACGCATTCGGTGTCATGCGACGCGGCGGAGAGGTTTGACGCAACGCGTGTCAACGGGTCACCGACCTTGTCTGTTGATCTGACCGACGGATCGACAAATACGATTATCTGGGCAACGGGCTTTCGTCCGGACTATAGTTGGCTCAATGTTCCGGTGCTCGATCGCAAAGGAAGAATCCGGCACGAAGGCGGCGTCGTTGACGCGCCCGGTATGTACGTCGTTGGGTTGCCGATGCTGCGCCGGCGCAAGTCAAGCTTCATTCACGGCATTGAAGACGATGTTCGCGACCTGACCGCCCATCTTCATGATTTTCTGGATACCGAGCTGCGTCTCGCCGTTTAGAAAAACTTATTAATCCAAATCGCTGATGAGATGCATCTAGGTGCAATGAAAACAGAACTCTTCGAAATTGCTTCGGCGGATTCCCGCCGCACCTGGATACTCGCTGTTCCGGTTCTCGCGTTCGCATTTTTTATCGTCGGACAACTCTTGACAATATTGCCGGCCGACCATTTTGGGCTGGTCAGTCGCGAAACCATTGAGACCTATCCCACGATTCTCTACCTGATTATCGGCGCATTCAGCATGACGGCGCTGTTATTTTTCGCGTGGCTCAGGTTCTTTGAGCGCCGGAGTTGGGCCAGCGCCGGATTGAGATTGGGCGACGGTGCCGGGCGCAACTACCTGCTTGGCTTCGGTCTTGGCCTTTTTATGGCTGCCTCTGTGGTCTATGCGGTTCGTTTGCTCGGTGGCTATGAGGTTGAGGCGGAAGTAGCTCTTCAGCTTCGAGACCTCGTACCCATACTCATCCTGATGTGCGCCTTCATGCTTCAGTCGGGAACTGAAGAGCTGATTTTTCGCGGCTGGGTGCTTGGCCGGGTCGCGGCCCGCTATGGTCTTTGGGCGGGCGTAATCACTAACTCTGTCTTGTTCACATTGATGCATGTCGACACGGATGCTCTTGTCGCCCAGGGCTTACCAGGCATCCTGCTGTTCGTCGTGATGACATTCCTCTTCTCCGTATTTCTAAGTCTCTTGGTAATCAAGGAGAAATCCATTTGGGGCGCTGCCGCATGGCATGCCGCATGGAACTGGATGTTCATTACCTGGTTTGGTTTGCCGACAACCGGTATCGAGCTGAATCTTGTGCCCCTGGTCAGTGACCTGATGCCGGCGCCCGATGCCGCTGTCTGGTTGACGGGCGGAATTGACGGGCCGGAAGGAAGCGTGTTTGCACTGATCGTCCTGGTATTGGGATGTGTGTGGCTGCTTCGTTCACTGCGAAGCCAAAAAAAACGAATTGTCGCGATCCAGGCGGCTGACGAAAGTACAGAGTGATTCTTTCTCGTATACTCGATTCAGGCACGAAGAATACCGAGTAACGATGGACAACCTGATCGACCGACTGCAGGGCATTGTCGGTGAAAATGGAATTATCAGCGGCCCCGATCTCGCGAGAAGGGCTGTATCCTATTGGGACCCCTCGCCAACCGACGCCAAAGCACTGGTCCGGCCGCAAAGCACACGTGAAGTCAGTGATGTGCTGCGCGTGTGCCATGAGCGCGGACAGGCCGTTGTCATACAGGGTGGGCTAACCGGCGTCGTCGAAGGCGCATTGGCGGGCCCGGACGAAATCATAGTATCTCTCGAACGAATGACCGCTATCGAATCGGTGGATGCGATGGACGGCGTTGCTGTTATTCAGGCCGGGGCCGTACTGCAATCGGTGCAGGAACAATTGAAAGAACAGGGTTTTCTGTTCCCGCTCGATCTCGGCGCACGCGGCAGTTGCACCATCGGTGGGAACGTCGCGACGAACGCCGGCGGTATGAATGTTTTACGCTTCGGCATGATTCGCAACCTGGTGCTTGGGCTGGAGGTCGTGCTGGCTGACGGCAGGATCCTGACGTCGATGAACCAGATGCTGAAAAACAATACCGGATACGACCTGAAGCAACTGTTCATAGGCAGCGAAGGCACCCTGGGAGTAGTGACGCGAGTCGTCATCAAGCTGTTCCCGCTGCCAGCAAGCCGCCAGACTGCTTTGTTGGCAACAGAGTCTTTTGACAGCGTCGTCCGCGTCCTGAAGACCATGCAGTCAGATCTTGCCGGAACACTCAACGCCTATGAAGTCATGTGGAACAGTTTCTTCAAAGCCGTGACGATCGAGGGCGCGCACCGATCGCCACTATCGCGGGACTATCCCTACTACCTGCTCGTCGAAGCAGAAGGCGCGGACCCGGGTTTCGACGAGCAGCGATTTCAGAAGACGCTGGAAAAGGTTTTTGAGGCCGGTGACGTTGTTGATGCTGTCATTCCGAAATCGGACACAGAGCGTGACGCACTGTGGGCGATTCGCGAGGACTTTGAGGCCGCACTGCCAGCGTATCTATACGATATCAGTCTGCCGATAAAAGCCATGACCGCCTATGTCGACAGACTGGAACGCGCATTTTCGGAATGGAGATCAGACGCCATATGCCTGGTTTTCGGACACATTGCCGACGGCAACCTGCATCTGTTCGTCACACCCTTCGACGAGGGAACCCACCACGAGCGCTGCAACGAAATTGTTTACGGTTGCCTCGAGGGATTGGGCGGTTCGATTTCCGCCGAACACGGCATCGGCCTCGACAAGAAAGCCTGGCTTGGCAGCACGCGCAGCGAGGACGAGATCGAAATCATGCGCGGTTTGAAAAACCTGTTGGATCCGACGAATATCCTGAACGCCGGCAAGGTACTTGACGGCAAGCTTTGATAATTCGTCGATTCTTTAGTTGACCCAGTCCCGCAGTCGGAAACGCAGGATCACATCATCCGTCGTCAGTATCAGGTTTTTGTCTGCGTCAATCGAGATGATCGATTCCTGCCCAAGGACGTTTTGCATCGTAAGCTCCAGCTCGTTCCTCGCGGGCGAGCATAAGCGTCGCGTGCCTGCCAGCATGGGAATCTGGAAAAATTCTCCGCGTAGCTCGGCTGTCCCCGATACACGGTTGCAGCCCGTATTTCCGCTGACGTGCATTTGCTCACCGAAGTCGAGTTCCGGCACCGTGTCGTCGAAATCGTCCGCCACCACGGGTTCTCCGTTGATGCTCTCCAATATCCAGCGGTGATGCTGAAGATCGGCTGCGACGACCAAACCGGTTGGCGAGTCGCCTGTTGCTGTGCTGGTGCAGGCCGCCATGAATACGGCAAGCATTGTCAAAAAAGTGCGCGTCCGCATCCGTGTAGCTCCCTGTTTGTCTGTTTGATTGTTACCGAGACTTCGAATTCTTCACCGCTCATCGTGTCCGTGCAGGGGACACCACGAATCTCAATAATCGTATCGTCATCGCCCGTAATGAACTCGGTCCGTCTTTCTTCCTGGTGAACGACCGGCTCAACGTAGGGATAGCTGGTTCTGTGCTCACCATAGTCCGTCACCAGCAGAATTTCGATACCGTTGGTGATTTCGAGCAACCAACCGGGCTCCTGACCGACGGCGCGAAACGCGACACCGCGCAGTTTTGCTTTGTGCCAGACGCTGTCAATTGAGGATTCGTCAAATACCGCTTCAGTTTCGTGTGCTTGTTGCGGTTCGCCGCAGGCCGATAGTACGGCGAGGCTGAGCAGTAGCCATGTTGTTCCCGAGTTCATTAGGGCTAGTTCGCCACAGACCGGGCGAGAGCGCAAACTTTCGCGAAATATCTATTCATATCGAGGGTTCATTGCTTGATACTAGGACGAGGCAAGCCCCAGTTTCCGGAGCAGACAATGGATTTCGAGTTTTCCCCAAAAGTGCAGGAATTGCGAAAGCGCCTGCTGGCATTCATGGACGAATACGTCTACCCGAATGAGACCTTGTACCTCGAACAAGTCAACTCAGGCGATCGCTGGGAACCGGCGGAGATTCTTGATGAGCTAAAGGGGCAGGCCAAAGAGGCTGGCCTCTGGAACCTGTTCCTGCCAAAGGAGTACGGCGAGTTCAGTCCGGGCCTCACGACATTGGAATATGCACCGCTGGCCGAAATCATGGGCCGCGTGTTGTGGGCATCGGAGGCTTTCAACTGCAGCGCCCCCGACACCGGCAATATGGAGGTGCTGGCGAAGTACGGGAACGCCGCACAGCAGAAAGAGTGGCTGCTACCCCTTCTGGACGGTGAGATCCGCTCTGCGTTCGCAATGACCGAGCCGGGAGTTGCGTCATCTGACGCGACGAACGTGCAAACATCGATTGTGCGCGATGGCGACGACTACGTAATCAATGGCCAAAAGTGGTACATCAGCGGTGCCTGCAATACGCATGCGAAGATTATGATCGTCATGGGCAAGACGGATCCTGACAGCGAGAACCGCTATCAGCAGCAATCAATGATTCTGGTCCCGATGGATACAAAGGGCGTGAAAGTCACTCGGCCGATGCAGGTGTTTGGTTTCGACGATGCGCCCGAAGGGCATGCAGAAATCATCTTCGATGACGTGCGCGTGCCTGCAAGCAATCTGCTCATGGGCGAGGGTCGCGGATTCGAAATTGCACAGGGCCGCCTGGGCCCCGGGCGCATTCATCACTGCATGCGCCTCGTTGGCGTTGCGGAGCGAGCGCTCGAATTGATGTGCAAGAGAGCTGAAAGCCGCATCGCGTTTGGCCGCCCGCTGAGCAAGCAGCAGTCGGTTCGGGAAGATATTGCGAAGTCCGCCTGCGAAATCGAACAGGCTCGCCTCTTGACCCTGAAAGCCGCCGCGAGGATGGACGAGGGCGGTTTCAAAGCGGCGAAGGACCTGATATCCATGATCAAAATCGTTGCTCCGGGTATGGCGTGCACGGTAGTCGATCGTGCCATCCAGATTCACGGTGCTGCGGGCGTCAGTCAGGACTTCTTCCTGGCGCATGCCTACGCGTACGCACGATCCGTGCGCCTGGCGGACGGACCCGATCAGGTGCACATGATGCAGCTTGGCCGAAACCTGGCGGCCGCGACGAAACAGCTGTAGTGGGTTACGAAGCTTCAGTTGCTTCGCTGGACAGCGACGTACTCGGTCCTTATCTCGAGGCTAATGTTGCTGGTTTTTCAGGTCTGATCAACGTCGAGAAATTCGCGAACGGCCAATCAAATCCGACGTTCAGGGTCAAAGCCCGCTCCGGCGAGTACGTGTTGCGGCGCCAGCCTCCCGGTGACCTGTTGAAGTCGGCACATGCGGTTGATCGCGAGTACCGGGTTCTCGCGGCGCTCGCCGACACAGATGTGCCTGTCGCCGAGGTTTATCACCTGTGTGAAGACCGGGATGTCATCGGCTCGATGTTCTATGTCATGGAGTTTTGTGACGGCCGAATTCTCTGGGACTCAGCTATTCCGGAGGTTGATAAAGCGGAACGTACCGCGATGTACGATGAGATGAACCGCGTGCTCGCGACATTGCACCAGATCGATATCGAAGCGGTCGGACTCAGCGACTTCGGCAAGCCCGGCAATTATTTCGAACGACAATACGATCGCTGGAGCGGCCAGTACCGGGCATCCCAATTGCATCGGATTGAAGCGATGGAGACCTTGATAGGTTGGCTCGGAGACAATCTGCCGGACGATGACGGTCGTGTATCGCTCGTTCACGGTGACTACCGTCTCGACAACATGATCTTTGATGCCACGGAGCCGAAAGTTGTGGCACTGCTGGACTGGGAGCTGTCGACACTGGGGCATCCATTTGCCGACGTGGCGTATCAGTGCATGCAGCTCAGAATGCCGGCGGGGGTCGGGAGTATTTCCGGGCTGCGTGGAAAAGACCTTGGTGCACTGGGAATTCCGACTGAGGATGAATATGTGTCGTCATACTGTGAGCGCATGGGTATCGATGGCATCGACAATTTCGCTTTTTACGTTGCGTTCAGTTTTTTCCGCCTGGCCGCGATTGTTCAGGGCGTTGCCAAGCGTGCTGCCGACGGTAATGCATCCAACAGGAAAGCAGCAGAAATGGGCAAGTTCGTCGAACCTATGGCCGAGATGGCGCTTGAGGCCATAGAATGAGGCCACAGGTTTCATTAGTCCGAACTTTATCGCTCACTGGAATCTAAGTTAAGGGTGCCAATGCGCCCGGCAAAAACCCGCCAACATCTGCCAATCCAAGGATTTTTCGTGTCCCCAGCCAATCCAATTGATCGTTCTGTATTCGCCCTCATCGGCTTGTCCATCCTGCTTGCGTTCCCGGTACTGCTTCATGCAGAGGACGATCTGGCAACGCAAATCGATCTTCCCTACGAGCGGTTTCAGCTCGACAACGGTTTGACGGTCCTGGTGCACTCTGACCACTCGACGCCAACTGTGTTTGTCGGAATGTGGTACGGCGTGGGCTCGAAGAATGAGCCAGAGGGTAAGACCGGTTTCGCACACCTTTTCGAGCATCTGATGTTTCAGGGTAGCGAAAACCGTGAGGGTGAATACTTCTCACCGTTTACCGACGCTGGTGCCACTGGAATGAATGGCACAACCAATGAGGATCGAACGAACTACTACGCGACCGTTCCCTCCGGCGCACTCGACATGGCTTTGTGGATGGAAAGCGATCGCATGAGTCACCTGCTGGGCGCGATAGACCAGGAGGCACTGGATGAGCAGCGAGACGTGGTTCAAAACGAAAAGCGACAGAGGGAAACACGGCCCTACGCGCAGATGTACGACAAGATAAGAGAAGGCGTCTACCCGGTGGATCATCCCTACCGTCATTCGATAATCGGTTCGATGGACGACCTGAACGCGGCGTCGCTCGACGATGTTCACGAATGGTTCAACACCTACTACGGCGCGTCGAACGTCATTCTTGTTCTCGCGGGCGACGTCACTATTGCTGACGCCAAAGAAAAGGTGCAGCACTATTTTGGTGAGGCCCCGGCTGGCGAACCGCTATCGCATCCCAGGAAGTGGATTCCGAATCTTACCGAGAATCGTGAAGAGATGATGTACGACCGGGTTGGTCAGACCCGCATCACTCGCGTCTGGGCATTGCCGGGACTAAACGACAAAGACACCTCTCTAATGTACCTGGTTAACGAATCACTCGTTGGCAACAAGAACTCTCCCTTGCGTAAGCGACTCGTTGACGAGCTGCAGATCGCGACCAGTGTTCGCGGCAGCGCGATTGGTCGCGTCATGAGTGGCGAATACCAACTGACGGTTGATCTTCGTCCTGGGGTCACAGCCGATCAGGCGATGGCCGTTGTCGACGATGTAATTGCCGATTACCTCGCCGACGGGCCTGATGAGCAGATCGTCGAGAACGCCAAACTAGCTGTGAATATGTACATGCTCGGCGCACTGGAAACGGGCTCCCAGATCGGGCGGGTATTGGTCGAAGGTGAGTTGTTTTCGGCAAATCCACTTTTTATCAACGATGAACTCAAATGGCTGAACGCTGCCAGCGCCGACGAACTGCGACAGACCGCGAATCGTTGGTTGGAGCGCGGCTACTACCAGCTAACGGTTGAGCCGTTTCCGGAATTCCAGAGCGCCGATCAAGGCGTGGACCGCTCCGAGATTCCGTCGGTCAGCGCTGACTCGGCAATACAGTTCCCGGATATCGAGACGGCAACACTTAAGAACGGTATGAAGCTGGTGGTGGCCAATAGAGGCAACATACCGCTTGTTGATATCTCAATTCAGATCGAGACAGGTTCGACGGCCGCGCCGTCGGACGCGCCGGGATTGCCGGCGTTTGTTTTCGGACTCATGGACAAAGGGACGCGCAAGTACAGCGCGAGTGATCTCGCTGCGGCCAAGGATAAGATCGCGATGGGCGGGCGTTTCGGTGCCGGCGACGAGAGCAGCTCATTTGACTACCGGATTCTCAGCAGCAAACTCGAGCCGTCGCTGGAACTGGCTGTGGATATGCTGCGCAACCCGACCTTTCCCGACGATGAGCTGGAAAAAATCAAAGCGAGGGTGTTGGCATACCTGTCGAACTTGCGGGTAGCGCCTTCCGGAGCCGCAAGTAGTTTGTTCGATCGAGCGATCTACGGTGCAGACAACCCGAAGGGTTCTGTCTGGAGTCCTGAACTTGTGAGCCAGGTTGACCGAGCCAGGCTCCAGGCGTGGCACGCCGCGGAGATCGCGCCGGACAATATGACCGTCTACATGATTGGTGATATCGATCTCGAATCAGCGACCAAAGCTGTCAACAAAGCGTTTGGGAAGTGGAACGCCAAGAACACATCGGCACGAAGCGACATTGGTCGTGCAAAAGATGAGACGTCCCGCGTTATCCTGATCGACTATCCGGGCGCGGCTAGCAGCACCGTCGTAGCCGGCCGATCGATCGCACCCTACGATCCCGATGCATGGGTGACGATGTCAATAATGAACAGGGCGTTCGGCGGTGGTTTTGAGTCACGGCTCAACATGAACCTTCGCGAGGACAAGGGATGGTCCTACGGTTACCGCTCGGGAATCAGTCGCAATACCAGTGGCGACATGACTTTGCGTTCGAGCGGGCAGGTTCAAACTGACAAGACCGTCGATAGCATGTTGGAGATCAAGCGTGAATTTGATGAATTCGTGACGTCCCGACCCGCGACGGCTAACGAAATCGATCGAATCAAGCTCAATCAAACCCGATCGTTGCCGGGATCATTTGCCACGAATAGCGGTTTTCTCGGCAGTATGATCAGCTCCAGCAGTTACGGATTGCCGTTTGATTACGCTGTGACCGCACCCGAACGGATCGCCGCCGTCAGCCTTGATGACATCCATGCCGCTGCGCGAGAACTCATCGACTCGTCAAAGTTGACCTGGTTGATCGTTGGCGATCTGGAAAAGATTGAAGCGGGCGTGCGTGCGCTGGAATTCGGTGACGTCGAAGTGTGGGACGCCTACGGAAATCGACTGCGGTAGTATTGCGGCTTCGAACCTGACCGAGTCCGCTCATGTCGTTCTTTCAATTGGGCTTTCGCCCTTTCTATGCCGTTGCGGCGATTTTCGCCGTCGTTGGGCTGGTTGTGTGGCTGCGCGCATTCGCTGGATTCTCAGGCACGGGTGTCTACCTGCACAGCGTGGTCTGGCACAGCCATGAAATGCTGTTCGGTTTCTCAGCGGCCGTAATCGCGGGATTTCTTTTCACGGCTGTTCACAACTGGACCGGGTTACCGACGCCGACCGGAATCGTTTTGGCGGGACTGACTGCACTCTGGCTTGCGGCTCGAGTGCTGATCTTCATGGGCCCGGCTCCGATAGCCGCCATGGTCGATGTCGCGTTCTTGCCCGCCATCGCGGTTGCTGTGGCCCTACCCATTATTCGAAGTAAGAATGTTCGTAACTACAAGGTGCTCGCCGTCATTTTGGCGCTCGCCGTATCGCATGGCGTATTTCATCTTGCGAGCCAGGGATATTTTCCGGCCGATTTATCGCGGACCTCACTTTTCGCCAGCATCGATATTGTTGTCATCCTGTTGGCAATTGTTGCTGGCAGGGTGATCCCGGCGTTTACAAAGAACGCCATTCCGGAGGCCAACGCGCGCCACGAACCCTGGGTGGAGATGGTCACCTTTGTCGGCATGATTCTCGTGGCTCTCGCTACGTTGGTCTCGGGAAGCTGGGCGTTGCCATCCGGGATAATGGCCGTGCTTCTTATCGTTGTTGCCGCCGCGCACGCGACGCGACTGGGGCTGTGGGATCCAATCCGGACCATTGATAACCCGCTGCTCTGGATGATGCCGGTTGCCTATTCCTGGCTACCGTTCGCTTTTCTGCTGCGAGCGTTCGCGGCCCTGAATATCGTGCCGGCCAGCGCATGGGTACACGCCGTCACGATAGGGGCTATCAGCAGTTACATGCTCGCAATGATGATGCGCAGTACGCTCGGGCATACCGGTCGGCAACTCGTCGCCAGTCGGATCGATATGACTGCGTTTTTAATCCTTCAGCTTTCGGCTGTCGTGCGTGTCGTCGCAAGCATTACCGCCGGAGCGTCCTACCGATACTGGATATTCATTTCCAGTCTCGCCTGGGTGCTGGCCTTCCTGCTTTTCGCGCTGCGCTATTTGCCGATGCTTAGTCGCCCGAGGGTGGCGGACTGAAAATCTGCGTGTCGGTGTTCAACCGAGGCACGCAGGGCCGACAGACGCGCGCAGTGCGAGCTGGCGTAGCGATCAATCGATCAGTTCAGGTTGACGACAAAGACCAGTGTGATCGCGGCGGGGACGAGATAGCGTACGAGAAAGCGCCAGACTTTATAGAGGCCGCCGTCGGCGAGCTGCAGTTCGTCGCGCGATGCAGATCGCTGCAAACCCCAGCCCGCCAATACTGCAACAAGGACACCGCCGGCCGGCATCATCCAGTTAGATACAATGTAGTCCAGTGATTCGAAAATGTTTCGCGTCTCGAACGCAGGTAGCATGGCCAGCGGATGAAAGTTCTCAAGAGAACTGAACGAGTAGACGGTACCAAGGCCAACGACCCATAACAGCAATGCAAGCGCCAGGACAATTCTGTGGCGCGACCAGCTGCTGTAATCTTCGACAGCCGCGACAACGGTTTCGAGAATCGTAATAGCCGATGTCAGCGCTGCGACCGCCATCAGAATGAAAAACATCGGGCCGAGGATCGCACCCGCAGGCATTTGTCCGAACGCGACTGGCAAGGTCGCGAAAATGAGACCGGGGCCTTCGGCGGGTGAAAGGCCGTTGGCAAACACTATGGGAAATATAGCCATGCCTGCCAGTAGCGCGACGACGGCATCGGCGGCCGCCACAACAATACTGGCGCGCAATATTGAGCTGCCAGAGTCCATGTAGGCACCGATTGTCAGAAGAACACCCAGTCCTATCCCGAGTGAAAAGAATGCCTGACCAACAGCCATTAGCACGGTGTTGGCGTTGAGTTCTGAAAAGTCAGGCACAAACATGAAGCGCGCACCTGCGGCGACATCCCCGGCGATCGCAGCGTAAATGACAAGAACAATCAACAGCACAAACAATGCCGGTGTAAGCCAACGCAGAACTCTCTCGAGGCCACGGCGAATTCCGGCTGCAACGGTTAGTGCAGTCAGTCCGAGGAACACCAGTTGCGACACGATCATGCGCCCGGGACTCTGCATCAGTTCGTTCAGTTCGTCTGACGTTTCCGAAGCTGTGGTGCCGGAAAATCCCACCGTGATTGCACGGAAGAAATAATCGATGGTCCAGCCCGCGATAACACTGTAGAAACTGAGCGCCAGAAACGCACCCAGTGCAGCCATCAGTCCGTAGTAGCGCCACAGGGGACTCACGCCATCGCGGACACGTAGGTTATCCATTGTTTTGACAACGCTGGCCGCGCCGCGCCGGCCGATCATGAATTCGGCGATAAG
>Ga0055584_100004907_pt1 | contig 13096 bp, 9 predicted proteins | sample OSDHelmetaG_FD_58716 | JGI IMG/M metagenome (GOLD analysis project Ga0055584, IMG submission 58716) | Pelagic marine sediment microbial communities from the LTER site Helgoland, North Sea, for post-phytoplankton bloom and carbon turnover... | ecosystem: Environmental > Aquatic > Marine >... | reverse complement strand
GGTCGGCTAGGCTTCGTTGTGGATTTAGATGGGTTCTCAACGGGGTCTACAGCCAGAGGTGTTCGCACTGGTGACTTTATCACGCCTGGCGACCCCGAAGACAGCTTTAGTCTAGGTGTTGAGATAAGTGGTACACAAATTGTTGCAAGTAACGCACTTTCTAATGGCAGTACCTTTGATCTTGTCACGTCGTCCCAAAACCTGAGCTCAGGAAGCAATAATAGAGTTGAGACTACATCAGACTTTGGTTTTCAGGGCTTAGACTTTACGCAGATAATAGAATTTGATAGTGACGATACATTTTTCAACACAACGATTACCCTTACAAATACTAATAATTTTTCGGTGGATAATGTAAGGTATATGAGAAGTTTTGATCCTGACCAAGATCGTGATGCTGTTAATGTAGGCGATTCGCAGTCATTCCTTACAAACAACGACGTTGAAAACCCATCTTCAAATTCTAGTGTAGCAATATCTCGCGCGGCTGGCGTATTCAGTAATTTAAGTGTGAACCTAGTCTCGCTTGATGGCTCTGCAAAAGGATCGAACTTCGGTTTTACAAATCGTAACCCTTTTGATTCACGCGCATTCGATTCTCCGGTTGATGGAGGGGGTACAGCAGATGATATCGCGATAACTTTGACGATGAATTTCGGTACGATGGCAGCTGGGGAAACCATTACAAAATCTTTTGTTACCGCATTCCAATCGGATACTCTTGATTCTGCTTCCAATAATTCTAATGATTTCATAACATTGACGGGTACTGGTACGAATACCTGGAGTTCTGGTGATGGTAACGATACGGTTATTTCGTACGGGAGTAACGACGATATTAATCTAGGTGCGGGTGATGATACAGTTATCGCAGTAAATGCTGCGTCTCAGACGGCTTCTAATGAGTATACCGGAGGTTCGGGTACTGATACTCTGGATTATAGCAATATCGTGGGGCGAATCGATATCGTCACAAAAAATGATACTCAATATACGATAACAGAACTTTCTGGTTCTAATCGTCAAGATGAAGCGACAACCATTGAAAGGTTTATAGGTACAAAGAATGCTGACGTGTTCCGAGGTAGCTCTACGAATGACGATTTCGCCGGCCATACAGGTGCGGATTCAATTACGACAGGAACAGGGACAGACATATTCCGATATCACAATAAAACCGATGGCGAGGTAGTTACAGCAAATAGAAGTGATCATTCGTCTCACGCTGGAGATACTTGGGCTGACTTTGATAGCGGAACAGACAGCATCGCCCTGTCTGATAAATTTAATCTCGGCAGTGCGATTGTTACCGGAACCAATTTTGAGGTTCTTGGCGTGTCCTTCGATGGGACAAATGCTGTTTCGAGTCGGTTTGGTGCAGGGGCCGAAACCCTAATTCACGATACGGTTAACGATATTCTTTTCTTTGACGATAATGGTTCTGCGGCTGGATTTACTGTCTTAGCAGAATTGAGTAACGGTGAAAGTATCCTCGCGTCAGATTTTACGCTTTTTACTACCGGATAGGTTATATATTTGGGTTTAACCTACTCTGTTTGAAGCCAAGTATTTATTCCGCATAGATAATTAAAAAAAATATTAATAATTTAAAAATACGAAAATTTACCGACGCAACGGACACAAAGTTTTGAGGAACTTCACTAAATAGTAGTGTTTTTATATATGCATTGGGTAAAATATGGAAAAGAAAACGAATATAGCGAGAAAGCTTGGTAGCTCCGTGCGTTCAGGCGTCATATACGTCATTCTGGCCACATTTCTTTCGCATGCTTTTACTATTTCTGTCCCCATATATGTTTTAACGGTATATGACAAGGTGATACCGTACGCATCGATAAATACTTTATTTTCTCTAACAGTGGTAGTTGTTATATTTTTAGTATTTGATTTTGCGACAAAGGCCATCAGGGCAAATCTGGTAACGGATTCTGCGGGGCAAATCGATGCAGTATTAAGTGAGACAATAAGAGATAAGTTAAAAAGTACTTATTTTCCTAACGAACAACTCAGATTTTTGCGTTCTTTTCCGTTTTTTTCTCGGGCGACTGGCCGTTACCGAGAGATATGGGCCGGAAATAATATCCTTACAATAATAGATTTACCGTTTTCATTTTTATACATTGGTATTATTTATATCCTTTCCCCGGTCCTATTTTCCCTCACACTTGTATTTGTGTGTATACATGCTTTGGTATGTGTGTACTTGACACGGCAGAGTGCAGTCGCTGAGCGCGATGAGCGTGATGTAAGAGGTGCACGAGATCTCTTTGTGAACAAGCTTGGGTCTATTTGGGGAGGGCTTTACCGTAAGACTGATCGAATAAAAGCAGTAGATGGCTGGTTTGAGGAAGAATTTAGTCTTGGGCAAATAAAATTTTCATATGCTAGATGGAATAATTATCTTGCGATTTGGATAAGTTCATTCCCTCTATATTCGACAGTTGGGATAACTTTGGCGGGTTCGCTATTAATTGTCGATGGAGAGTTGTCAATTGGAGGCCTGATCGCCATCAATATGGTCGCAGCCAGAGTTTATGGGCCTGTTCTTGGTACAACAAAAATACTTACTTTATTAAGTCAGTGTCGAAGCAGTGTTGCGCAGATGGGCTCTATTATGGATGCGGCTACACCATTAGAGAGTGTCGGTAAGGAGCCACTCGCTCAATTGCGATCGCTAGCGTTTTCACATGTTAGTGCGGAGGGTCAAAGCCAATATGAAAAGCTGAACAACGTTTCTATTAGTTTCGAGGCGGACAATGTATATGCTTTGACGGGTGAAGCAGACAGTGGCATCGACCAATTTATTGACAGCCTTTTTTCTTTGAATTTTTTAACGCAGGGAAATATTTTAATAAATGAAATTCCCATCCGGCAGCTACCATTTGAGGAACTTATACGCACAATTGATTTGGTTACTAATTATCCAGCTCTAGTGGGTGGGTCTATACGGGATCATCTAGGTGACATTTCTACTGTTGACCCAGAATTATTATCGAATTCTATGAAGGTTTCGGGTCTTAACTCCTTTATAAAGATAATACCGGATGGGGTGGATAGCCTAATTAGCTCGATTAACCAAAAATATCGAAGGGATCTCTGGCTTCGAGTGTGTCTTTGTAAATGTTTGCTCTATCCTAAAAATATAATGATATTAGATGTCGATCCTTTGGCTTTAAATCCGTTTGATTTTGATCGATTAATATCAGAGTTATTAAAACTGAAAAAAGGACGAGTTATTATATTCCGGACGAACCGTGAGGATGTGGCTAGACATTGTGACCTCGTAGTTATGTTTTCAAATGGTGAAATCATGGGGAAGGGTACTTTCGACGACCTTATGTTATCGAAAGAAAGTCGAAAGAATCGTTGAATGTCGGATTCGAAAATGTATTCAAAGCTATTTATAGTGCTGGTGTTATGTTTATTTGGCTCTCTTGCTGTGTGGTCTAAGACTATGCATTTGGATATGGTCGCGGTAGCTGAAGGTGAAGTCACGCCGAGAGGAAGAGTGAAAAAGGTTCAGCATTTCGAAGGTGGGATTGTTGAGAGGATTTTTGTTAAAGATGGAGATCTTGTTTCGAAAGGAGATGCACTTTTAAAGCTCCAGTTAGGGGCGGTCCGAGTAAACGTTTTTGACCTTGAGTCGCAATATAAAGCGCTTTCGCGTAAATTATTGCGCCTGGAGGCGGAGGAGGAAGGAAGAGTACCTGATTTTGGGCCTGCAAAAACAGATTTAGACAAAGTTTTTATTGACAACGAAACCGCGATATATGAGGCACGTGATAATCAAGTTCGTTCAATAATGACAGTATTGGACCAAAAGATAGGCCAAAGTGCTTTTGCCATTGACGAAAATAAATCGAGAATAAGGGGTGTCGAGCGTAGTTTGGAGTTATTAGATGAGCAGTTGGTATCAATGAAGAGGCTTTACTCTGAAAGGCTAGTTACCAAAACGGATTACCTTGAGCTTAAAAATCAGATCACATTATTAGAGTCCCAGTTACAGGAACTTAAGAATGTTGAGTTGCGATTGCTCTCAGTGCGAGATGAAGCGATTGAGAAGAAAGAATCAGAATGGACTGAGATAAGGAAGAGACGCTCAGAAGATAAGGTTAAGATAACTAATAATTTAGCTCGACTGGACGACCAACTCAAACCGGCGCGGGATATTCGGAGACGAGAAACAATTAAGAGTCCGGTATCCGGAATTGTGAAGAATAGTGTAACGACCACGATTGGAGGTGTCGTCGGTGCAGGGGCGGTTTTATTAGAGGTGGTTCCGATTGATGGAGATTTAGTGGTAATTGGAAAACTGGATCCGATAGATGTCGCTAGTGTGAAAAAGGGTATGCGAGCTGTAATCAAAGTTGCAGCTCTTAACTTTTTAGAATACGGTACTATTAAAGGGTTAGTCCGCAGGATCGCGCCAGACTCCACTCGAGAGGATGGAAACCCGCCCTATTATCAAGTAGAAATAGAATTGGAGGCGACCGCGCTCCGCAAAGACAATCAAGAATTCAAAGTTGTCCCTGGGATGGTGGTTTCTGTAGATATAAAAACTGGAGAAAAGTCGGTACTGCAGTACTTTGTTGACCCTATTTTTAAATCATTAAATAATTCTTTTAATACGAATTAACGTGTTTTTTTTATCTAAAATGTTTCGCCCGATAGCGAAAATAGCACTGCCTTTATTGAGCGTATTACGGTTCAAAACAAAGGATCAGTATATCGCGTTAGCGTTGTTGGTGCTCTGTGCTCTAATCAGGGTATGGGATCCGGTTTATTTAAGCGATTTCCGGTTCATGTCTTTTGATGCGATGCAGAGGTTGTATCCTCGCCCAGTTGCTAAAGCGGAGGAATTACCCGCACTGATTGTCGATATCGATGAACGGTCCCTTGCCGAACACGGACAATGGCCGTGGCCAAGAACGCTTGTAGCGAAGCTCGTCAGAAACAGCAGGGAACTTGGTGCTGCGTTGATAGCGTTTGATATTGTGTTCGCCGAATCGGATCGTTTGAGCCCCCGGAATATGCTCGAAAATATCGACGGCCTGACCGCCGATTTAAAAGACCAAGTAAGAGCATTACCTTCAAATGATGATATCTTAGCGTCCGAGTTATCTAAATTCGCTGTAGTTCTGGGAAGGGCTGTTAGATATCAGACCGAAAAAGACAACTTACAAGAAAATGATTTTCCAAAGACAATAGTTGTCGAAAGAAAATTAAATGGTGACAAAAGCCCGCGTGATTTCTTACCAAAATTTACGCGATTAATTCGAAACATAGCGATACTCGAAAAGGCGGCGCATCATCCATATGGTGGATTTGGAGTTTTTAACGTCGTTCCTGATAGAGATGGTGTTATCCGAAAAGTACCGTCATTTTTTGCATTTGATCGTTGTCATATCGACAACATCGTCAAACGGTACGGGGCGAGTAACTGTTTACAGGTCTTGCCGTCCTTGGCGCTCGAGATATTAAGGGTAAACACCTATCGAACAACTAAGAATAGTAAACCACGGGGGGCAATTTTAGTTTCGTCAGATCAAGCAGGAATACGTAATATAAAGGTTGATAAAAAACTTTTAATTGAAACTGATAAATCAGGGCATATATGGCCTTATTTCTCAAACTCATCAAAAAATCGTTATGTATCTGCGTCAGACGTTTTAAACAAGTCGGTTGATAGAGGTTTGATCAAGGGAAAGATATTGTTAGTTGGGACGTCAGCGGTTGGCCTATTAGATATTAGGGCTGTTCCAACCGATGTTGCTATGCCCGGAGTAGAGGTACAAACGCAATTACTAGAAACAATACTTTCGAATGAGTATTTATTGAGGCCAAATTATATCGTTGCAGCGGAGTTATTTTTTGTTTTCGTTGCAGGTATTTTGTTAATTTACTTATTTCCAGTTTTTGGGGCAAAGTGGACATCACTTTTGTTTTTCGTAGTTGTCGGCCTAACAGTATCGGTGAGCATGTACTGGTTTGCGAAAGATCGTATTCTTCTTGATCCGACAACGCCATTATTGTCGTTAATTATAATGTATATGGCGCTTTCGTATTTCGGTTTTATGCGGGAAGAATCAAAGAAAAAAGAGACAAGAAATGCGTTTTCAAAGTACTTGTCGCCAGACATGGTGGAGCGGGTATCGAATAATCCAGAACAATTACGTCTTGGCGGTGATCAAAGAGAACTTACGCTACTATTTTGTGATGTAAGGGGCTTCACCCCGATATCGGAGTTGTTTGATCCGCCCGGGCTCACAAACCTTATAAATCAGTTATTAACCCCACTGACCAATGTAATATTATCTAACAAGGGAACAGTCGATAAATATATGGGTGACTGTATTATGGCTTTTTGGAATGCTCCGCTTGAGGATGACGCCCATCCATATAATGCGTGTAAATCGGCTTTATTAATGCTCAACGAGATGGACCCTCTTAATGAAAGGCTAAAGATACAAGCGGACCTTGAAGGGCGAAAACATATAGATCTTAAGGTTGGGTTTGGGCTAAATACGGGGTCTTGCGTTGTTGGAAATATGGGATCCGAGCAACGCTTTGATTATTCTGTTCTGGGGGATAGTGTTAATTTGGCGGCACGCTTAGAGGGGCAAAGTAAAGAATATGGTGTCCGTATAATAATCGGCGAAACGACAGCCGATGAGGTAGGCGAATTAGCAATATTAGAGTTAGATTTAATTTTGGTAAAAGGAAAATCAAAGGCGACGCGTATTTATGCATTATTAGGAGACGAGGCGCTTAAGGTGAGCGAAGGTTTCGATCGGTTGTCGAGGTTACATTCAGAGTTACTAAAGAAATATCGTTCTCAAAGTTGGGAACGCGCAGATACCATGTGTGATGAGTTGATCTCAATTAGTGGTGAATTTGATTGTGAAATTAAGGGGTTTTACGAATTAATTAAAAGTAGATGCGTTGATTTTCGAGATAACCCACCGGTAGGTGAGGGAGAAGAATGGGATGGTGTATATACCGCTACCTCGAAGTAGGAAGTCTGGTACTGGTGAATCACCGCGCGGTCGATTTTTGAGTGAGAGTGGTAAATATGACGGGTTCAATCGTACGTAAACCGACAAACAAAGCCGAAGACAGATCTTGGACTGAAATCCGAGATCGTATGCGGATTGACTGGGATTTGCCGATCTGTATGAAGGATGGCACGGTGCTGCGTGCTGATGTTTTCCGGCCGACCAAGGCTGGTAAGTGTCCCGTAATTCTAACTATGGGGCCCTATGGTAAGGGGCTGGCCTGGCAGGATGAGCTTTACGCGACGACCTGGGAGCTGTTCACCGGCGACCATCCCGACGCGGTCAAGGGTTCCACCAACAAGTATCAGAGCTGGGAGACGGTCGATCCCGAGCAATGGGTGCCCGATGGTTATGCCTGTGTGCGTATCGACAGCCGCGGTGCCGGCCGCTCGGAAGGCTATATGGACCCTTGGTCGCCCCAGGAAACCGATGACTATGTGGAATGCATCGAATGGGCAGGCACGGCCGACTGGTCGAACGGCAAGGTCGGTCTGAACGGGATTTCCTATTACGGCATGAACCAGTGGTGGGTGGCCGAGCGCCAGCCCAAGCATCTGGCCGCGATGTGCGCCTGGGAAGCGGCCAATGACTACTACCGCGAGTTCTCCCGACATGGCGGCATCCTGTGTACCTTCATCAAGAGCTGGTACGAGATGCAGGTGCAGCCGGTGCAGTACGGCGTGGGCACCAGGGGCTATCGCAGCTGGGTGCATGGTGATCCGGTGGCCGGACCGCCGACCCTGTCCGAAGCTGTGCGCAAGAAGAACCGCACGGATATGGCCAGGGACATCCAGTCTCGCGAGATGATGGATGACTGGTATCTGGCCCGTGAGCCGGACTTCAAGAAGATCAAGGTGCCGTTGCTGTCCCCCGCCAGCTGGGGCGGTCAGGGGCTGCATCCGCGCGGCAATTACGAGGGTTTCTATCAGGCCGGATCGAAGGAGAAATGGCTCGAAGGCCATGGTCTGGAGCACTGGACCGAGTTCTACACCCCCTATGGAGTCAAGATGCAGAAGCAGTTCTTCGGCCATTACCTGAAGGGCGAGAAGAATGGCTGGGAGAAGAAGCCGCCGGTGCTTCTGAAGGTCCGGCATGTGGGCGAGAAATTCGTCGAGCGCACCGAGAATGAATGGCCGATCAAGCGGACCCAATGGAAGAAGCAGTATCTCGACACCTCTCACATGAGCTTGGAGCCGAAGGCCCCGGCGAAAAAGGGCAAGATCACCTATGAAGGTATGGGAGATGGCGCGACCTTCTTCCTGCCCCCGATGGATCAGGACACTGAGATCACCGGCCCGCTGGCCTCCAAGCTCTTCGTGTCGTCATCCACAGTAGATGCCGATCTATTTCTGGTCGTGCGGCTGTTCACGCCGGACATGAAGGAGGTCACCTTTAAGGGGACGGTGGACCCCCACACGCCGATTGCCCAGGGCTGGCTGCGGGCCTCCCATCGCAAGCTCGATCCGAAGAAATCCAAGCCGTGGCGTCCGTGGCACACCCATGACGCAAAGCAGCCCCTCAAGCCGGGACAGATCTACGAACTGGATATCGAAATCTGGCCGACCTGTGTGGTGATCCCGGCGGGCTATCGTCTGGCGCTGACGGTGCGCGGCAAGGATTATGTGTATTCCGGAGAGCCGCTGAACCTGTCGAACTTCGCCCATCCGCTCGATGGCTGTGGGCCCTTCCTGCATGACGATTCGAAGGACCGGCCGAAGAAAATCTTCGGTGGTGACGTGACCATTCATGCGGGCCCGAACCATCCCAGCTATGTGATGCTGCCGGTCATTCCGCCGAAAAAGAAGTAGCGGGCATGGCGCAGACCGTACCCTCAACCTTCGAGGAAAAGCTCAAGAACTGGCTGATTCCGCCCAAGACCTACATCGCCCATCGCGCCCGCAAGGAATTGCAGCGCGGTGAGCGGGAGCTTGGGCTGTTGCCCTTCATAGTCGATCCCGACCGGGTGGCGCTCGATGTGGGGGCCAACAAGGGGGTCTGGACCTGGTGGCTGGCCGGACTGGCGCGGCAGGTCTATGCCTATGAACCCAATCCGAAGCTGTTCGATATCCTGCGCCGCAACGTGGCGGGCAATGTGGTCGCCGAACAGCTGGCGCTTGCTGATTACAACGGTGTGGCCGAATTGCGTGTGCCCCACAGTGCCAAGGGCTATTCCAATCAGGGGGCGTCACTCAGCGAAATCAAGGTCGATGGCGAGTTCCTCGGGGTCGAGGTCGAGGCCAGGCGGATCGATGATCTGGGGATCACCGATATCGGTTTCATCAAGATCGATGTCGAGGGCTTCGAGTACCACGTGATGCAGGGCGCGCTGGAGACCATTGCCCGGGACAAGCCGGTGATGGTCGTGGAAATCGAGGAAGTGCACATCAAGCGGGATGTCGCGGAGGTGCTGCGCTTCGTCGAAGGACTGGGCTACGAAACCCATGCCCTGAAGGGCAGCGTGCTGACCCGTATCGCCAATATCGATCTGGATGCCCATCACCGCCATTGCACGGACAAGACGGACTACATCTTCAACTTCGTGTTCCTGCCTCGCTAGGCGGTAATGGGACTCAGTCGATCCGGACCAGCACCCGGCCGTCCAGCGCGGTGAAACCGATATAGGTGTAGTTCACATTGTTGGCGTCGCAGTATTCGCGCCAGGCCTTTTGTTCGTGCTGCTTCCAGCTGGGATAGTTGAAATACTCATCGAAGAGCACAAGGGTACCCGGCTTCAGCCAGGGGCCGATATGCTCGAGGATGGTCACGGTCGAGCTGTAAAGATCGCAGTCGATATGGACGAAGCTGACCGGACCGTCATGACCTTTGACGAAGTCGGGCAGGCTGTCTTCAAAATAGCCATGGACCAGCTGGGTGTTGGCCGGCACTTTCGGGATGTCCTTCTGGCTGAACGCGCCGGTGGTTTCCACATGGCCAGTCCAGTTGTCCGGCAGGCCGGAGAAGCTGTCGAAGCCGTAGACCGTGGCACCTGCGGGGGCGTGGGAGGCAATCTCGCGCAGGGTGTTGCCCGTGGCCACACCGAATTCCATGAACATGCCGCCCGGCTGGGCGTTCGTGACCGCGTATTCGATGATCCGCTGATGGGCGGTGAATATCTGCGCTTCGGCCATGTGTTCCTGCACATAATCGGCGGCTTCGGCGCGGGCGCGCAGCTGCAGTTCATAGAGCAGATTGCGTGAATAGTATTTGTAGAAGAACCGCTGGATGAGCCGTTCGGAAAAGGATCTGCTGGTTTTCATAAGACGCGACCTTAAGCTTCTCAAACGTCTGGCGAAGCTTGTGTGTTTTGACCCGGCGGCGGCCCGCGAAATCTTGCGGAAATTCGCCCCCGTCCGTATGTACTCTCAGGATACCAGTTTCATGTGGTTCGCGACATTATTTCGACCCCGGATTTTGAACGCCTGGCCGGGATTTTCGGGTGCAATGAGAGAGCAATGACGACAACGAACGAACAGGGCCTGAAGGTCGGGGCGCCCATTCCGGACTGGACCATGCCTGCTTTGCCCGCGCGCGAGACACTGACCGGCCGGACCTGCCGGGTAGAACCGCTGCACATTGCCCGGCATGCCGATGATCTGCACACGGCGTTCAGCGCTGATGCCTCCGGGGCGGACTGGAGCTATCTGCCCTACGGGCCGTTCGACTCTCTCGCGGATTTGGAGATCTGGCTGTCGGAGACCTGTTTTTCCGATGATCCGATCTTCTTTGCAATCATTGATCTGGAATCAGGCAAGGCTGTGGGAATGGCAAGTTATCTCAACATCAACCGGGTCCACGGGACGATCGAGGTGGGACATGTGCATTTCTCGCCCATCCTGCAGCGCAGACGCGTTGCCACGGAGGCCATACATCTGATGATGGGGCACGCGTTTAGCACGGGCTATCGGCGCTATGAATGGAAATGCAATGCGCTCAATGCGCGTTCGCGAAAGGCAGCACAGCGCTTCGGGTTTTCCTTTGAAGGTGTGTTTCGGCAGCACATGGTGATGCGGGGTCACAATCGTGATTCCGCGTGGTATGCCTGTGTGGATGGGGCGTGGCCGCAACTCGATGCGGCGTTTCAAACCTGGCTGGGTGATGCGAATTTCGATGCCGATGGTCAGCAGCTTCGCAGCCTGAAAGACCTGACGCGTCTCCTGCTTGTGGCAACTGACTGACGGCACTCCGATGAACGCTTTTGAAACCAAGACTGCCTCGTGGAAACTTGACTACCCGACCATCGAAGACCTGCGAAAGCGCGCCTATCGGCGCACGCCGCGTTTTGCCTTTGACTATGTGGATGGTGCCGCCGGCGCCGAAGAGCAGAACATGAAGACCAACGCCGCCGCGCTCGATGCGGTGGAGATCGTGCCCCGTTACGGCGTCGAGAATTTTGCCGCCAATCCAGAAACCGAAATCTTTGGCCACACCTATGCGATGCCGGTGGGCATTGCGCCGATGGGAATTCCGAGTCTGGTTTTGCCGGGCGGCGAGAAGGATTTCGCGCGCGCCGCGCAGGACCGCAACATTCCGCTCGTTTTGGGGGGCGTCGCCGGGGCGACGGTTGAGGAGTGTGCCGCGCTGGCACCGGACAATCTGTGGTTCCAGTTGTATCGGGTTGCCAAGGATGAACTGGCGGTCAATCTGGATATGGCGCGCCGGGCGCAGGAGGCCGGTGTGCATGTGCTCGTGCTGACCCTCGATGTGCCCGCCCGCACCAAGCGGCCCAGGGAGTTGCGGGCGCGGCTGACGATCCCCTATCGACACAGCGTTCAGACAGTCTCGGAAGTGCTCAAACACCCGAACTGGCTCGCGGCCTATCTCCGCCATGGCATGAACGGGTTTGCCAACTACAAGCCCTATGCCGGGGAGAACCCGTCCATGCAGGATGTCACGGCCTTCGTGCGCCGGGAATCCGGTGGCTCGTTCACCTGGGACGAGGTGAAGCGGTTCCGCGATGACTGGCCGGGGGCGCTGGTCGTAAAGGGTTTGCTGCATCCTGAAGATGCCAGAATGGCTGTCAGTGCGGGCGCCGATGGCGTCATCGTCTCCAACCATGGGGGCCGTCAGCTTGAAGCCGCCCCGCCGGCGATTGATGCGCTGCCCGCTGTTGTCGATGCGGTGGGCGTTGCGGCCAGTGTGATGTTCGACAGTGGCGTGCGCAGCGGCATTGATGTGGTGCGCGCCATGGCGCTGGGGGCGGAATTCGTCTTCTCCGGCCGCCCGTTCATGTACGGGCTGGGCGCGCTGGGCAAGGCCGGGCCGGGTTTTGTGGCGGATTTCTATGCCGAGGAAATCTCAGCCGCAATGCGCCAGATCGGAACGGCGAGTTTTGCCGAAGCCCGTGCGCTGACGATCCGTCATCCGGGCGCGCTCAGCTTTTAGCGGGTTTCCCGTTCGATCTGCGCGGAGATGGCCGGGTCAGGCCCGGGCATGACGTGTGGGGAAGAGGGTGCGGGTCTCACCGAGGCCGTCATACCCGGACTTGATCCGGGTATCTCGGGGTGAAGGTTCAGCTTGGACAGGTGCCCTTGCGTCAGTCTGCGTCGCGGGCGAAGGGTTCCACATACCTGTCGACGGCATCGATCCGGGCCTGTTTTTCGTAGTCATCGAGGAATGAAGCCGCGAAGGAATTTTTCGCCAGGGTGATGATCTCGCGCGCGCTCAGACCGACCGCCTGACTGACGGCCTTGTAATTGTCGTTGATGTAGCCGCCAAAATAGGACGGATCATCGGAGTTCACGGTCGCTAGCAGGCCGGCGTCGAGCGCTCGTTTGATCGGGTGCTGGTCGAGGGTGGGAATGCCCTTGAGGCGCAGATTGGAAAGCGGGCACATGGTGAGCGGGGTTTGTGCGCGTACCAGCCGGGCCACCAGTGCCGGGTCGTCGAGGGCATGATTGCCGTGATCCACACGGGCCACCTGTAGAATGTCCAGCGCATCCGTGACATAGGCGGCGGGGCCTTCCTCGCCGGCATGGGCGACAGGAATGAAGCCTTCCTGTCGTGCGGCGGCATAGACCCGT
>Ga0055584_100004906_pt1 | contig 13097 bp, 10 predicted proteins | sample OSDHelmetaG_FD_58716 | JGI IMG/M metagenome (GOLD analysis project Ga0055584, IMG submission 58716) | Pelagic marine sediment microbial communities from the LTER site Helgoland, North Sea, for post-phytoplankton bloom and carbon turnover... | ecosystem: Environmental > Aquatic > Marine >... | reverse complement strand
CGATATCACAGATGGTATTGAGATATCCGAAACCGCGTGCCCCGTTCACTTCAGGAACGAGGACATCCTGCTCTTCCGCTACGAGAGTATTCGAGGAGCAGAGAAACGTGAGGCATGCGAGCGCCAGAACAATATGAGGAATTTTCATCGTGGATCAACTTTCCATTTGGCTTCACGCTTCGAGACGCGATTTGAGGGCATTGAGCTCTGCGAGAATTCCCGCTGGAAGCTTATCGCCGAATATTTTGAAATACTCCGTTTGCGTTTCGACTTCTTCCCGCCATTCTTCAGGATCGACGGAGAACAACACGTCCACATCATTCTGAGCGAGACCGAGTTGCTCAATTGCCATTGTGGAGGGATCGGGTAGAGACCCAATCGGCGTCTCCACTGACCCACCATGACCCTCGCACCGTTCGACAATCCATTTCAAGACATGCATATTGTCGCCGAAGCCGGGCCAGACATACTTTCCTTCGCTGTCTTTACGGAACCAGTTGACATGAAACACTCGAGGCATCTTGTCGCCCCCCCGTTCTCCCATATCGAGCCAATGCTGCCAGTAATCTCCCATGTGATAACCACAGAAAGGAAGCATCGCCATTGGATCGTGTCGCAACTCGCCAACCTTTCCTGCCGCAGCGGCTGTCTTCTCGCTGGTCATGGTAGCGCCGAGATAGGTTCCATGTTGCCAATTGAACGCTTCATAGACGAGCGGAGTTGTCGTGGATCGGCGACCGCCAAAGACGATGGCATCAATTGGTACTCCCGCCGGATTTTCAAAGTCGTCTGAAATACTGGGACACTGAGCCGCAGGTGCGGTAAATCGACTGTTGGGATGAGCAGCCTTGTCTCCCGATTCGGAAGTCCACGGGTTCCCCTTCCAATCAATGGCCGATGCAGGAGGCACTTCTGTCAGCCCTTCCCACCAGACAGTGTTGTCGGGACACAATGCCACGTTCGTGAATAGAGTGTCCTTGCGACAGGAAAGCAAAGCGTTCGGATTGGTCTCCAGGCTGGTGCCGGGAGCGACTCCAAAGAAGCCAAATTCTGGATTGATGGCATACAGCCGTCCGTCCGGTCCAAACTTCAACCAGGCAATGTCATCACCGACGGTTTCGACTTTCCAGCCTGCTTCCAGAAACTCCGGTGGCGGGACCAGCATCGCCAGGTTTGTCTTGCCGCATGCCGACGGAAACGCGGCACAGATATGACTCTTCTTCCCTTCGGGAGATGTGATGCCGAGAATCAGCATGTGCTCGGCGAGCCATCCTTCCCGTTTTCCCAACACGCTCGCCAGACGAAGAGCAAAACATTTTTTCCCCAGCAAAGCATTTCCGCCATAATTGGACGAGAAACTCATGATCAGATTTTCGTCAGGGAAATGAGAGATGTATCTTTTCTCGGGGTCGAGTTCACCCGTCGAATGAAGTCCTTTAACGAAGTCTCCTTCGTCTCCCAATTCATCGAGAGCGATTTGTCCCATGCGAGTCATGATCCGCATGTTGGCAACGACGTAGGGGCTGTCGGTGATTTCGATGCCCACCTTCGACAGATCAGATCCGGCTGGCCCCATGAGATAAGGAATCACGTACATCACGCGACCCTGCATGCAGCCTTCAAACAAGGGATCAACGACCGCATGCATTTCTGCCGGATCCATCCAGTTGTTGGTTGGGCCTGCTTCGTCTTTGGTGGCAGAACAGATAAACGTTCGCCCTTCAACGCGGGCAACATCGTTGATATCGCTGCGTGCCAAATAGCTGTTGGGATGTTTTTTGTCATCCAACTTTGTGAGAGTGCCGTCAGCGACCATCATCTCATAGAGAGCATTGATCTCGTCTTCCGAGCCGTCACACCAATGAATACGATTGGGTTTAGTAACTTGGGCAATTTCCTGTACCCAGTTCTGAAGTGCCTGATGAGCCATTCCTTTCTTTCAATCCTTAGCGTTGCCAATGACGAGCCTATCCTTCTGGTAATACAGAGGATAGGCCTCTTTCTGGCATGCCGCAAGGTGTGTTACGGAAGTCCCGGCTGATTCCTTTGGGAAAGAGACTGAACTGCTTGCAAAAGGGACCTGTGACTCAATGATTTCGCGAGGCAATTGGCGATTGCTGTCGATCCATCAATGAACTGAGATACAAAAGATTCGAATCGGCCGGAGAGGCGACCGCCATCTGATGATGTGCCGCGCTCAGGAGATCACGCCGACTCACCTGTCCTGCCAAATGATGCCCGTTAAGAACTGGTAGACGGCGATAGGGTGTCGATCGGAAGATTTGAGCAATCGAGAGGAGATCGTCCTCCTCTGTGACGGTTCTGGCCGACGTATCCATAAATTCGTAGACGCGTGGAGGTCTCTTTTTGACGGTTGTTTCTGTCAAGTTGACCGTATCAACCATATGCAGAGGTTGATCAAGTATTGTGTTTTCATTCCAGACATCCTCTGACAGTCGGACCTGTGTGTTGAGTACGTCACGTCGACTGATCTGACCAACCAGCTTATCATCGCGCAGGACGATTAGCCGTCGATAGGGTGTCTCCAGAAAGATGCGTGCAATCGTCAATAGATCCGTATGCTCGTGAATCACACGTCCTCGATCGGCATCCATGAAAGTACTTACCCGCGTTGTCGGCAGTTGCGAATATGCGGATTCGATGACGACATCCATACTCCCTTTTTCCGAAAATACGCCGATATAATCCCCTTCGGCATCGATCACGGGTGAGCCGGAGATACGATTTTTCAGAAGAAACCCAATGGCATCGAAGACATCCATATCGGGAGTCAGAGTGACAAGCTTGGTCTGCATGATGTCCATCGCCCGAACCCGATGGATCCGCTCAGACTTTCCTCGTTCCGTTGCCAGGCGAGCCGCCTTGGAGAGAAGATTCATGCAGCACTTCTCAGAGAACACACCCTGATAGATTCCATGCTGGTCAATCACCGGGGCTCCAGAGATACGACACTTGAGCAACTGGCGAATCCCTTGCATCACATTTTGTTCGGGCTGCAACGTGTGAAGTTTCTTCACCATGATATCATGAGCTAAGCGCGGCTTTGACATTGTGAATCTCCTATTACATGAGCATGAAGACCGTCTTCTCCTGAGTCTCTGAGCGATATATCAAACAAAACTTATATAAAATTGCGCAACGAAGGTGTCACACATTCTGTAAATGCAATTGTTTACGTCGATGAAGATTTCGTATCAAGTTTTGTCGTGGTGTTGAAAAATTCTCGAACAACGAAATATCTCTGCTGATTCGTCTTGCTGAGTAGCATATTTGAATTTCCCAAGATTAAGAATGATCAATCGGGAAAGCAAGAATTATTTTCTCTGGGGTGTCTGTTGCACGAATCGCAATTTGGTGCAGTTCATTCCCGACTCAAGAAGTGCTATTGCGGATAAGACACTATCAGGATGTCACTTACGTCTCTCTGTCCGGCAACTTCCTGTTAAAATACTGTGAAAATGCCAGTGAACAAGATTTGATCGTCGCCTGCCTGCGGAGTACAATTAAGTCCTTATCAGCAGGGACCTTTTTATCTCTTGAGTCGGTAAATCCCCGAAAGTTGTGGTTTCTGATGAAAAGATCGCGATTGATGCCCTCCTCAACAGGTCTCCTACCAGGTGACAACCCATAGTCAGCTCAACTGTCCTGCCTCTACTACATATCAATCTGAAACGGATGTCTGAATGAGTGCGTCTGCCGATACAAAGTCATCCATCACCCCCATGTTCGATTATCAACCGCGAACGCGCTTGATTTTCGGGCCCGGCACTCTGAGCTTGATTGGTAAGGTAAGCAAAGAAGTTCAAGGACAAAGAGTTCTACTTGTGACCGATCAAGGATTGCGGGCAACCGGACAAGTTGATCGTGCCAAAGATCTGATTGAAGAAGAGGGGATGCAGGTCACAGTCTTTGACGATGTCCGTCCTAATCCCACCACAGATGATGTCGATCGAGGTCTCGCTGTCGCCAAGCAAATTAAGGCAGAGCAAATCATCGGATTCGGTGGAGGGAGCAGTCTCGATTGCGCCAAGGGGATCAACTTCCTCTACACCAATGGTGGGCGTATGGAAGATTATTGGGGTGTTGGAAAGGCCAAGAAACCGATGCTGCCGCTGATTGCCATTCCCACTACTTCGGGGACGGGAAGCGAGGCACAATCGTTTGCTCTCATCGCGAACCCCGACACGCACATGAAGATGGCTTGCGGTGACAAGAAAGCTGCATGTGAAGTGGCCATTCTCGATCCTGAATTAACGGTCAGCATGCCCGTCTCTGTAACTGCCAACACTGGGATCGATGCGATCACCCATGCTGTCGAGAGCTACGTCACCAATCGCAGGACTCCGATTTCCAATTTGTTTGCCGCGGAAGCCTGGCGTCTTTTGCATCGCGGTTTTGCCGAGATATTCAAACAGTCTGATGATGTTGAAGCACGAGGACAGATGCAATTGGGAGCTTACTACGCCGGGGCCGCCATCGAAAACTCCATGCTCGGAGCCGCTCATTCGTGTGCCAATCCTCTCTCGGCTCACTTTGGGACGACTCACGGTATTGCAGTCGGAGTCATGCTACCGCACGTGATTCGATTTAACGCACCCGTCGCGGGACAATGGTATGGAGAGTTGGCTGAAATCGCCGGTCTTTGCGAGCAGAATGACCCCACTTCCTCTGATAAACTCGCCGACTATATCGTCTCGTTGATCGATTCCAGCGGGAGTCCGACATCTTTGAAAGCCTGTCACGTCGATCGAGAATTGATTCCCAAACTCGCGAAAGAAGCGGCCCAGCAATGGACGGCTCAGTTCAATCCACGAGAAATCACCGCCCCAGATTTTGAGGAGCTATATCAATGCGCTCTCGATACATGATCTACTTTCTGATGGCGTTTTTGTCTGTGATTTGCGGAACTGTGCAAACTTCTGCCGAAGAAAATACGCCCGCTGTCGCCAAGCCCGCTGTCGTCAAACCGTCGAAGACAAGTTGGGACTCGTTCCGCAACGGTGCTCAACAGCGAGGTGTTGCAGGTTCAACGCTCCCCGAGAAATTGGAACTCCTCTGGACCTACGACACGGAATTTGGGGTCTCAGGAACGTCGGCGATTGTCGGCAACCATGTCTATGTCCCCACGATTGATGGACTGTTGCTTTGCCTCAACCGGGAAACAGGAAGCCTGATCTGGAAATATCGTTCTATCGAAAGTGAAGACCCGAAAGCATTTGCTCCCGGATTCAAAGCGGCTCCACTCATCACTGACGAACTTGCGTTGGTGGGAGACGAAGACGGCGTTTTTCATGCCGTCAATCGGACGACCGGCAAAAAAGTCTGGTCATTCGCATCGGAAGCTGAGATTGCAGGTGGCGCTAATCTGTCGGGCGATAAAGTGATCTTCGGCTCTCACGACAGTCACCTTTATTGTGTGAATTTAACTGATGGCCAACTTGTCTGGAAATTCCAAACTCAGGATCGAGTGAATTGCGCCCCTGCCATCGCGGACGGACATACTTTCATTTCAGGCTGTGATGAACACTTACGAGTGATCTCAATCGCTGAAGGCAAACAGATTGCCGACATTCCCCTGAACTCATTCCTGATTGCTTCTCCCGCCGTCTGGGACAACATTCTGTACGTCGGGACTTATGGCAGTGAAGTCGTGGCGTTGGACTGGAAAACAACAGAATACGCCTGGAAATATCGCGATGGTGACCAGGATTTTCCATACCACAGTTCGGCCGCTATTACTGAAAAACTCCTCATCGTCGGAAGCCGGGACAAAGAGCTGCATTGTATTGATCGTTCAACCGGGAAAGTCGTCTGGAAGTTTCGGACTCGTGCTGGCATCGACAGCTCCCCCGCAATTGTCGGCAACAGAGTCTTCTTTGGATCCTCGGACGGAAACCTGTATGGTGTAAGTATCGAGACTGGTCAAGAAGTCTTTATACACAACGCCGGTCGTGATATCACAGCGGGTCCAGCCATCGGAGAGAATGTCTTGGTGGTGGGAGCTGAAGGTAATCGCGGCAAGATTTATTGCTTCGGCAAGAAATCAGAGTAATTGTTTATTTGATCATCATTCAAAACTTCAGAAAGAGAGTTATTCATGGCGACCGATACTTCAACAACCACGGAAGTCGGAAGCTATTTCATCTCGAACTATCCGCCTTTCTCGCAATGGTCTAAAGAGCAAGTGCCCGCGGCCATCGAAGCCCTTTCGCACCAACCGAAAGAGAATCGACCGCTCGGCCTGTATATCCATATTCCATTTTGCCGAAAACGCTGCAAGTTCTGTTACTTCCGAGTTTACATTCAGCAGAACGCCAAGACGATTGAAGAATATGTTCAGGCCGTCATTGCCGAAAACAAAATGCTCTCGGAACAAGCCGGGGTCGCGGGACGAAAGCTGAAGTTCGTTTATTTTGGCGGTGGAACGCCTTCGTATCTCAGTTCCAAACAATTGCTGTCACTCCGCGAGCGAATGAGCGAATATGTGACATGGGATGAAGCCGAAGAAGTCACCTTCGAATGTGAGCCGGGGACATTGAGCCTGGAGAAAGTGAAGACACTCAAAGAGATCGGCGTCACCCGCGTCTCATTAGGCATAGAAAACTTCGACGACGCGATTCTCGAAGCGAATGGTCGCGCACATCTCTCTCCCGAAGTGCTGAAGGCTTATGGCTGGCTTCAAGAAGTCGGATTCCCACAGATCAATATCGACCTGATTGCCGGAATGATCGGCGAAGACGACAAAAACTGGTCCAAATGCGTGGAGAAGGCCCGCGATCTTGATCCTGACAATATTACGATCTACCAGATGGAACTTCCTCACAACACCATCATCTCCAAAGAGATTAAGGAATTGGGGATCACTTCTCCGATTGCCAACTGGCCCACAAAACGCCGTTGGGTTTCAGAGGCAATGGACACGCTTGCCGAAGCAGGCTACAAGCCTTCGAGTGGCAATGAAATGGTCAAAGATCTCGAGAAGGACAAGTTCGTCTATCGAGATAACCTCTTCCGTGGCTCGGATCTTCTGGCAACTGGTGTCTCCTCCTTCGGGCACTTTCAGGGAGTCCACTACCAAAATCTCGACCAGATCGAAGAATACATGCAAACGGTCCAGAGTGGTCAGTTACCCATCAACCGGGCACTCGTTCCAACCGCTCATCAGATTTTGATTCGTGAGTTTGTCTTGCAACTCAAAGAAGGTCAGATCAACGCAGACGACTTCCGTAAAAAGTTTGATGTGGATGTCCTCGATGAGTTTTCGACACCGCTCGCCAATCAGCAAGCGGCTGGATATTTGACAGTCGAAGGTGATCACATCCGCTTAACACGCAAGGGATTGTTGCAAGCAGACAGTCTGCTTCCCGAATACTTTGAAGAGAAGCACCGCGCTGTCCGCTACACTTGATCTCTGGTTTTTGTGTAGACAGGCCTCTCTGAACTTCCACCTTGCAGGATAAAAAGACTCGTGAACCCACTGGTTGAATTGAAGGCATTGACCGACTTGTTCCCGGAAGAACAACTGTTATTTGCCAAGGCAGAACATTGTCCCTCCTCGCTGACTCCCGAGCCTTACAAATCGATGCTCGTCCATGAACACCATATGACCGTGACGATGGAGGAATACCACAATTCGCCTGTCGAAGTCCGAGTTCTGGATCGCAAGGATTCCGAGGGGCTTTATTGCCGAAAGATTCTGCTTGTCAAAGAAGGAACGGACGAAGTCGTTCAATTTGGAATCGTTCGTTTCAACTTTGACTACGTCACCCCTCAAGTGAAAAAAGAAATTGTGGAGGAGAACATCCCTCTCGGTCGGACACTCATCAATCATAACGTACTCAGACATATCGACTTAGGAGCCATCATCCGCTTCGAAGCCGGACCGGGACTCGCAAAATATCTGCAAATGGACGAAGGTGCTGAAACCTTTGGACGCATGGCAACCATCTTCTGCAACCATCAGCCTGCGGTCGATTTACTGGAAATTTCGCGACCCGTTGCCTAAAAAGTTGTGTGACAAGTTGTTGGATTCGACGGTTATTACGACGTCTGAATTAAACCGCTGCCAATTTCATCGAAACGGATTGCTGACTCATGATTACTACGGCTTCTCAAGAATATGGACCACAACCAGAATTGGAAGTCCAGTACGATGTCATCGTGATGGGAGCGGGTCCCGGAGGAGCCGTCTCTGCAGCGCTGATTGCTCAGGCCGGTCATTCGGTGTTACTTCTGGATCGTTCCGAGTTCCCCAGATTTCATGTGGGCGAGTCACTCATCCCGGAAACGTATTGGACTTTGGAACGATTGGGTCTTCTCGATCAACTCGAAGCCAGCAATTTCCCACGCAAACACTCTGTCCAGTTTGTCTCGGATGGCCACAAAGAATCCGCTCCTTTCTATTTCGAAGATTATAATCCCCACGAATGTTCGGTCACCTGGCAAGTCGAACGCGGCATCTTTGACAAAATGCTCACCGACAAAGCTGTCGAAAACGGTACGGTCTTCAGAACCGACGCCTCTGTCATGGATGTTCTCTTCGATGGAGATCGGGCTGTGGGTGTCAAAGTGAAACTTGCCACCGAAACCGAGAATACCGTTCGCGAAATCAAAAGCCGAGTTGTCATCGATTCGACCGGCCAGTCCGCGTTCCTCGTCAATCGCCTGGGTCTCAAAGACACCGATCCATGTCTCAAGAAAGGGTCGATCTGGACCTACTATAAGGGAGCATTACGAGATGAAGGGCGTGACGAGGGCGCCACGATTATCCTACAAACTGAGGATAAGAAATCGTGGTTCTGGTACATCCCGTTAAGTGATGATGTCGTCAGCGTCGGCTGTACGGGTGACATGAATTACATGTTTGACAAATCGCGAGGCAACCCGGAAGACGTCTGGGCGCAGGAAGTCGAACGCTGCCCTGCCCTCAAACGCAGAATCGAAAATGCCGAACAAAGCGAAAAGTTTTTCGTCACCAAAGACTACTCCTACAAAGCCACTCAACCGGCTGGTCCGGGTTGGGTACTTGTCGGTGATGCGGGCGGGTTCATCGACCCCTGCTATTCAACCGGAGTCTTTTTGGCACTAAAGTCGGGCGAGTTCGCAGCCGACGCGATCATCGAAGGATTCCAGAAAGATGATTTGTCTGGCGAGCAACTTGGCAATTGGCGCGATCTCTACAACAAAGGGGTCGATAACTTTAGGCGTCTTGTCTATGCCTTTTATACGCCCGGCTTCAGTTTCGGATCGTTTTTGAAGATGTATCCGCAATACAAATCAAACATGGTCGACATTCTGATTGGCGACGTCTTCAAAGAGGGAGTGGATGACATCTTCACAGAAATGGATCCAGTTATTCGGCAGTCTCTGAAATCGCACAAAGGAATGACAGAATCTTCCCAGCCAATGTGAGCTAAGCAGCATCTCGATTATTTCAGAGAATGCTTCCAGCCTGAGTCCGGCAACTCGACCAGACTCCCATCGATTTTTTTCATCATGATCTGATCGGGGCCTCCCTGCATCTGACCGATTTGATGAACATCGATCTCATTCTGCTTTCTGAGTTTTTCAGCGTCATCCTGTGAGACTGTAAACAGCAACTCATAGTCTTCACCGTCAGACAAAGCGTGATATATCCTCTCATCATCCGAGAGATTATGATTAACTCGATCAGAGATCGGAATGTCCCGCTCTTCCAATATGCATCCCAGAGAACTTGCCTCAGCAATGTGTCGGATGTCGGAAGCCAGGCCATCAGAAAGATCAATCATCGAATTGATTTTGAAAGACGAGTCAAGTTGAATCGCCTCTCGAACTCTCGGCGTGAACGACCAATGATGACCAGAGATTGAGCCACCTAATGCTCCCGTAACAAAGAGGAAGTCACCCTCTTTGGCACCAGACCTGAGGATGGGTGAAGAATGAGACAAACCTGTAATGGCGACATTGATCAACAAGGGGCCGTCATGGCTTGTTGTGTCACCACCCACGATGGTTGTGCCATATTCCCTACCAAGAGCTATCAGTCCATCCATGAGACTCGTCATCTCGATGATTGAACAGGATGGAGGGACGGCCAGGGAGACAAGTGCTGTTTTGGGTTCTCCTCCCATAGCGGCTATGTCAGAGAGGTTGACTGCTAAGGCTTTGCGCCCGACTTGATAGAAGGTGAGTTGTGTGAGATCGAAATGAACCCCTTCAAGCAACATGTCCGCCGCTAATAGTACACGAGATTCTCCGACATTCCAGACTGCACAATCATCGCCGATACCGAGTTGAACATCGGAAGCGTCCGTCTTGGAAGAGGATGCGATTTGTAGTATGAGATCGAATTCGTTTGACATGAGACGTTACTTACAAAATTGTAATCTCACGTCATCATACAATCCCTAAAGAAGAAAGGGAGTGCTCTGCGTCGAAACAATCATGAAATCACAATTCGAGTTTGCCATGTAATGGCTGGCGTCCACGGAGGATAAAGAATTTGAGCGAGTTGTCAGTCAAAGTCGATTTTTGATCCAGAACATATTCAATGTTCTCAACTGTCACTGTCGCCCATTGATGTAAACCGACAATCACGTCGCCTGGCTGAATTCCACCTTTGGCAGCAGGTGATCCTGCTTTGATAGAGGTGACTCGCAAACCACTTTCGTAGATCGTGCCCTGAGTCACAGTCTGACTTTCAGGCAATGTCTGAACTCGTACGCCGATCTCTTCCCAGATTCGTGTCTCCACAGTTCCAGAGGCGGTTTGCCCTGTATTTGCAGTCACAACCGTATCGCTTTTAACACGAACTACCTGAGTTGGATCGTACTTATCGACTTCGATTTGTGCCGTCAGTTCTTCGTCCGCACGTTGATACTTAATATCGATCTTATCGCCGGGTTTCTTGCCAATCAGAGCACGTTCGAGGTCAACACGGTCTCTGATTACCAGTTCACCGATTTGAAGTATGACATCACCCTCTTTGAAACCGGCTTTTTCAGCAGGACTTCCCGATTCAGCACCTTGCACAATCAGTTTCTTTTCATCGGGTGTTTTCAAATCGCGTGAAACAAATCCGTGACTTGTCTGGTTAATCTCATTCACGCTGATCAGATCGGCGATCACTTCACGAGCTTGATCGATGGGTATGGCAAAACCGATTCTTTGGGCACCAGCTCGAATCGCAACATTAATCCCAACCACTTCGCCGTCAAGGTTCAGCAAAGGCCCACCACTGTTTCCAGGATTGATACTGGCATCTGTTTGAATCAAGTTGTAGTAAGACTGTGTCTCGTTCACCTCGACATCACGAGACAATGAGCTCACAATCCCTGAGGTGACAGTGTGTTCGTAACCAAAGGCATTCCCGACAGCAAACACCGTCTCGCCCAACATCAGGTCAGATGAAGTGCCGATATTCATAACAGTCAGCGGACTCGAAGGCTTGATCTTGATGATCGCCAAGTCATGCTTACGATCATAAGAAACAACACTTGCTTCATAGGTGCTACCGTCAACAAGAGTTACGCGAAGCAGATCAACACCATCGACGACATGATGATTGGTGACAATGTAGCCCCGTTCATCAATGACGACTCCTGTCCCCATGCCGTTCACTTTACGACCCTTGGTCGATTGAAACACGGTCTCCGAGGAGTATGTCGTTTTCTCGCTATGGATATTGACCACTGCTGTCTTCGAATTGCTGACAGCTTTGACCAGTGGAGTTTCGCGGCGGGCGCTCGCGATAGATAGATTCGTGACAATTGCAAGTAATGTAATTGCCTGAATACCGATGAGTTGGATTCGCTTCGTCATTAGTGGGTGCTGCTTTCGCGAATGTCTCTAATGTTGCGTATGATCGGCATCCATGCCCGTCTGTAAATGCAGTCCTTGCAAGGAGAATCGGATCCTGAGAGGGGATCTCTTGAGAGCCAGCACCACCCCCGAAACAAATTGCCTAACCTTCCATCCTGTTACAACAGGTAATCCGTAACGATCTCCCCAATCGGATCCTCACGACCGTCAAAATCCTCCTCAGAAAGATCTCAAGTTCTTGCCTGGAAAGCACTTTTCGACCGGAAACATGTGCATGGTGCCTTGCAGCTTCGACACCGTTTGTGAAAATGGAGGCAATATCATCACTCACACAACAGTTCCTCCCCCTTACATGCTTGGTATGTTCAGGATTATCCATGGCGCGCAAAGATAAACTGCTGGCGATGCTCGAATCTGATCCCGACGATCCGTTTCTGAATTACGCACTGGGTCAGGAGTTTCTCTCTTCAGGAGAGCGTGCGGATGCCATCACTCAGTTCGAGAGCGTCATTGAACGCTTTCCGAATTATCATGCCGCCCATTTCCAATTGGGGCAGGTCTTCGCGGAAGACGGAGAGACGACCAAAGCTACCGAAGTTGTCAAAGCTGGAATTGTTGCCGCCACAGAGGCTGGAGATCAACATGCTGTTTCTGAGATGACCGGATTTCTTGAAATGCTAGGAGACTAAATCATGACCGACACACAAAAAGCAGAGCAATACACATTTCAAGCCGAGATTAAAGAGTTACTCGCTCTTCTATCTCATTCGCTTTATCAGAATCGGGAAATCACCATTCGCGAACTTGTCTCCAATGCCTCCGATGCGTTGGACAAGATGCGGTTTCAATTGATCTCAGGAGAGATTGACACTAAGAACGAAACACTGGAAATTTCATTGATTCCCGACGCTGAAGCGAAGGTTCTCACTATCGCAGATACCGGCATTGGAATGACGCGAGATGAACTCGTGAAAAACCTGGGAACCATCGCCCACAGTGGTTCTCGGGAGTTTCTCTCCAAGCTGAGCCAGGAGAAATCTCCCGATGTCTCTTTGATCGGACAATTCGGTGTCGGTTTTTACTCAGCGTTCATGCTGTCGGATAAAGTTGAAGTTTTGACTCGCAGCTTCTCGGAAGATCAGGGCTGGAGATGGGAGTCTGACGGAACAGGACAATTCACAATTGAAGAGGCAGAAGGTCTTGAGCGAGGAACACAAATCAAGTTGCATCTCAAAGAAGATGCCTTGGAGTTTGCACGTCCCGAACGCCTGCAA
>Ga0055584_100004905_pt1 | contig 13098 bp, 10 predicted proteins | sample OSDHelmetaG_FD_58716 | JGI IMG/M metagenome (GOLD analysis project Ga0055584, IMG submission 58716) | Pelagic marine sediment microbial communities from the LTER site Helgoland, North Sea, for post-phytoplankton bloom and carbon turnover... | ecosystem: Environmental > Aquatic > Marine >... | reverse complement strand
GTGCGCGCTGGCGGGGCCACGTCAACGCGCCGTCAGCCTTGTGTTCCCAAATCGGATCTGGTCTCCAACCCCGGCGAGCTTCGGCGTGTCCTGCTAGCAACTGTCCGGTCGCGCCTGTGCCACTCCTGTTCCGTTGCCAACCGGCGCCGGGGTCGTCTCTACGAGGACATCCATCTTCGAGCAGCACCACACGGGCAGACTCATGCGATGAAGACAATTGGTTTGCTTGGCGGAATGAGTTGGGAATCGTCGGTTCACTACGAGGAGCTCATCAATACAGATGTACGCGGCCGTCTCGGCGGGGTGCATTCTGCCGACCTGATCATCCGGAGCTATGACTTCGCCATGATCGAACGTCTCCAGGGAGAGGACAACTGGGAGGAAGCCGGACGAGTCCTGGCCCAGGATGCACAGCGGCTCGTTGCAGCTGGTGCCGAGCTCATCGTGTTGTGCACGAACACGATGCATCGAGTGTCCGATGAGATCGAGTCTTCGGTGGATGTCCCGTTCGTTCATCTGGCAGACGCGACGGCGATGGCCGTGCGTGCGGCCGGGTTGACCACCGTCGGGTTGCTCGGCACGCGGTTCACGATGGAGCAGACCTTCTATCGTGAGCGGCTGGAATCACACGGACTCGAGGTTCTGATCCCCGACGAGGACGAGCGCACGATTGTTCACAACGTGATCTACGACGAACTCGTGCAAGGAGAGCTCAATCGGGACTCGCGCGAACAGTTCCTCGACATCATCGATCGTCTCGGATCCCGGGGCGCCCAAGGTGTCATTGCTGGTTGTACCGAAATCGAGCTCTTGGTGACCGAAGATGACGTCTTTCTTCCCTTCTTCGCCACGACGCGTATCCATGCCGAGGCTGCCGTAGAAGCTGCGTTCTCGTGAGACCAACCTCAATTTGGCGGTTGATTCTGCCGATCTGACCTGGGTGGAAGATACATCGAGGCCGTCGAGGGCGATCCCAGAGATCGTCTCACGCGCTGCACTTCCTCTTCTGATCGTGCTGCTCGGCATTGCGCTGACGACGCTGATGGCCGTCGTGCAACAAGATGCCGCAAAACGTGAGCAGCGATTGATGTTCGAACAAGCCGTCGAGCGGCAGCACCTGACCCTTGACAACGCCGTCACCGGACATCTCGACGAGCTCGATGGTGCCGTCGATTTCGTCGCTGCGGTCTTTCCGAGCGACGTGGAGGAATATCGACGCTTCTTCAGTAGCTCGAAGCTCGTGGGACAGCTTTCGAACTTGGATCCCGGAGTGTTCGTCGTCGAGCCTGTCGCGCGCGCCGACGTCGACGAGCTCGTCGCCCGCGAACGAGCGCTCGGGAACGACGAGTTCGAAGTAACGTTGCTTCAGGAACCAACCAGCGACGACTACCTCATCGTCACCCGCACTGCTCGTGATGTGTCGCTCGGAGGACTCTCTATCGAGGGTCTGGAAGTGTCGAGCCTCCTAGCCGACATCCTCGGGGCCGATCTTCCACCATCAGGACAGCTGATCCAGGCGATCGACACCCGATCACTCCTGGCTCGGTTCTTGATCGGGAGCGAGGCGGACGCGGACGTGGCACAAGCCCCTGTGATCGTCGCGGTGACGCAGCCGATTCCTGACCCGACAAGCGATGAGCCTGTTGCATGGGTGATTCGAATGTTCGACCCGACGTCCCTCGTGACCGGAATCGAGACCGAGGTTGATCGTCGGCTCAACGTCGAGGTCTCGATGAATGTGCTTGGTGCACCGGTGATCCTGGGTGAAACCGACGAACCGCTGCTCTTCGGTGACGCACCGCTCGCTCAGGAGATCGTGACGAGTACTTCCGGACTCGACTGGCCCACGCGTATCTGGGCGTCCTCGGACTTTGGCGTCCCGACCGGCTTGGCCGATCAGGGTGCAACATGGACCTTCGGTGTCCTCGTGACGTCGGCGGTTGTCCTCGGGGCCGTATGGCGCGCAATCCAGGAGTTCCGCCTCAGTCGGGCGAACTTCGAACTCGAGCATGCTCGAACTCTCGCGTCGACTGATTCACTGACTGGTTTGCTCAACCGTCAGGGCTTCATCGACGGTGTCCGCGGGCTCGACCCAGGCGTCAATGGGACGTTGTTCTTCATCGACCTCGATGGTTTCAAGCGGGTCAACGACCGTCGGGGTCACGAGGCCGGCGATGCTGTGCTGCGCGAGGCAGCTGAGCTGCTCTCGAGCCAGTTCCGCGGAGTGGATTTGGTTGGTCGTTTCGGTGGTGATGAGTTCGCCGTCTTCACGCCCGAACTCGTCGGGGAGGATCACCATCAGGTTCTCTCCGAGCGGGTCATCAGCTCGTTGGTGGTGCTCGAGGACGATGTCAGCTGCAGTGTGGGAACGGCAACGAAGTTCGGATTCGACCACGTCGACGTGCTCGAGTTGATCCGGCGTGCTGATGCCGCGATGTACAAGGCCAAACAGCAAGGTGGCGGGCGCTTCGAGTCGAGTCGCCGAGGTCGCTAGTCGATAAATATCTGGCAGCGATGTGTCGGTAGCCTTCCGACATGAAGATCTCGATGACCATCACATACAGCGATGACCCTCTGAAGGCGGTTGCGCACGCACAGGCGATGGAAAAGGCCGGCGTCGACCAAGCATGGGTAGCCGAGGCGTACAGCTTCGACGCCGTCTCGACGCTGGGGTTCCTCGCCGCAAGCACCGAAACGATGGAGCTCGTATCGGGAATTCTTCCGATCTATACGCGGACACCGACGCTGATCGCGATGACCGCCGCAACGCTCGACTCGCTGTCAGGGGGGCGGTTTGCGCTCGGCCTCGGAGCATCCGGCCCACAAGTGATCGAGGGGTGGCACGGTGTCCCGTACGATCGGCCGCTCGGCCGAACCCGTGAGGTCATTGAGATCTGCCGCAAGGTCTGGAAGCGCGAACGTCTCGAGCACGACGGTCGGAACTATCAGATGCCCCTTGGACCAGACAAGGGGACAGGTTTGGGTAAGCCGCTGAAGCTCATCAACACACCGCTGCGAGAGGACATCCCGGTATACATCGCATCGATCGGCGAAAAGAACGTCGAGCTCACCGCCGAGATCGCAAATGGGTGGATCCCGGTGTTTTTTCATCCCGAGAAGGCTCGCACCGCCTGGGGCTCATCGCTCGATGCTGGCTGGGCAAAGCGAGATACCTCGCTCGGTCAACTCGAGATCATTGCCGGTGGCATGGCAGCGATCACCAACACTGACGAAGAGGCGGTCGCCATGCGCAACTTCGCTCGGCCGAGTACAGCGCTCTACATCGGTGGAATGGGTGCGAAGTCGAAGAACTTCTACAACACGCTCTTCCAGCGCTACGGGTATGAAGAAGAGGCCGAGATCGTGCAGGACCTCTACCTCGCGGGCAAGAAGGATGAGGCTGCAGCGGCGATCCCTGACGAGTTCTTGGCGGCGACCAACCTCGTGGGTACCGAGGGTTTCATCAAGGACCGGCTCACGGCGTTCGCAGACGCTGGTGTCACCAGCTTGACGCTTCACCCCGTAGGTGAAGATCCACTCGCTGTGGTCTCACAGATCAAAGAGTGGGCGAACTAGCTGGCCCGTTCCATCGTCTCGAGCATGACGAGAGCGACGGTCACGGGGTCCTGCAACGGACCGAAGTGGCTGATCGTGGGGAAATCGATCAGCTGTCCATTGGGGAGTGCTTCGGCGACCGCTGGCGCAAGGCGGGCGGGTAGTTGTCCATCTCCGCTCCGACCGACTCGAACGTCGAGCTCGATCTCGGGCATGAGCCCGAGGTGGATTCGTCCGGCCATCGTGAACGTATTTGATTCGCTTTCCGGCAGACACTTCAGCGTCACGCCGTGTTCGGAATCTCGAAAGCCGTGTTGCACATAGTCGCTGAGTACGTCAGCACGGAACAGGCCGAGTGGAGGCTTCGAGGCATACCGCTGGAGTGCATCTCCTCGAGTCGGGAACGATCGAAGCCTGCCACGAGCGGCATGTGAGAGCGGCGATTCGCCAGTGTCACTGAACATTCCTGGTGGGACGATCGGTTCGAAAACGAGCGCTGACGTGAACGTTCCTGGCTGGCGGCGCTCTGTTTCGAGCAGCGCGGCGCCGCCCATCGAATGGCCGAAGCCATGCAGCGTGCGTGCGTCGAGGGCGGTGATAGCCGCGGTGAGGTCATCAGCCATACCCGACCAGTTGAACTCCTCGACATTGGTTGGGGTGGCCGAATCACCGTGTGCACGAAAGTCGATTGCGACGACCCGAACGTGGTCGGTCATCTCCTCGGCAAACGCGCGATAGACGCGGCCAAGAAAGCCGGTGGCGTGGCAAACGATCAGGACGTCTTCACCAGCGCCGCCGAGATCATGAAGCGCGAGCGGGCCAATCGCTCCCTCGATGAATGTCGGATCGCTCATAGCCGCTCGTAGACCCAATCCTTCGGGCGATCACCGTCGTAGGGCATCGTGCCGTGAAAGGTCCGGGGGTCATCGTCGAACACGAGCGGCAGGAAGTATCGGTCTCCCTCCCACATCGGAAGTCCAGCTCCCTGCCGGGTCTCTTCGTCGGGGTCACACGCGGCGAGCAACCGGGTTCGTTCGATCCATTCGAGCGAACCCTCCTCGTTCGATGCTGGAGGCGTGCCTGTCCACGTGGTCACCAAGAAGATGAATCCCATCCAATCTTCGAGTTTCGGACCGAAGTTCGTCCACGTGATCGTGCCGCGCAGCGTGAGCTCATCGAGCCGCACGCCAGCTTCTTCGTCGAGCTCCCGACGTACTCCAGCCACGACGTCTTCGTCGGGCTCGAGCTTGCCGCCGAGTCCGTTCACCTTCCCGAAGTGATCGTCATCAGGACGAGCGTCTCGACGAACCATCAGGACCAGATCCGTCTGCTGGTCCCACAGATAGGCGAGGGTTCCGACGGTCGGCATGAACGGCATCGAGCCAACCTACGAGCTGGCACGATGACCAGCACGGATTCAGTTGATGTGCACGTCGGCGGTCATGCCGGCAGGGGCGACTCCAGGAACCTTCGACTCGCGAGCGAAGAGTTCTTGCATCAGCGGGATGAAGTCTTCGATTGGCAGTGTCGGATAGTCGGGATCGAAACAGTTCTGGTCGTAGTTCTGACAGAACTTCACGCACGCCATGTAGTGCTCGTTGTCCTTGTGCACGTCGCGGGCATTGCGGTCGCCATCCATGTGGTGGAAGTAGTAGTACCCCTGGAACAGCCCGTGATGTTGCACAACCCAGTGCGTCTCGTCATCCACGTACGGCTTGAGCATTGCGGCCGCAAGCGCGCTGTGATTCGCAGGAGCGATCGGATCGCCGACGTCGTGCAAGAGGGCGCCAACGACGAGGTCGAGGGATTCATCGGCTCGGAGTGCACGGGACGCCGATTGGAGGGAATGCTGGTACCGGTCGATCTGGTAGCCCAGCTTGGGTCCCTCCATGACCTTCAGTAGAGACACGAGATTATCGACGAGTTCGCCCTGCGTGTGCTCGGTGTACAACCCACCAAGAACGGCGTAGTCGTCGCGAGTCCCGTCTGCCATCTGTGTCCACGTCACCTGGTTCATGACCTGAACGATCATCCACTCTCGCAGCGATGTCAACGCGGGGATCTGAGTCAGATCGTTGCCGCCGAGTCTGTTCGATCGACTGCGAGCAGTACGACGGCGGTCACCACCATCAATATGACACTCAGAGCCATCGCCTGTCCGCGGATGCTCTGACCGGGTTGGCTGAGCAACCGGGCGATCGCGAGCGGAACCGTCATCAGATCCGGGCGACGACCGACGAACGATGTGGCGCCAAACTCACCGAGTGATATCGCGAAGGCGAACCCGCCACCCACGACGAGTGCACGGCGCGCGATGGGAAGATCGATGTCTCGTCGGATCTTGGCAGGTGAAGCTCCCATACTCGCGGCCGCATCGCGAAGGTTCGGGTCGATCGCCCGTAGAACCGGAACGACCGCCCGTGTCACGAACGGAATCCCGATCAAGGCCTGCACGAGGGGGATGATGATCCAGGACTGGCGAAGATCGACGATGCCCGTATCGAAGGTGATCAGAATGCCGAACCCCAGGGTGACCGCTGACGTGCCGAGTGGCAGGAGATAGCCAACGTCGAGCAATCTCGATACACCACGAGAGCTGTAGGTGATGGCCAACGACGCCCACCCACCAAAGAACACTGCGATCGCGGTCGCCACAGTCGCGAAGCCCAGCGAGTTCATCAGTGCACGAAGTGGCGTGACGGTCAAGAATGGTGGTCGCTCGGTCAGCGAACGATAGTGATCGAATCCCCACCCTCCGCCGGTTCGAAGGGATTGTTCGATGAGGACGGCGATTGGAATACAGAGCAGCGCCAATGTGATGAGTACGGTCCCGATCGGGATGAACGCCGTCGAGCGATTGCGCCACGCTTGGGGCCGATCTGCGGCCAGCCGATCGCTTCGCGGCAACCGGGCTCGAAGTCGGGTGTTCAGCGCAACGAGGATGACGACAACGACGAGCTGCACAACCGACAGCACCGATGCAGTGGCGAAATCGGTGCGGCTGATCGCATACCGATAGATCTCGGTTTCGATCGTGCGCTGTCGCGCTCCGCCCAGGATCAAGATCACACCGAACGATGTGAAGCTGAAGAGAAACACGATCGACGTTGCAGCGAGAAGGGATGGTTGCAGCCGGCGCACCGTGATCCGAAGGAACGTCATCGATGCCGATGTGCCCAGCGTTCGAGCGGCCTGTTCGTCGGTGCGAGACAATTGACTCCAGTAGCCACCAACCGTCCGGACGATGACCGCAACGTTGAAGAAGACATGGGCGACGATGATCGCGAAGACGGACTTGCTGAGCGAGAACGGTCCGCTATCGAGTCCAGTGCGGTCGCTCGTGGCGAGAAAGGCTCCCGCGACGACGACTGTCGGGAGAACGAACGGGATCGTCACCAGGGCCATGACGAGCCTCCGGCCCCGAAATTCGACGTTGGCCACAACGGCCGCCAACGGCATTGCGATCACCAAGGTCAAGAGCGTTGAAACAAGCGCCTGCCAGAGGGTGAACCATGCCGCTCCTCGAATCGACGCCGAGCTGATCACGTCCGTGATCGCCGATTGGTGGTCGACCAAGCCACGGAACAGCAGGGTTGAGACCGGCCAGACGAAGAAGATCCCGAGGAACGCGATGGGTCCCGCAGCGAGACCGGCCCGCCGCAGCCTCGCGGGGGTCAGCCCAGAACGATGTTGTTCCATCGCTCGGTCCAGTCATCTCGATTGGTCTCGATAACCGCAGGGTCGATGGTGCGCGCATCGTCGACGAGAGGTCCGAAGTCGACGAACGACTCTGGCAACGCTGCTCGCCCGTTGGCGGGGTAGACAAACATGTTGAGTGGCACATCTTCTTGGTAGGTGATGCCCAACATGAAGTCGATCAGAGCAGCCGCTGCCTCTGGATGTTCGGTGCCAGCGAGAACTCCCGCGAATTCGATCTGACGGAAACAGCTGTCATCGAGGACCGCAGTCGGAGGTGTATCGACCGGCGGGTCGGCGAACAAGAATTCAGCCGGAGGGCTCGACGCATAGGACGTCACGATCGAACGATCTCCGCCACCAGCGATGAATTCGCCATAGTACGCGTCGTTCCATCCCGAAGTGATCGACACACCATTCTCGACCAACGACTCCCAGTAGTTCTCCCATCCATCGTCGCCATACTCGGAGATCGTGGCCAGAAGGAATGCGAATCCAGGTGACGATGTCTCGGGGTTCTGCGTGACGAACTGATCGGCGTGCACCGGATCGGCAAGGTCGTCGAGAGTGGCCGGTGCCGGGCCAGCAAGTGCATCGCTCCAATAGTTCACGCAGACATCTCCGAAGCTGATCGGGGTGACGCGATTGTAGGGATCGAGCTCGAGCTCGTCGTCGACGTCGGACAACGCCGGAGAGGCGTATGGAACGAAGAGGTCAGCCTCCAGTCCGCGGCACAGGAAGGCATTGTCGATCCCGAAGAGCACGTCGGCAGTCGGGTTGTCCTTCGTCAAGATGGACTGGCTCACGAGCTGACCCGCGTCGCCAACGGCAACCTGTTCGACGCTGATACCCGTTGCATCGGTGAAGGCGGCGAGTGTGCCGTCACTGAGCACGAACGAGTCGTGGGTGGCGAGGGTGATCGTGGTGCCAGCCTCGTCTCCACCCGGTGTGATCGACTCCAGGCCGGGGTCGTCGAAGCAGGTCGACGCTTCCTCGCGTTGGTCTTCGCTGGCGGTATCGGATGCGTTTTCCTGTGCGAGCGCTTCGGCATCACCCTCACCGATGGCGGTGGTTTGGAGGTCCTCGCCGCAGGCCGTAGCGGCAACGGCAAGCGCCATACAGAGGAGCGCTACCCGGACGATGATCGACAGGGTCGTTTTGATACGCATCACTTTCCTCCGCTGGAATTACCCAGTTCAGGTTCGTACGGGTCGGCGATGCTGCATCGCCCTCTCAGCCCGGCATGTGCCCGAGCTCCCCGGTGGTTTGGTTGTTGCTCGTAGCCTACGCCATCAGGTGCGCTTCAGGCTCAGCTCAATACGTTGTGCGGTCGGTGTGACTGCGAGACCGCCAAGGCCAGTACAGCGAAGTTCTCGGGCCATGAGTTCGCTCACATTGCGATGGGCATCGAGGACCTCGTCGAACGGGATGACGTGGTCGTACCCAGCGAGGGCCATGTTGGCGCAACTGAGCGCATTGGCGGCGCCGGTCACGTTCCGTCCCAGACATGGCGCCTCGACTCGATTCCCGACCGGGTCACAAATCAGACCCAAGACGTTCTGAAGTGCCTGGCTTGCGGCCGAGAGCGACTGCGCTGCTGTCCCACCGGCGAGTTCGACGAGTGCGGCTGCAGCCATCGCTGCGCCCGCACCGGTCTCTGCCTGGCAACCGCCGACCTCTGCCGCGAAACTCGAACGATTGGCAACGAACACACCGATGAGGCCACCGGTGAGCAACGCACGCTCGGAGGCGTCCGCTGAGGCCGAGATCGAATCGATCGTCGCCAGGAGGGCACCAGGAAACGTCGCGCAGGAGCCTGCGGTCGGTGCAGCAACGATGACTTCCATCGCGCTCTTGGCCTCCATGAGCGCAGTGACATAGGCGATCATGTCGTTGAGCAGCCCGCCATCGAGTAGGCGCCCGGACTCTTGCAGCTTCACGAACTCACCGCTCTGCCAACCGAGGATTCGGTCGTCGTACGTCGTGCCGGCCAACCCAGTGTTCACGCCGGTGCGCATGATCTCGAGGAGGTGACGAGCGTGTGTCAGGACCTCGGTTTCGTCGATCCCACCCCGCACGGTTTCGTACTGAAGTGCCCAGTCCGACAGCGGTCGCTGATCGAGCAGATGGGCGTCGGGCATCTCGCTCGCGTGGGCAAACGGGACCGTGAGATCTCGACGTGATCTGACGGGAAGCACCGACCGCAATCGATGCACACCGATGATGTTGGACAACTCGTCGACGATCGCGTCGTCGAGCGGTTTCTGCGCTGAGACGATGATCAGCTTCGTTCCGTCGTTGCGAGTACAGACCACGATCTCGTCGACGGTGGCGTCGTCGATCCCTTCGACGACCGCGGAGCTGTCGCCCGTGGTGGTCAGAAGTGTCACCGCATAATCACCGAACAACGAGACCGGCCAACCGTCGAGCTCGATGACTTCGATCATCCCTCCGCCGGTCGAGAGTGCGACGATCCGATGCTCGACACCATTGTGGGTTGCCGCAATCCGGTAGGTGTTCGGATGTGCATCGTCGAGGCGAGGTGTTCGAACCTCGATCACCGTCCCAGCCTCGACGATCAGCGTCGGTGAGTCTGGAAGGCGTACGTCGTCGGGTGCATATCCGAGAAGGCCGCCGTACAGGCCCATATCGGTCCCTTGGCTCTCGTGCGTCGTGGCCAGCGACCCCTGGCTGTCGTAGTCGATCTCGATGTGATCGGGAAGGCCGCCGCACAGATCCCGCAGCAACAGGCCGATGCGGACCGAAGCCGCCGAATGGGAGCTTGACGGGCCCCGCATGACGGGTCCGATCACGTCGTTGAAGATGCTTGGTGCGAGTGCTGTGACCATGAACTGAGTATGTCACCTTGCGAAGCTGGACAGTTCCGCCGATAGTTCATGTCATGGTGAACACGGGCGCAGGTCTCAAGATGGTCTTTGCTGCTGCCGAAGCAGCCCCGATCGCCCGCGTCGGAGGTCTCGCTGAGGCTGCAGCCGGACTGATCCGATCGCTTCGCACGCGACCCGATATCGAGGTCGTGGTTGTCCTGCCCGATTACGGCGACGTACATCTCGAGAATGAGCGATCGAGCGAGCTGACACTTCCCGAGTGGGCGTCGCCGGGGAGCGTGCGAACCGGAATCGCTCCCGAGCTCGGAGAAGTGCACCTCGTGTCGGTGCCCGGCATGGCCCGCCCACATCCATACGTCGACGAGTCTGGAGTTGGATGGCACGACAACGATGCCCGGTTCTTCGCGTTCTCGGCCGCGATTGCGGCCATCGTCGAGCAAGAACAGCCCGATCTCGTCCACCTGAACGACTGGCATACGGCGATGACGCTCGCGTGGGTCGACATCCCGTCGGTGTACACGATCCACACCCTTGGCTACCAGGGACATGCCGACATCGGCTGGTTGCGAGCGATCGACACCGACCGAGCCACAGCATTCGACCGCTTCGGTGTTCTCAACCCGTCAGCTGGAGCCATCATCCTCGCTGACCGGGTAGTCGCTGTCAGCCCGAACTATGCCGTGGAGATGCTCGACCCGACACGCAGCGGTGGTCTTCACACCGTGCTCGAGGCGAAGGGTGACGCACTCGTCGGCATCCGAAACGGGATCGACACCTTGCTCTGGAATCCGCTCACCGATCCGTTCATCGCCAAGCGGTACGGACGATCGAACCTCGATGCGAAGTCCGAGACGTCCGTAGCACTCCACGAGCGGGTTGGCTGGGAGCATGACGGCCAACCACTGATCGGAATGGTTACTCGTCTCGTCGAGCAAAAAGGGATTGACATCATCTTGGGTACGGTTCCGTACCTCGAGCGGATGGGTGCCCGGCTCGTGATGCTCGGCAGCGGGGAAGAGCGGCTGTCACTTTGGGCTCGCGACCTCGCTGCGACATACCCCGATCGATTTGCTTTCATCGACGGATACGACCTGACCGCCGCACATCAGATCTTTGCCGCGGCCGATCTGTTCTGCATGCCAAGTCGGTTCGAGCCATGTGGACTGGCGCAGATGCAGGCAATGGCATACGGAACGATTCCGGTGGTCACGCCGGTCGGTGGTCTGGTCGACACCGTCATCGATGATGATGAAATGCCCGGCGAAGGTACCGGATTCAGAGCGGTCACCGTCGACACCACCGGGATGGTCGATGCGCTTCATCGTGGTGTGGCGGCGTGGCGGCACAAGAGCCGCCGCCGGGCAATCCAGAAACGCGCGATGTCATTCGACTGGTCGTGGGACGGACCGTCGTATCAACACCTGGGTCTCTACCGGGACATCACCGACAGCTGACGTTACGGCCCGGGAATGATCGACTTCTTGGCGATCACAGCGATCCCACCGTCGCTGATGACATACCGCTCCGAATCCGCCTCGGTGTCGACTCCGACCTTCGCTCCGTCGGGAACGACGACGTTCTTGTCGATCACGCAGTTGCGGAGCACGGCGTTCGGCCCAACGACCACATCGTCGAGAAGCACAACGTTCTCGAGGTCTGCTCCGTGATGGACGAAGCTACCGACAGAGAGAACAGAGTTCGAGACCCGCGCTCCCGACACGATCACCCCGGCGCTCACCATCGAGTTGAAGACGACGGGCGTGCCGGACCTGAAGTCGGTCACGAACTTGGCTGGGGGAAGGTTACGGCTGTAACTGAAGATTGGCCATGAGGGGTTGTACAGATTGAAGATGGGCTCTGGTTGTACGAGGTCCATGTTCGCCTCGAAGTACGAGTCCAGAGTTCCGACATCTCGCCAGTAGTGCGCATTGCGCTCGGTGTCACCAGGAACCTTGTTGGTGGTGAAGTCGTAGACATCGGCCTCACCCCGCGCCACGAGAGCGGGAATCAGATCGCCCCCGATGTCGTGTTTGGAGTCCTCGTTCTTTGCGTCATCGGCGGCCATGTCCATGAGCATCTCCGTCGAGAAGATGTAGTTGCCCATCGACGCCAAGATCTGGTCGGGGGCGTCGGGAAGACCGGGTGGGTCGGCGGGTTTCTCCTCGAAGCGCAGGATGCGATCGGAGTCAGGTCCGATCGTGATGACCCCGAACTGGTCTGATTCCTCGCGAGGGACTCGGATGCCGGCAACCGTCGCGCCCCGACCACTCGCGATGTGAGCGTCGAGCATTTGGCGAGCGTCGATTCGATAGATGTGATCGGCCCCGAACACGATGATGTGATCCGGTCGCTCGTCGTCGATGAGATTGAAATTTTGATAGATCGCGTCGAGAGAGCCGGTGAACCAGCTTGGCCCTCGCCGCATCTGCGCAGGCACCGTGGTCACGTAGTTGTCGAGCTCCCGGCTGAGACTCCAGGTTCGAGAGATGTGCACATCGAGGCTGTGTGACTTGTACTGCGTGAGCACCACGATCTTGCGATACCCCGAGTTGACGAGATTCGACAGTGCGAAGTCGATCAGGCGATACCGACCTCCAAAGGGAACAGCAGGTTTTGCCCGCTGAGCAGTGAGGGGCATGAGGCGTTTTCCTTCGCCGCCTGCGAGCACCATGGACATGACATTGGGGCGACGACCTTCTCCGAGCACAACCCCGACCTTAGGTCACTTCTCGTGTCTGCTCATCTCGGTTTGGCTGAGTACAGCTCATTGCGATACTTCGACTGTCGCGATACCCGGTGAGCCAGCACGGACCGTGAAGCGCGCCGCGATCGCGACGTCGGAGTCCTCCGCGGTCACGTCGGCGAGACGGTGAAGCTCGGTTGTCCAGGTGGTCGAGGTGACTTCACACGTCATGAATCCATTGTCTGGGTCGAAATGTCTCACTTGCGGGTTGAACCCGACGACCAGCGGCGCGAGGCCTCGTAGTAGTTCTGGAAA
>Ga0055584_100004904_pt1 | contig 13101 bp, 10 predicted proteins | sample OSDHelmetaG_FD_58716 | JGI IMG/M metagenome (GOLD analysis project Ga0055584, IMG submission 58716) | Pelagic marine sediment microbial communities from the LTER site Helgoland, North Sea, for post-phytoplankton bloom and carbon turnover... | ecosystem: Environmental > Aquatic > Marine >... | reverse complement strand
ATTTTTGATATTTATAGGCATCAAGCGAATCGTTTTTATGTAAAAATTCTTATTCAGGTTGCGCATAGTTTTTCTCTTAAAATTTATGCCGACGGCGTGGAGCAACTAGAAGACAAGGCTATTTTGAATGAGATGGGTATCAATGGAATGCAGGGCTATTTACTGTCTGAGCCCCAGCCTCTTGATTCATTGTTCTCATAATTTGTATGCAGCATATTAAAAATAGCGCACTATGTTTTGCCAAAAACTATGTAATGGGTTATGCCGAATGTTGTATACGTTGTCTTCTATGTTGTTTAGTGCTTGTGCTAGGTTAATACTTTGTTTTATTTTGTTTTTGGTTGCGTGTACCGAAAAACCTAAAGGGATTGAGGTTACACAAGCTGTTATGAATGCCTTGCCTCCCGGGCAGCAATTGGGTGCTGTTTATTTAAAAATACAAAACCCTTTTCCTGAAACACAAATACTTAATTATGTGTACTCTGATGTGGCTGAGTATATTGAGGTGCATCGCCATATTTATGATAACGGTATGATGCAAATGCGGCCGGTAAAACACTTAATTTTAGATGCCAAATCAGAACTTCTATTTAAACCTGGGGGGTATCATTTAATGTTGTTTGGTATTTCCGAGCCCCTTGCGGTTGGCGATAAATTTACGGTATGGTTTGAATTTAATGGACAATTACCATTAGGGGTAATTGTGAGTGTTAAGGCTCCTTAGCCTTAAATGTGCAATGAGAAGGTCGGTAGTATTACGCGTAGATGTTAAATGTAATAAGTAATTGTTATATTTTTGTGGATAAAAATTTAAGTGGACGTTGAATATGCTAACAATTAAAACTCATGCTGTGAATGTAAAAACGTGGTTTGTAACGCGTTATGGCTATATGTATAACGATATTTCAGAGTCTAACTTATGGGTTAAATTAACACTATCTACAGTTGGTTTGTATGTACTTTATGCTATTTTAATGGGGTTCTATTGGAGCCTGGAGCCAGATACTTTTAGCGTCCATGATATGGCTTTAAACGATGTCGCGCAGGTTGAGGCTGATGTTGTTATTGGTGTGACAACCGTATCTTCATTGATTCATGTTGTTGATACGATGTTGAATAAGTCGGGCGGTTATATTTCAAATGATGTGTCGTTACCCGGTATATGGATGGATAATATCCCTCATTGGGAATACGGTGTTTTGATTCAAACGCGTGACCTCACAAAAGCATTGCGTGAAGCCTTTAGTCGTTCACAATCGCAGTCTACAGAAGATAAAAATCTAGCATTAGCTGAATCACGTTTTAATTTTGATAATAGCAGTTGGTTACTTCCACAAACGGAAGGTGAGTATGAAGAAGGTCTTACGTTTTTAAAAAAATATCAAAGACGGTTATATAAAGCGCAAGATACTGAGGCGCAGTTCTATGCGCGAGCAGATAATTTACGTTATTGGCTAAGCACCGTAGAAACTCGTTTAGGGAGCTTATCTCAGCGTTTAAGTGCGAGTGTGGGGCAAAAGCGATTAAATACCGATTTAGCTGGAGATTCTGTTGCGCAACAAGCAACGAGATCGCCCTCTGAACTTGAAGTGAAAACGCCGTGGTTAGAGGTTGATGACGTGTTTTATGAAACGCGAGGTAGTGCTTGGGCATTGATTCATTTTTTGAAAGCGATGGAAGTAGACTTTTCAGAAGTACTTGCTAAAAAGAACGCTAAAGTTAGTTTACAGCAAATTATTCGTGAGTTAGAAGGTACGCAAGAGCGTGTTTTTAGTCCTGTTATTTTGAACGGGAGTGGTTTTGGTTTACTGGCTAACCATTCATTGGTTATGGCTTCATACATATCACGTGCGAATGCCGCGATTATTGATTTACGTGAATTATTGTCTCAGGGATAGAGAGGTTAAAACGAAGACGACTGCAAAGTCGTTTTCGGGAGCATGTGTCAAATCATATTAAATTAAAAAATTAAGTCTTATCATACTTTGTATAAAATAATACTAGCCTTGTCAAACTGATCTCCCTGTTGCACATAGTGTTTGTACGATGTTGAATCCCGCATTGTGAAGCGACTTGAGCAGCAGTAAAGCAATTGAATATACATTCTACTCAATTTTTAACCGTGTTTTTAAGCGAATCGCTGCTGGTTTTCTGCTGTAGATATTATTAAATAACCTTCAATCTAAGCATAATCTGAGTCGGTGACTCCATTTATGCGTTTCATGACGCCTATTTTTCAATAGAGATCTATTGAAGTTCAGTATTACTCACTTCTTTATCAACAACGCCCAAAAATTTTCGTTTTTTGATGATTAGACTGGAATCTTATTCAGATCATTCATAGATTTTTACTTATAGGGTCAATGATTGCTCGGGGAGACCAATAATCATCTATATTTACATTAACAAGTAGAGTGTTTATAGGGAAAGCATACCAGTTGTATTCAAATTATTATCGTCATAAATAATATCAGTTCTTTCTGTGTTTGCAGTTATCGAACATTAAAGAGGTAGCGAGGGTCGATTTATGTCAGAAAATGTTAAAACAACAATAAGTAACAATTTGTCGCCTATTATCGCATTACCTTTGAGTGATGATGATATCGATATGCATGTGAAGGCGTGTGAAAAAATTACTTTAACGTATGTCGACGATGCACTTATAACTTATCTGAACTTGTTTTTGGATAAAATTATGACTGAGGTAAATAATGCAATATCTAACCAAGAGTCTAGTGAGTGGTTAATGGTGCATCACTTGGTTAAATCCAAAGATAAAGAAATTAAGCATCATTTTTGTGCGCACATACTGGATTTTTTTAAGGTTTTTAGTAAGTTCGATGCAAATTCTTCTTCATCTATAGATAATGATTTACGTTTCACTTCGTCTTCTGCGCCCATTAAACATTACAGTAATTTACGTTTGGTTGATAAGCATACGACAGAAGAAAATATCATTATTTCTGAGGTTGTTCGACATGTAGGTGCGAAAGTTTCTGAATCTTTGTGGGTATTAAACCAACGCTTCTCTGTCCTTAAATCGGGGAAACATATTGAAGAGAAAGATAATCCTGTTTCTCCTATTCAGTTTTGTCATGCGTTACAAAAGGCACTTGTTATACTACCACCTGAATTTAAAGTTAAAAAATTAGCATTTTCTAATTTTGCGAAAGTATTATTACCCCTTTCTTGTAAGGTTTTAGAATCTATCAATAGCTATTTACAGAGGCAGGGTATTTTACCTAACATGACAAATGATGATGGTGTATCCAGTGATGCACCGTTGATGGATACGTCGAAAGGTGAGAGTGAAAGTACCGTTATTACGGAAGATGGTAGTCAACTTCATGTTGAACGTGAGCAGGAATTAATAAAAAAAATTAACATTATCCAAAATAATCGTGTAAACAAGAACAGTTTCAATGAAAATGGCCTAGTCGAAATTAAAAATAAAGATTTTGTTCGTGCGGTTTCTACTGAATCACTGGTAGAAGTTTTACAATCTTTGCGTGTGGATAAAAAAGATTTTGTACGTGCCTTATTACAGTGGAATGAGCAGCCTGGGCTTATGCCTAATGCACCTGCTCATAATTTAGTTGAAAAGTTCCATGAAAATTCACGAGCCGGTGATATTAAAAGTGATGATATGCATGTGATTAATCTAGTTGGAATGTTGTTTGATTACATGCTAAATGATGAAAATTTACCTGCGAGTGTTAAGGCATTATTAAGTTACTTGCAAGTACCTTTTTTAAAGATTGCGTTTGTTGACCGTGATTTTTTTGAGAAATCTCAGCATCCAGCTAGATTATTATTAAATAGTTTAACTGAAGCAGGGGGACGGTGGGTAAATGATGATGGCAGCTCGGATTTCGATATATTTAACCGAATTAAAGATGTGGTAATAAAGATACATGAGGCAAAAGAGAGTGAGGTAAAGCTTGTTACGGTGCTATTGTTAGATTTTTGCAGTAATATAAAGAAAATACAACGCAAGCAAGATTTAACCGAAAAGCGTGCAAAGGAAAAGGCACGTGGCGAAGATCGTTTACGCGAAGCGAAGATACGTGTAAATACTGAGGTTAGTTCACGTATTCAAGATAAAGAATTGCCGTCATCTGTATTGTTGCTTTTATTGCAGTCGTGGACAGACTATTTAATTTTTCTTTATTTACAGAATGGCGACGGATCTAAGGGTTGGAAAGCTGGTTTATCGTTGGTTGATGAATTGATTTGGTGTTCATCGCCTAAAAAATCCTTACAGGAGCAAGAACGGTTGATGGAGACCCATCAATTGTTATTGCGTGATATAGCTAAAGGCTTGGAGCATATACATTTTCCTGTAAACAAAAAAGAGAATTTAATTGCAGCTATATCCTCAGTAATTGAATTATCTTTAAGGCATGAAAAAACAGAACCTGCACCTTTACCAATACGTATGGAGTTGGAGAGCAAGGCAGCAGAGCAAGTAGTTGAAGAGCATGCCATAGATGAGCCAACTAAAGAAGAAGTTCAGATGGCTGAAAAATTAAAGCTTATTGAATTTGGTACCTGGCTTGAATTTGATGGCAGTAGGCGTTTGAAGATCTCTTGGTGTAATTCTCGAACAGGTGAATATATGTTAGTTAATCAAATGGGGCAGCGTGCAGAAATGATGTTGCCTCTGGTGTTGGCGCGCTTAATGCTGGCTGGTAAGGTGAAATTACTTTCCGGTAGTTCAAAGCCATTTTTTGAGCGGGCTTTGGAAAACATATATGAAAAACTAAATTTGTCTTCTTAATAACGTTTCGACACTCTGACTATGACAGGTAAAATATATGATACTAGAATGTCGAGTAGGTGGTCGCCATAAGGATCGTTACAAAACTTGCGTCAGGTGTTTATGGTTACGTGAAGCGAGTGAATATACGTTAGATTAATATTCATCAAGTACTCCGTGTAATGATTTAGCGTTAGCTCCATACATTAAACAGATACTCAATGAATGTTTGTTTTAAAGACTACGATTTATGCCAGAATGTTTTTTTCTTCAAATTGACTTTCTAATTGTGCATATTGTTCAGCGCTGAGTCGAGGGCCAAATTGTGAAACGACTTTAGCAGCTGCAAAGCAACCGAATGCACCAGCATATTCGAATGATTTTCCTTGGCTTAGGCTTGCTAGAAACGCACCTGCAAACATATCGCCTGCACCATTACTGTCAATAGCTTTCACTTTGGGTGATGTAACATGGGTGTCTTTGTTACCATCAAAAAGGCGTGCACCGTTAGCACCGCAGGTAATGGCAAACGTTTTGGCTACGGTTTTAAGTTTTGCAAAGGCGTCGTTAATGTCAGATGTTTTGGTGAAGGCCATAGCTTCTGCTTCATTACAGAACAATAAATCAGCGCTTGTACCAATCATATCAACGAGACCATCATAAAAATATTCTACAATAGCTGGATCAGATAGACTAAAGGCAACTTTTACATTGTGCTGCTCAGCGAGCTCTCTTAAACGAATAGCTGTTGGCTTGCCAGTAGTGGATGTCACTAAATAGCCTTCGATATAAGCATAATCTGAATCGGCCAATGCGGCTTCATCGATATCAGTAATATTAACACTTTCGCTTATGCCTAAAAATGTGTTCATTGTTCGTTCAGCATCAGGAGTAATCAGAACTAAACATTTACCTGTTACACCGTTTGTGCTGCCATTTCCTGTTTTAAAACTAACGCCAGCGGCGTTTAAATCATTCAGATAGAACTGTCCATTATTATCATTAGCAACTCGGCAGCTATAAAATGTTTTACATCCTAAATAACTGGCCCCGATAATGCTGTTAGCTGCTGAACCACCGCAGGCGAGTTTTGATGAGGGTAAATGGTCTGCAAGTGCTTGTAATAATTGCGCTTGTCGTGGTTCGTCTACTAGTGTCATGATGCCTTTTTCAATAGAGAGTTGCTGAAGTTCGGCATCGCTCACTTCTATTTCTGTATCAACAAGCGCGGCACCAAGTCCGTAAATGTTATAGCTTTTTTGTGATTGGACGCTATCTTTATTGAGATTGTTCATAAGTTTTAACCTGTATCATCGATGGTCGCTTGGAACGGCGAATAATCATTTATATTAAATTGGTTAGTAGATTTTTGCGCCACAAAGGCGATAATATTAAAGCACATTAACAAATCGCGTGCTTATAGAGCAAACATACACTTGCTTAAGTTTGTTAGATGCAAATTGTTGCTCTCATGAAGAATATTATTTTCATGTTTGTAATTTTAGAAGATTTATGGGGCAGTGTCGGTCACTTTATGTCAAAACTTATTAAGAAAACAATACGTAAAGCTCAACAATCTGTTATCACATTACCTTTGAGTAGCGATGATGTTGAGACTCACATAGAAGCTTGTAAAAAAATCACGATGGCCTATGTTGAGAGTGCACTTGCAGTCTACCTGAAAGCGTTCTTAAATGTTTTGATGGCTGAAGTAGATAATGCTAATTCTACTCAAGAGTCAAGCGAGTGGCTAGTGGTGCATCGCTTGGTTAAATCTAAACATAAAGAGATTAAGCATCAATTTTATGCACATGTAATGAATAGTTTTAAGGCTTTTAATGTCTCTGGTGTGAGCACGTTCTCTAGTATAGATAAAGATATTAATCCTACCTCTAATGACCATCGTAATTTACGCTTGGTTGATAAACATATAGCAGAAGAAAACACTATTATTACTGCGGTTGTTAGACATGTGGATGCTAAAGTTTCCGAACCCTTGCGGATGTTAAATCAACGCTTTTCGGTGCTTAAACCAGGAGGCCATATTGAGGATAAGGACAACCCTGTTGCTCCTATTCAATTTTGTTATGCGTTACAAGAGGCGCTTGTATTACTTCCTTCAGGGTTTAAAGTTAAAAAACTAGCTTACGCGAGTTTTGCCAAAGTATTATTACCTTTTTCTTTTAAGCTGTTGGACGCAATAAATGGCTATTTGCAAAAACAAGGTATTCTTCCAAATATGACAAGCGACCATAATGCATTTAGTGAGTCGTTGATAAATGTCTCTAAAGATAATGATAAGAGTCATGCTGTTGAAGAAGTCGATAACCAAGTTCATATTGAACGTGAAGATGAGTTAATTAAAAAAATTCATACTATTCAGGATGATCGTGCAAACAGGAAAAGCCTCAATGAAAACGATAAGGTCGAAGCAGGTAACAGTGAGTCTATTTCTTATGTGATTTCTACTGAGTTACTGGTGGAACGATTAAAGTCTTTACATATAGATAAAGTCGATTTAGCACGTGCCTTATTAAATTGGAATGGAAAATCTATACCTGTATCTGACGTGCTTACCCATGATTTGATTGAACTATTACGTATGGGTACACGTACTGGCGAAATTAAACATAATGATATGCATGTTATTAACTTAGTAGGTATGTTATTTAGCTATATGCTGAATGATGAGCACTTGCCTGCGAGTGTTAAATCATTGTTGAGTTATTTGCATGTACCTTTTTTGAAGATTGCGTTTATTGATCGTGACTTTTTTGAGCAATCACAACATCCGGCAAGGCTTTTGTTAAATAATTTGGCTGAAGCTGGAGTGCGCTGGGTGAATGACGATGGCAGCGCTGAATTCGATATGTTTGATCGAATGAAAGATGTTGTCATGCAAATATATGAAGCAACAGAAAATGAAGTAAAACTTGTTACGGAGTTGTTATTGGATTTCCGTAGCAATATGAAGCAGGTACAGCGCAAGCAAGAGATAGCGGAAAAGCGTGAAAAGGAAAAAGCACGTGGTGAGAATCGTTTGCATGAAACTAAAATACGTGTAAATACTGAGATACAGCAACGCATTCAAGGTAAGGAATTACCATCGTCTGTTTTGTTGTTTTTGTTACAGCCTTGGACAGATTATTTGTCGTTTATTTCTTTGCGACACGGTGATACGTCTGAAAGTTGGGAGGCTGCTTTACATTTAGTCGATGAATTAATTTGGTGTTCGGAGCCTAAAAAATCTCAAAAGGATCAGGAGCGGTTAGCTAAAAATCATCAACCATTGCTAAATAGCATTGGTGAAGGGTTAGATCATATTAGTTTTCCTGAATATAAAAAAGATAATTTAATTTCAGCCGTTTCTTCTGTGATTGAGCTATCCTTAAAAAAAGAAAAGCCAGAAACTGTACCATTACCTATACGTAATGAGCTGGAGCGTAAGGCGGCAGAGAAAGCAGGTGAAACACCGATAGTTGATGATGAGCCAACCAAAGAAGAGATTCAAATGACCGAAAATTTAAAGGTTATTGAATTTGGTACATGGCTTGAGTTTGATGGTAGCAGGCGTTTAAAAGTGGCTTGGCATAATTCTCGTAATGGTGAATATATGCTGGTTAATCAAATGGGTCAGCGTGCCGAAATGATGTTACCTCTAGCACTTGCACGTTTAATGCTGGCTGGTAAGGTCAAGGTGATTTCTGGAAGTTCAAAGCCGTTTTTTGAGCGAGCTTTGGAAAATATATATGAAAAACTAAATTCGTCTTCTTAATAATTTCGACACTATGGCAGTGAAAACTATGGTAGCAGCATATCAAACAAGCGGTCGCTATATAGACCGACATAAGGTTAATCAGCGTGTTTTAGTGATTAATAGTTTACGTGATCAATTACTTGGTAATATTGTTAATGTACACGAAGAAGGTTTTATGCTCATTGGTAACAAGGTACCATTAACTGACTCTGGTGTTTATCAGTTGACGTTTCAGTTCTTGTCACCGGTGTTAGGAAGGCAAGAAATCACTTTAGGTGGCGAATGTTTATGGGTGCGTGAAACGAGTGATGATCAATATTGGGCGGGTTTTCAAATTATTGATATTTCTGATGAAGACAAGAAGGTTGTTGCATCGCTTTGCGAGCAAATATAGTTCTTTTCAGATACGAATATGATTTGAATAACACGATCAAGATAAAACAGTCGTCCGTGACTGTTTTTTAGCATGAACGCTATTATTTATAGTGTTTTAAAGACTTTTCTAGCAGCTTCAAACGTGTAATCGAGGTCGCTTTGCGTATGCGCTATCGACATAAATCCGGCTTCATAGCATGCTGGTGCCAAGTACACGCCTTCGCCCAACATACCATGGAAGAATTTGTTAAAACGTTCTGTATTGCCATTCATCACTTGCGCATATTGCGTAACGGTTTCTTCTTCAGTAAAGAAACAACCCCACATAGACCCGACATGATTGGTCGTAAATGGAATACCCGCTTCTTTGGCTATCGCTCGTAAACCGGTTGTTAGCGCTTCTGTTTTTTCAAATAATTCGGTATAAAAACCATCGCGTTGAATTTTTGTTAATGTGGTTAAGCCTGCCGCCATTGCTACAGGGTTACCCGAGAGTGTACCGGCTTGATATACTGGGCCTACAGGTGCGATATAATCCATGATGGCTTGTTTACCGCCAAAGGCACCAACAGGCATACCGCCGCCAATGACTTTACCTAGTGTGGTGATGTCTGGTTGTATATTGTAATAGCCTTGTGCGCCGGTTAAACCAATACGAAATCCTGTCATTACTTCATCAAAAATTAACACACTTTTGTATTCATCACAGCATTCACGTAACACTTCTAAAAAACCAGGGATGGGAGGGATACAATTCATATTCCCAGCAATGGGCTCAACAATAATACAGGCGATTTGATCACCTATTTCAGCGAATGCTTTTTTGACCTGTTCGATATTGTTGTACGTTAGGGTTACGGTGTGCTCTGCTAAACAAGCGGGTACGCCTGGTGAGCTTGGTACGCCGAGTGTTAACGCACCACTGCCAGCTTTAATAAGTAGTGAGTCAGAGTGACCGTGATAACAACCTTCAAATTTGATGATTTTGTCACGTCCGGTATAGCCGCGCGCTAGGCGTATAGCGCTCATGGTGGCTTCCGTTCCTGAACTTACAAAACGCACTTTATCCATATGTGGCATGATGCCGCAAACGGTAGCCGCAAGTTCGGTTTCAATTTCCGTTGGTGCGCCAAAGCTTAAGCCTTTCGTCATTTTTTCTGCAACGCTGGCAAGGACGTCATTATCTGCATGGCCTAAAATCATTGGGCCCCAAGATAAAACGTAGTCTACATAACGTTTGTCGTTAATATCCCAAATATAAGCGCCTTTGGCGCGGTCGATAAATATTGGATCACCACCAACGGCTTTAAATGCACGAACGGGTGAATTTACGCCACCAGGAATATAAGTTTGGGCTTTGTGAAAAGCCGATGATTCGGTCATAGGGACTCCATAAATCGTGATAAGAAATAGATACTGGCACACAAGTTGTGTCTGTATCTATATGGATTAAGTATGCTGGCCTGTAATGGGATAGGCCTGTTATAAAGGTTGTTTAACGACCACCAAAATAACGATAACAATTAAAAAGAAAACCGGAATTTCATTAAACCAGCGGAAGTATACATGGCTTTTTGTATTGGCATCGTGTGCGAAACGCTTGAGGTGTGCAGCACATACGTGATGATAACCAACCAACATAAAAACGAGAGCTATTTTGATCCAGAACCATGTGGCGGTTGAGTAATAGGCCCAACCTAAGTAGCCCATCCAAGCGCCAAGAATTAATGTGGCCAGCATGGAAGGAACGGCAATGCCACGATAGAGTTTTCGCTCCATAATTTTAAATCGTTCGTTACTTTCTTTGTCATCACTCATGACGTGATATACAAAGAGCCTAGGTAAATAGAATAAAGCAGCAAACCAACAAACCACAGCAATAATATGAAATGCTTTAATCCACAGCATGGTGAAACCCTCTTGGTTGATAATAATTTTGAACGGCTGTTAGTGTCAGTATGCCACTGACATCACTTTGAGTGGGCGTCCGAGGTTGTGAGACATACAGTGCTGTGCATTGTTTCGCATGAAATGCTTGCATCGCTTCATGTAATGATGCGGTTTCATGAATCGGGAATAATTGGACCTGCTTGCCTGGAATTTCTAGCATATTAATCTGCACTTCTAATGAAAGTACATTAATAGGTGCATTTTCTAAAAATTTAGCAAGATCGGACGCAGGTATACCATATTTGTCGGTTAAGTTATCCACAATGATCCATCGAGGCTTGCTGATAAGTAATTTCTTGGCTTGTTCATAATCCATTTCCGCTTCGGTAATACTAATTTTTGAATCCATAATGCTGTGAACACCTGCTCGCTTTAAAGCCTGCTCAGCGGGAGCTGATTCGATGCTGCGTCCACTTTTTTTCAATTGTTCGATAAAAATACCTTCAACTTTGAATATTTGACGACATAATACACAGGCTACTACGATCATTAGCATGGCGGGAAAGATAATATTCGGGTTATAGCTAAGCTCCAATACGCACACGAGGGCGGCTAATGGTGCGTTAATAGTTGCTGCCATCATGCTAGCCATCCCTAAAATGGCATAAAAGCTGGGATCGATTCCTAATGTTGGAAAAAGATGTTGAGCGATATTACCCATAATGCCACCAATACACGCACCAACGACTAAGCTTGGGCCGATAACACCGCCAGGAACACCAAGGCCGATGACTACAGGCGTAAGAATAAGCTTGGATAGGGCAATAATAATAAGTCCAGATAAAGCAATGTTCCCAGCAATAGCAGCATTGACTGTGTCGTACCCTAGCCCCATAACGCTGGGCACCCAATGTGCCACACCTGCCGTTAGTCCACCAGCAATGAGTACGCGAATAACAATGGGTATTTTCTTTACAGACATAGCCAATGTATTTAGGCGAATGTAAGACCCTGCGCATAAAGCAATGACGACGCTAATAGCAGCCATATAAGGTAGCTCTAATAGGCTGTGCATATTTGTATTGCCAACAATGAAATCGCTGGGATTACCCATCAATAATTGGCTAACTGCGGTTCCCATGACCGAAGCTAAAATAACTGGCACAAAGCCAATAATGGTGTATTCCATCACAATAACTTCCATCGCAAAAATAACACCTGCCATCGGCGTATCGAAGGAAGCGGATATCGCCGCAGCCACGCCACATCCTATAAGGGTTTGCATGCTGTTGTTGGGAAGGCGTAACCATTGCCCTATCTGGCTAGCTACCCCAGCACCTAGGTGTACAGCAGGTCCTTCTCTTCCTGTTGATTGTCCTGTTGTTAAGCAGATTATGGCTAAAAAAAACTGAGCAATAATATTGGTTTTGGGTAACTTACCCTGGTGATTATGTAGTCTGTCTAATACGTGAGTAACACTGAGCTGGCTTCGGTATTTTCCTAGCCATTGCAATACGAGACCCAGTACAAGTGCGCCACCCATAATAAGTATGGTGCGATGTGGTGACGATAATGCTTCAAAATTATCGGCGTGGCCGGGTAGTGCTTGTGTTAATGGAGCGGCAACAGCGCTACGGAAGGCAACGATGATAAGGCCTGTTACAATACCAATAACTAACCCTAATAACGTGAGCTGAGGCAAGGCATCAATATAGGCGAGGGAATGGCGAAAATGATTGAGTTTTTTATTGATGATGTCTTGCCTATTAAGTAGAGCCATTGTTTAAAACGTCTTGTTCTTTTGTGTCATCTGTGACGGGTATGAAAGCTCATATCATCATGTTGTTCTGTCATTTGATTTTTTTTCCATCTTTATCAAGCTGAACACTGAGTGCAAGTTTGGCATTTATTTAAAAAATTTATTTTAAATAAATGCTTGGTATTTCTAATAAAACATAAATCAGTTCGTGTCATCGGTATTTTTTTTGTAGGATTATTCGTATTATAGGCTGTTTACAGAGCCCTCTAACACAACGAAGTGAGAATATTTTGATTCAAGTAGGTATTGTTGGCGGTACGGGTTACACCGGTGTCGAATTATTAAGACTTTTAGCTATTCATCCTCAAGCGGAAGTAAAAGTGATTACATCGCGTGGTGAGGCAGGAAATAAGGTTGCTGATTTGTTTCCCAGCTTGCGTGGCCATTATGATTTGGCTTTCTCCGAGCCAAATAATGATGAACTCTTGTTGTGTGACGTTATTTTTTTCGCAACGCCACACGGTGTTGCTCAGTCTATGATGGCTGAATTAATGCGCAGTA
>Ga0055584_100004903_pt1 | contig 13102 bp, 13 predicted proteins | sample OSDHelmetaG_FD_58716 | JGI IMG/M metagenome (GOLD analysis project Ga0055584, IMG submission 58716) | Pelagic marine sediment microbial communities from the LTER site Helgoland, North Sea, for post-phytoplankton bloom and carbon turnover... | ecosystem: Environmental > Aquatic > Marine >... | reverse complement strand
TTTTTTTCTCATTGGTCTGCTATAAAGCTTGCATCGGAGAGCGTTTTTAAAAAGGCTACTAGGGCTGCTTTTTGCGCTGGATTGAGGTCGAGGGAAGGGCGAATAAGTAGCAGGGGGTCGGTCAGGCTGTTGCGGGCGAAACCCGCGTTGTAATGTTCGACGACTTCCTCTAAGGTGTCAAAGCGCCCATCGTGCATATAGGGTCCGGTGTATTCAATATTGCGCAGACTCGGCGTTTTAAATTTACCGATATCGCTGCGCCGACCGCTCAGCGCGGCGAGGCCCGAGTCGGGTGGAGCCATATCGAGCCCGTTGTTGTGGAACTCGTTGTCGGTAAAGAGTGGGTCGACGTGACAGTGGAAGCAGTCGCCCTGTTCGGTGAAGAACAGGTTAAAGCCGGCTCTTTCTTCGACCGTAAGCTCGAGTTCGCCGCGCAGCCAGCGATCGTACCTGGAATCGGCTGAAATCAAGGTGCGCTCAAATTGGGCGATCGCCTGAGCTACTAGCTCTTTGCCGATGGGCAAATGGTCGCCAAAGGCGCGAGCAAAGAGCGCTGGATAGCGGGGGTGTCGCTCTAGCTTGTTTATGACGTTATCCCATTGCTCGCCCATTTCTATTACATCTTCAACGGGGTGTAGGGCTTGGTCTTCAAGGCTGGGAGAACGCCCATCCCAAAAAAAGTCAGATGACCACGCTAAATTGAAGAGTGGCATTGAGTTACGTCTTGTTGTTCCCGCGATTCCTCGACTCCGTGGCAACGGGTCGGAAAAGGCGGCTGAAGCCAGGTGGCAGGAGGCACAGGCAATGGTGCTATCGGCGGAGAGGATTGGGTCGTGAAAGAGCTGGCGGCCTAAATCAATGCCCTCGACGGAAAGGGCATTGTCGGGGGGAATCGTTGCGGGAGGGAAGCGCGGGGGGATGTTGAGTGCATATGGCGTGGGTTGGCCTGAGTTCGTTCCAAGGCTCTTGTCGCCATTGGAGCAAGCGACAAGAGCTAGGCTCAATAGAATAAAAAGAAGCATGGCTATTCGTCGTGTTCGCGGTCGCTATCATCGCGGTGGTGCGGTTCCAGCGCGCCAAGCGAAAAGGCGTTGGCGCCGTTGGTCTGTAAAATCGCCTGGATGTCTGGGTTGCCCATGATGGGGCCACTGCCGTTGAGATCGTATATAATAGGACCCTCATACCATTGGTTGAGATCCATGATAAGCGCAATTTCCCATTCGTCGCCGTCGACGGAGAGCGCCAGGGGCAAAGCTAGGTCAATAGAGTAATCGTTGCCGCCCGAAGGACCGGTATGCGTCAAAAAAGAGGCCACTGAGTCGGTGTTATTGTAGAGACCTTCAAAGCGCATATAGTGGTAGCCGCCTCCCATCGGCACGGGCCATGCCATATGGTTAAAGGCCTCATTATTGGGCAGGGCGCCGGTGTGGTTGCGTTCGCCGTCGATGCCAAAAGTGAAAACGAGCGCGCTGTAACTACCGCCATCTACTGAGGCAGATAAAGAGCGCGTGTCGGGATCGAAGGCATTGCGATAATGCGCTGCCGTTAGCGCGGAGCGAGTGCCATCGGTCTTTTCTAAGTAGACATCGCTGATAATGTATTCTAGGCGGGTTATGCCGTACTCATTGTCGGCCGCATTGCGATAGCCAATCGTTTGCAAAACCAACTCGCTACCGGTTACTGAGTGGTCTAAGTGAATCGTGACGATGCCTTGGTCGTCATCTGAGTTCGAGCCGCAGCCACTGAGAGCGATGGCGGTAATCCATAGTATAATGCTGATCATATGGGCAGCATTCCTCCTAATGGGTATAAGTAGAATATATCAAAGGAGTAGTAAAGAGTTGTATAAACAGCAAGCCGCCTGCGCTTAACGTCTATCGCATCGAAACTAATGCCATTCCCGTACGTCCTAAGAAGATTGTAGTGCATTTGCGCCAAAGCTCCATTGACCACTAGATTATAACTCGTTAACGGGCTTAGAGATCTTTCATGAATAGACCGCTGGTCGACAGAGAGCGTCCCGGACCGCCGCGCGCGCGGATCGGGCAAAAATTGGTGCTCAGCTTTGTGCTGTTAGTCATGGTGCTCGTGGGGACATCTGGGTGGGCACTTGTAGAATTGACGCGGCGCAGCTTGGAGTGGCAAATGCGCGACCATTTGACTTCTGTGGCGCAGCTGGTTGGCACGGGGGTTTCGGGTGATGTGTTGCGCATTCTCGGACCGGGCTGGGAGCATGCTGGAATCTATCGCACATTGGCCGCTAAGTTGCGTCGGGCACAAAAGGTGGTCGGTGCGCGGCGAATTTACGTCTTTGACCGTCTTGGGCGCAGTCTGCTCGATACGGAGAATACGCCGATTGGCCAGCAGTATCACCACATACGCATTCGCGATCGCAGTGAGGTAGAGCGCGCTCTTAGCGGTGAGGCGACCTACTCTGTGCTGTTCTTCACGGAAGACGATGTCGCCTATATGACGGGCTATGCTCCCATCTATGACCGGGGTGAAGTCGTCGCCGCCGTAGGGGTGGATATAGGCGCTGGTTTTGTCGACTCGATCCATGTTTTTAAACGTTCAGTGTTGGTCTTTGCCTTCCTGAGCGCGCTGCTGACGATTGCCGTGGCTTGGGGGATGGCGCTGACCTTAACGAGGCCCATACAGAAGCTGGTGCGTGCGGCGCGCGAGATTGGCCAGGGCAATATGAGCCACCAGGTCGTCGCTACGAGCGACGACGAATTGGGCTATCTCGGCGACACGATGGAGGAGATGCGGCGCAAGCTATTGGCGCGTGATGCCCAGCTCCGGCAGATGTTGGGTGGCGTAGCTCATGAGATTCGTAACCCATTGGGCGGCATAGAGATATATGCGGGACTTATCGCAGAAGATTTGCCGGATGTCGACGAGCGTAAGCAGCATATTTTGAAAGTGATCCAAGAAGTGCGCAAACTCGACCAGGTCATTTCGGAATTTCTCAACTTTGCGCGGCCTGCTCCACCGATGTGCGAAAGGGTCCCACTGGCTGGCCTAGTCGCCGATGCCGCTTTTTTACTCGCGCCGGATATGGAGCGAGCCCAAGTGGAATATCGCGCCGAGGTTGCAGGGGAACTATTCGTTTTTGTCGATCCTGAACAAATCAAGCGCGCATTCTTTAATCTTATGAAAAACGCGGTGCAGGCCATGCGCCATGGTGGCCAGCTACAGGTGCGTGCTCGCGCCGTAGGAGACGAGGTGCTCATAGAAGTTATCGACAATGGGCCGGGCATTGCCGAAGAGGTGCGTGCGCGTTTGTTTGAACCATTTTTTACTACGCGAGAAAAGGGGTCTGGATTGGGGTTGGCAGTAGTTTCGCAGACGGTGGAAGAAAATGGAGGGCATTTAGAGTTGCAGAGCACGGAAGGCGAAGGGACGACGGTTGGAGTGCATTTGCCAAGTAAAGACCGCGTGGGTAGCGTGGAAATTGAGTAGGGGATAGCAGATGAGTCGGATACTGATTGTCGATGACAACGAGACATTAGGGAGCGGATTGGTTTTGATGTTAGGGCGCATGGGCCACGATAGTACCGCTGTATTGAATGGTCCAGACGGATTAAAACATCTACAGGGGCAGGCCTGCGATTTGGTCATTACGGACTATCGTATGGACGAGATGGATGGCATGCAGGTCTTAGAAGAGGTAAAGCGACTGTGGCCGGAGACGGATGTGATTATTATGACGGCCTATGGCACCATTGAAATTGCCGTTGAAGCCATGAAAAAAGGGGCCACTGACTTTGTGACTAAACCCTTCCCGCACGAGGTTTTACGGATAAAAGTTGATAAGGTGCTCGAATACCGTAAATCGCGTCTTGAGCGCGAGCGTCTAGGCGAGGAAAACCGCTATTTACGCGAGGAGATCGGCGGTCGTTACAATTTTGGCGAGATCGTAGGCGGCTCTGTGGCCATGCTCGATGTTCTCTCGGTCGTTAGAAAGGTGGCCGCCAGTGATTCTTCGGTCCTTATATACGGGGAGAGCGGTACGGGTAAGGAGTTGGTGGCGCGCGCCGTGCATTATCAGAGCAATCGACACGAGGGGCCTTTCGTCAAAGTCAACTGCGGTGCGCTGCCGCACGAATTGGTCGAGAGTGAGCTGTTTGGCCATGAGAAAGGATCTTTTACGGGGGCCGTGCGGCAGAAGAAGGGCAAATTCGAATTGGCCGAAGGGGGCACCATTTTTTTGGACGAGGTCGGCGATATTCCCCTCGAGACTCAGGTCAAGCTGCTGCGCGTATTGCAGGAGCGCCAATATGACCGAGTCGGCGGCGAACAGACCCTAGATGTCGACGTGCGCGTCGTGGCGGCGACGAATCGCCAGCTTAGAGAGATGGTGGCGACCGGCCTATTCCGCGAGGATTTGTTCTACCGTTTAGAAGTGATCCCGCTGCACCTACCGCCGCTGCGTGAGCGCAAGGAAGATGTGCCGCTTCTCGTCGGCCACTTTATGGAAAAAAAATGTGGGGAAATGAATATCCCCCTCAAGCGTCTCAACGAGGAAGCATTGGCTTCTTTTGCCAATTATCCGTGGCCGGGCAATGTGCGCGAATTAGAGAACGTCATCGAACGGACTATCGTGTTGGCCGATGGCGACACGATCGGAATACAGGACGTACCGCTGACATTTGACGAGAGCGTATTGCGCGAGCCCTCTACGGTGTCTGCGCGTGCAGAAAATAGCAGTGGCTCTGAGTCGCTTTTACTCAACGAGCGCATGGATCAAATGGAGCGCGATATGATCGTCCGGGCGATGGAAAACGCGGGGCACGTCAAAACGCGGGCCGCCGAGCTTTTGGGGATCAAGACCAGCGCACTTTACTATAAACTCGATAAATACGGTATAGAATAGATGCTACAAGCCGGATTTTTTTTCGCCTTCTTTCTCGTTTTGTTTTTTGCCCCCCTACTCGTCCATAGCGATGTTGGAGAGATCGGTGCCCTGCGCGCTGAGCAGCGCAAAGCGGCAGCCGTGCGCGACTCGTTGGAGGGGCAACGTCGAAGGATCGTCGCAGGAGCAGAGGCTCTCTCTAGCCATATCGACAGTTTGAAGGAAGCTCGGGGAGAGGTGGAAGAGTTGCACGAAGCGCTGCGCGGTTCATTGGGTTTAGTGCAGAGCTTGGTGGGGTTAGATCGGGCATTAGAAGCTGTGCGTGCGCGCGAAGACAGCTTATTAGAGCAGCTGCGCGTAAGCTATGATTGGGAAATTGGCGTGCTCATACAGCAGTTGCAGGAACAGCCTGACGAGGGCTTGTTGACTCAGTTGATGGTGTTTCAGGAAGATCGAGAAGCGCTGGGGGCACGTACTTCGAATGCCATTCTGCGCTATGATGAAGGCATGACGATTAGTTCCGATGATGGTCCGGAGGAGATTCGTCAAAAACTGGAGTTGATGGAAGATTTGGGACAGCGCTTAGAGCGCGATGCGCGCAGCGTGTCGGACCATTTGCACAAAATAGAAGAAGAATATCGCCTGCGCGTGAGCATGCGTTCTTTTGCCAATGAAATGCGTCTTTTTGACGAGCATTTGCCCGAGGGGCGCGGGGCGGCATCTTTAGCGGATGGGGCCGAGTCGGGACGTCTGGTCTCCGAGGGGGATATTGCCGAGGGATTGGCTCCAGCGCTCTTGCGCGGCAATGAGGTGCAGCGCCAGGAAGAGGGGGTCGTGCTGCGAGGGGTTTCTAGCGATGAGGTGCTCTTAGATATCCATAAGTGGAAGGCGCGCCAACAGGAGATTCGCCAACTAGAATCGGTTGTGCGCGAACGTACGGCGGCCTTCCGTCGCTATTTACAGGAAATGTTGGAGGGCGCTGAGTGAGAGCGCTGTGGGCATTGGCCTTCTGTGCGCTTTTCGCGCGCGAAGGCAGTGCCGAACTGCGTGCGACTCTGAGTCTACAGCGCGATGATAATTTGTTTGAATCGCGTAGTTTCGCACGCCGGGGCTGGGTGAACCGCCTTTTTATAGAAGTGGGCGAAGAGCTCGTAGTGCGCAATTGGGGGCGCGTTTTTCTGCGGCATCAATCTGGTTTTAAGCGCTTGTGGCAGGCGCAGGAACGCGGTGGCGTGGCTGGTGAGGTCATGGCCAACCACTTGGTATTGGGGGGAGCCCTGCGCCTGGGCAAGAAGTGGACGGCTACTTGGCAGACTGATGGCAAATTGGTCAATGCGCAGAACCTGAGTCACGAACAGAGCTATTTGCGCGGGGGACTGCGCGCGGCGGTAGAGCGCCGTTTGGGCAATGCAGCCCATTTCGGTGCGCATTACGGCCTCGGGCGAGACGATCTGCGCGATGTGGGAGCTGCCGATGTAACCACGCGCGAAATGGGCGTGGGCGGTCGCTATGGGCGCGGGCGTATTAAGGGGCGGCTATCGCTGACCATGCGTCGGCTCGTAGCTACGCGTGAGGTTTTTGGTCTTGAGCGCGCTTTAAAACGCCGCGATCGCATGTGGGAAGGGCAGTGGGGGGTGCGCTATTATAGAAGTGCACTCGCCGATCTGAGCTATACTTTTTTACAAAACCACTCTAATTTTGCGACCAATCGCTTCCGTGCCCACCGGGTGCAATTCCTATTGGCTGGGGCTCTCTTTGCCAAGATCGATGGACAGGTCTATTGGACTCTACAAGAGCGTCGATACGAAGAGTTGGCCGATCTGCCGTTGGGAGTAGAAGTCGACGATGAGTATGCCCAAAACCTGCTGTCGGCGAAAGTATCGCGCCCGCTCAGCGAGCACTATGGTCTATCCTTACAATGGTGGCATGCGCGCAACGGCAGCCGTCAGACTGCTGCTTTCTATCGCAAAAACACCTTCTCACTACTCTTTGATATGGTGCTCTGATACCCATTCGCCACGCTGCTCTTGGCGGGCGGTGCTGTGCGCAGACTGCAGCGCTTCTTCGAGTAGGGGGTGGGCGGGCCACGGGTCTAAGCTGCCGCAGCTAAATAAATCGACGGCTGCAAAATGGCGTTCGGGCCAGGTGTGTATTGCCAAATGGCTTTCGCGCAGCGAAAGCACGCCGGTGATGCCCTGCGGCGAGAAGCGGTGAAAATGGGCGGAGAGGACGCTTGCTCCGGCGGCGACGGCCGCGCGGCGCAGCGCTTGCTCTAGATAGGTATCATCATTTAGCAAGAGGGGGTCACAGTCGTAGAAATCCATCAAAAGATGGCGTCCGAGGCTCATTAGTTTTGCCGCCGCAGAGTGAGTAGGGCAATTTCAGACGGAGCCCCTAGGCGTAGAGGCGGGCCCCAATAACCGCTGCCGCTGTGCACGTAGAGCCACGTTTCGTCGTGCCGGTGCAGGCCGGCTAAATAGGTCTGTTGCAGGGGAACGATATACTTCCAGGGAACGAACTGGCCTCCGTGCGTATGGCCAGAAAGCTGCAGATGGGCTCCTTGAGCATCGTGGATGCTGCGCGGTTGGTGAGCCAAAAGCAGCACGAAGTCGGCCGCGGGGGCGCGAGACAGTGCGCCTTCTGGATCGGAGCGGTGTTCGCTGACCATTGCACCGGCGCTGTGGTCGGTAATACCGACTACGGCAATGCTCCGCCCCTGGTGGTTGACTAAGTGGCTTTCGTTGAGCAAAACGCGAAAACCTAGGTCGCGCGCTTTGTCGGTCCATGCGTGCACGTCGGAATAATACTCGTGGTTGCCCGTTATCGAGAATAGGCCTAAGGGGGCATTTAGCTGCGCCAAAGGGGCTACATGCGCAGCTAAGCGCTCGACGGGGCCATCGGCCATATCGCCTGTAAAGACAATGATATCGGCATCGAGGCTATTGACGCGCTCGACGATGCGGTGGACAAAATCCATTTTGATTGTTGGGCCGACGTGTAGATCGCTGATCTGTGCGATGCGTAGACCGTCCAATTCACATGGGAGATCTGCGATGGGGACTTCAATGCGGCGGATCACTGGCGTGCGACGCGCTTGGTAGAGCCCCCACAGGGCTAGAAGCGATGTAAAACCGAGCGTAGCGAAATCGATATTGGTCGCTGATATAGGCAGGGGAATTCCGCTCAAAGACAGCGCCAAGCCGGCCGCATCGCGCAAAAGTAGGATAGTGGTCATCAGCACAAAAAATCCGAGACCACCATAGGCAGCCCAACAGTAGAGGTCGCCGAGTCTGGCAAACCGTGGGTTTTCGCGCATGCGTACGGCTAAGAGCGGCGAGAGGGCCAGAACGAATAGTACAACCCACATGGCCCAATTCCAGGGCTCGGGTAGGTGGGGAATCAAACGCCAGCCGCTATAGCCATAGACCAGTGTGAGTATAATAAGTACAATTGGGAAAAACATAGTTCTGTCTTTTTGGGTGGTTTAAGAGAATAAATAAGTGTAGTGGACCGATGCGACAGAAGCAAGGTCGGTCGTTTGAGCATAGAGAAAGGGACGCGATGTCGAAAGCGTGGATGGTTGCCGCATGGGCTCTTGGGTTGGTGTTGATTCAGGGGGTCAGTGCATCAGAAAATAGGACGATAGAGGTTTTTGGCGAAGGGCAGGTCGAAGTCGAACCGGACATTGCTCGTTTGCAGGTTGGCGTAACTACGATGGCGGCCGATGCCGGCGAAGCAGCTGCGGCCAATGCCAATGCGGTGCGCAATGTTTTGCGGGCGCTAGCGGCGGCCGGTGTCGAGGAGAAGGATATGGCGACGAGTAATTATTCGATTGGATTTGACCGCGCATATCCCGAACGGGGCCGCGAGGAAGGGGTCTATCGCGTCAACAATATGGTCGAGGTGACGATCCGCAATTTAGACCAGGTGGGAGAGGTGATGGGAGCCGCCATGAAAGGAGGGGCCAACGAAGCACGCGGGCTGCATATGGTGCTGGAAAATCCGCGACAGGCGCTGGTGCTGGCGCGCGAACTCGCCGTACGTGATGCGCGTAGCAAGGCAGAGCAACTGGCTGAGCTCAGCGACGAGAAATTGGGTCGGGTGCTGAAAATAAACGAGACGAACGGCGGCGGTGGGATTGGGCCGATGGTAAAGGCGATGGCTATGAGTGAGAGCGCCGTGCCCATTCGCAGCGGCACGCAGCGCATCAGCGCGCGTTTGCGCGTAGTGTATCAGATACAATAAAACTGAAATTATGTAGATAGGCAGTAATAAGGAGGGGCTTATGCAGCTCGAATACCTGCCCGTACTACCACAGAAAATGGACTATCGCATCGGGATATGCGGAGCCGGGGGCATTGTCAATGATGCGCACCTACCCGCCTACCGCAAGGCGGGATTCCATGTCGAGTGTATCTACGATAAGGATCGCGCGCGCGCCGAGCAGACGGCCGCAAAATTTGAGATCGGGCGCGTGTGCACCAGCGTGGAAGAACTGGCAGAAAGGGTCGATATTGTCGATATCGCGGTGCCGGCGCAGGAGAACAATCCGGTCATAGCCGCATTGGCTGCGGCCGAGGTCGCTTTATTAATACAGAAACCATTGGCCGAAGACTGGCAGACGGCCAAGGATACAGTTGCACAGATCCGGGCAAGCGGCGTGCTGGCTGCCGTTAACCAGCAGATGCGCTGGGAGCCAGGGGTGCGCGCCTGCCGCCATTTGTTGGCAAGTGGCGCTTTGGGCGAACTCTACGATATCGCCTTTCTCATTTACGTCCATACACCTTGGCATATGTGGGGCTGGTTAAAAGAAAAAGAGACGATCGAGGTACTCTACCACTCTATTCATTACCTCGATTCGATTCGTTATTTAGCTGGATATGAGCCGCTTTCGCTCTATGCTAGTGGCAGCACGCGCCCCGGTTACGATGCCGCAGGGGAGACGCGAATCTGTACGCATTTGACCTTCCCTGGGCAACTGCGCGCCACGGTGCTCAGCAACCACCACGCCGAGTTTGGCGAAGAGGGGCAGCAGAGCGAATTTCGCGTCGATGCAACGGATGGGGCTCTGGTGCGTCGCCTCGGATTGCTGCTCGATTATCCGCGCGGGGCGCCCGATGCTCTGCGCTATATACGGCGCAGCGAAGGAAAGTGGCGTCAGGCCGAGTTTGAGGAGAAATGGTTTCCCGACGCCTTCGTCGGGCCGATGAGTTCGCTGATGCGGGCGCTAGCTGGCGAAATCGAGAAACCCGAAACGGATGTAGAGGACAATCTAAAGACGCTGCGTCTGGTCTTTGCCGCCTATGAGTCCATGCGCACGGGACAGGCGATAGACCTGACGAGGAAAGACAGCTAAGGACAAAGGATAAACGATGAACGAAAACGAAAAGTATCTCTTTGATTTACAAGGGTATATAGCGGTGGAAAATGCGCTCAATGCGGCGCAAATTACCGAGTTAAATCGCCTGTTGGATGAGCATATAACAAGCGAGTGTGCTGACGATATGCGCACGCACCGCTTTGGCAATTTGCTCCACTGGGGCAAGCCCTACCGCGACTTGATCGACCAGGGGTCGATTGCGCCTTATTTAGAAGTGATTCTCGGCGCTAAGTTTCGCCTCGACCACGTATATGCCGATATCATTCGCTCCGGCACGAGCCCGATTGGCGCGACGCTGCACGGGGGTGGGGCACCCTTTGATCCTTCGCAATACTATCATTTTCACGGCGGACAAATGTATAATGGTCTAACGGTCGTCGCTTATAATCTGGCCGATGTTGGGCCGGAAGATGGCGGTTTTGGCTGTGTGCCCGGTTCGCATAAGAGCAATTATCGCTATCCCGGTGAGTGGCGCAATATGGATGAAGGTTTAGCGCCGTGTGTCCGCCGGGTGACGGGGCCTGCTGGAACGGCGGTTATTTTTACCGAAGCGCTGACGCACGGGGCGTTGCCCTGGGTGGGGGCCGATGAGCGGCGGACTATTTTTTATAAGTACTGCCCCCATCCCATTTCGTGGTCTGCAGGCTATTTTGACGATAAGGACTATGAGGGGCTGAGTGAGCGCCAGCGCGATATACTCGAAAAGCCGAATGCGCGCTATGCTAAGCGAGGGCGCTAATACGAGAATTGCCCCGATCTGTAGTAGAACGGGGCAATTCTCGTTTGCTGGCTTTTTTTAGAAATATTCGACGATATCTGTGGGCAGACAATTGAGATCGCGGCAAATATTGGACAGTGTGTAGGGGTCCATGCCATCGGCTCTCTGGTCTACCGCTTTTTTGATATGTTGATAGGTCGTCAGGTTAATTTCTGGTTTGCGCTCTTCGAGCATAACTTCGATTTGTTTTGTTTTGAAACGTATCATTATACCTCGCAGTAGGTCTTGGGGTGGTCCATGCGTGGCCACAGCTTAGGTCCAATGTCTTGCGTTATAATAAACCAAGGCAAGGCGAGAGTCAAAAGGGGATTTCCAGCCGCAATGCGCATCTTTTCCATATCGGATCTGCACGTCGACTTCAAGGACAATTGGCATTGGGTCGAGGCTCTGTCCCTGCTCGACTTTAGCCAGGATACCCTATTGGTAGCTGGTGATATTGCCCACGATTTAGGGCGAGTAGAGATGGCGTTAGCCGCGCTGCGAGCGCGATTCAGTCGCGTGTTTTTTGTGCCGGGTAACCACGAGTTATGGGTGGCAGGAGAGCAGGGGGACTCGATCGACAAGTTCGAACGCCTGCTGGCCCTCTGCGTCGAATGCGGGGTGGAAACGCGTCCCAATAGCGTCGGGAATCAGCGCATAGTGCCGCTTTTTTCTTGGTATAACGCCGACTTTGATAGCGAGGGGCAAGGGGATGCGGGGGCATTGGCCTCCTGGGGCGACTTTCGTTTCTGTCGCTGGCCCGGCGAAATTGAATCGCTCGATCACTACTTTTCTCGGCGCAACGACCCACCGGTATGCACGGATGTGCAGACGATCAGTTTTTCCCATTTCCTGCCCCGCCGCGAACTCCTACCTCCGGTCGAAAACTTGCGGTTTAAGGGGTTGCCCAAGGTGGCGGGTAGTGTGCTTTTGGATGAGCAGATCCGCGCCGCAGGGGCAGATATCCACATTTTTGGTCACAGCCATATTCCCTGTGACAAAATGATAGATGGCGTGCGCTATATACAGCAGCCATTGGCCTATCCCAAAGAGCGGCGCGGTCGCCCCGGTGTACTCAAACAAGTTATTTGAGTGCCTTAGATACGATCTAGCCCTACTCGTAGCGCAGCGCGTCGATGGGGTTGAGCATGGCCGCTTGGCGCGCCGGATAAATGCCAAAGCCGATGCCGACAGCGGCCGAGACGCCAAAGGCCAACCCAATGGTCCAGGGTTGGACGATCGTGCGCCAACCGGCATAGAGCGTGATTATTTCCGGAATGGCATAGCCCAAGACCACGCCGATAAATCCCCCGAGCAAACTAACCATCAGCGATTCTACCAGAAACTGCGAGAGGATGTCTTTGCGGCGGGCGCCCAAGGCGCGACGGATGCCGATTTCGCGCGTGCGCTCCAGGACGGAAGCCAGCATGATGTTCATAATACCAATGCCGCCAACTAGGAGAGATATACCGGCAATACAGCCCATCACGACATTGAAAATTTGCTGGGTTTTCTGACTCTGGCGCATCAGCTCTTCGGGGATGGCAATTTTGAAGTCTTCGATGCCGCGGTGGCGGCGGTTTATGATCGTGCGCGTGACGGTGGCCGCCTCCGAGAGTTTGTCGGAATCTGTAACCTTGATCGTTATCTGGGTTAGTTCGGCCTCGCCCGCGTCGAAATGGAAGCGACGCAGCACCGTCGTCAATGGCACGTAGATGTCTTCGTCGGTGTTGCGGACTTCGAGCACGCCACCGATTTTGCCACCCGCCGCACCCTTGTCTGCCAGCACGCCGATGACGGTAAACCACTGGTTGCGGATTTTGACGCGTTGGCCAATGGGGTCTTCAAAGAAAAAGAGGGCGCGTTTGGCATCGCTGCCGAGCACGCAGACGCGTCGCGTTTCGGCCAAATCGTCGGCGCTGAAAAAGACCCCGCTGCCGAGACTGGCATTGAGCACGGTCAGATAGTCGGGCGTGGTGCCGACGATCATTGTGTTAAAGGAATTACTGCCGGCGAGTGCCTTGCTCTTGAATTCGCGCTGAGGGGTGACAAATTCGGCCAGAGGGCAAATGCGGGCAATGGCTTCGGCATCGGCCTGCGAGAGCCCCTG
>Ga0055584_100004902_pt1 | contig 13102 bp, 15 predicted proteins | sample OSDHelmetaG_FD_58716 | JGI IMG/M metagenome (GOLD analysis project Ga0055584, IMG submission 58716) | Pelagic marine sediment microbial communities from the LTER site Helgoland, North Sea, for post-phytoplankton bloom and carbon turnover... | ecosystem: Environmental > Aquatic > Marine >... | reverse complement strand
AAACGGGGTGTTCTTGTGGTTGAGAGTCTTTGGCCGAACAAAAGCTATATGGGCGGTATTGGCGTAAACAGCCTTACCGGTGCGGATCCTGTGGCTCCAGTTGGCGGCGTGGCATTTCATGATAATGCGGTATGGATCAAAGCCGTTGACAGATGATAATCAGGCCAACGGTCACACCCATGATGAGACAAGAGGTGCGCATGACCTTGGCGGCTTCCCCAACCATTTGCTAGCTAATGGCATTGACACCAGCATATCGCGCGCTGAAATGCCAAAGAAACCCTACGAAGAACGTGCTGACGCCATGCTTTTGTTGCTTAGCAATACAGATAAAGGTTTGTTGAATATCCATGCGATGCGGCGGGCGTCAGAACAATTCACCCATGAAGATTATCTGAAGCTGTCCTATTATGATCGTTGGTTGAGGGCGATGGCGGCACTTTGTATTGAAACCGGTGTTTTTTCAAAGCAGGAGTGGCAAGCCAAGCATCAACAAGTGATAACGCAAAACAAAGCGACCCAGCAAGAGGGAAGTGATTGAGACATGCCTGAAACACAGGAATTTTCAATCGGGCAAATGGTTCGTGTAAAACAACTGTGGCCATCCAAACATCATCGGGTTCCCTTCTATTTGAAAGGTAAGCTTGGGCAGGTAGTGACATGTCTTGGCTCTGTCGAAAACCCGGAGCTGAGCGCGTATTTCAAGACCAATGCTGACCAGCATATTCTCTACCGTGTCCGTTTCACACACGCCCATTTGTGGGGCAGTCATCAAACAGATGAAATCTATGCCGATCTAGCTGGAAAATGGCTTTGTGAGCTTAAGGGTTGACTATGGCGGATCACCATACGCACGTTCATACTACTGATCCTGACCTTGATGGCAAGGCTCTCTCAGACGGCGAAGTTTGGGAAGCGGCGCTCCGCGAGTTGCTTCTGGAAAAAGAGATCTTAACCACAACCGAATTACATGAACAAATGAACAGAACAGCATCCCAGTCGGCGGCTTTTGGGGCATCCATTATTGCCAGGGCTTGGAAAGATCTGAAATTCAAAAAGGCGCTTTTGGATAACCCCAAAGCAGCAATTGCCGATCTCGGACATGACGTCTCTAAAATGCCTGATCTGGTAATTGTTGAAAACACCGTGAATGTCCACAATGTTGTGGTCTGTACCTTATGCTCCTGCTATCCACGATATATGCTTGGCCCTCCGCCTGAATGGTACCGGAGTGCTGCCTACCGTGCCCGTGTCGTTAAAGATCCGCGTGAGGTTTTAGCCGAATTCGGGACTCACGTTAGTGCCGAAACAAAAATTCAAGTTTATGATAGCACAGCTGATTTGCGATATATGGTGATGCCACTTTGCCCACCCGGTGGTGATGATATGCCTCTTGCGCAGCTTCAGACGGCCATCACCCGAGACAGTATGATTGGCGTTGGATTTCCAAAATTACCGTAGAGGATGACGGCTCTGGAAAGGATCGCAGAGTTGTATCTGTCATTTAGGCTCGGGGTGTCCTTTAAGCGGCCTGCATCCATTGAGCTTGCATTTCCTGAAAACCTTTTATAGTCAGCAAAAAGCGCACTAAAAACATGATTATTGATAATGTTTATGGTACTGTTTACTTGTATTATTTATTTTATGAGATGAGTCGATGTCAGTTGTTGCTTCCGTTGTCAATCTTGGTGAAACCGAGTTGCAAAGCGGCATGGTTCTGCCAAATTTAAAGATATCACATGCTACCTTTGGAACGCTTAATGCTGCGCATAGCAATGCCATTCTGATGCCTACATTCTATGGCGGCAAACATATCGACTATGAAGCGATGATTGGTGCTGACAAGGCTTTGGATCCGTCTCGATATTTTATCATCGCGGTGGATATGATGTGTAATGGCCTTTCATCATCTCCCTCGAATAGCGATGCGCCATTCGCAGGTGCAGATTTTCCAAAAATCACCCATTGGGACAATGTGCATGCCCAGCAGAAAATGCTTGAGCAGGAATATAGAATTGAGTCACTAGCAATGGTGACTGGCTTTTCCATGGGTGGACAACAGGCAAATCACTGGGCTGCAATCTTTCCAGACCGTGTTGAGAGAATGGTATCATGGTGTGGCAGCGCAGCAACAGCCCCTCATAACTGGGTCTTTCTTGAGGGTGTAAAAGCTGGCCTTTTGGCTGATCCCACATTTGCCAACGGCGCATATACAGATGTACCCGAGGCGGGTATCCGCGCCTTTGCCCGGATATGGGCTGGATGGGGACCTTCACAAGCTTTTTACAGACGTGAATTGCATCAGAAATTGGGCCAGAAAACGGCTGCTGATCATATACAGGAATTCTGGGAACCAAACTTTCTAGCTTTCGATGCAAATGATCTTCTGGGGATGTTGCACACATGGCAAGTGGCAAACATTGCAGACAATGATCTCTACAAGGGTGATTTCGAGGCCGCTTGCAAGGCAATTACAGCAAAGACAATACTCATGCCATGCGAGACGGATCTCTATTTTCCAGTCGCCGATAATGAAATTCAGGCATCATTGATGACGAATGTTGAATTGCGACCCATCCCATCTGATTGGGGACATATAGCAGGTGCGCCCGGACTTAACCCAGCCGATAGCGCTTTCATTGACAACGCTCATCGTGAGCTGCTCGCATCCTAAACTTGATAAGATAAACCTCCGTCCTATTGCTAATTTTCAGGAAAATGTTGATATGACACAAGGCAAAACCAAAGACGGTAGAGCGCTCTTTCACCGGGATGAGCTCAAATTCGCGTTCGCGGCAACAGATGATTTTGTTGGCAGCATCAACCCCGGCGAAGTATTTGAGGTTGAATCCGAGATAAACATAAATGGTGGTGTGCTGACCCACTTAGATAAACAGTTAACCGAAGATGATGTCACGCTTCCCTTTGTCAACCCGGTGACAGGTCCGATTGAGGTCAAGGGTGCCAAAGCTGGTGACATGCTGAAGGTGACAATTCACGAAGTCGCTGTTGAAGGTATTGGCACCACCGCATTATGGCCGGGAGTTGGTATGTTTCCAGATTGGTGTCGGCAAAAGGAATTTGGCATCAAAAACCATAATGTCCTGGTAAAAGACGGGATTGTTCATTGGTCGGATAAAGTGAAATTGCCAGTAAAGCCGATGATCGGCTGTATTGCAACAGCGCCGGTCAATGGTGGGTTGATGACAGTCGATTGTGACAAGATTGGTGGCAATCTGGATGTTCAGGAAGTGACCGACGGTAACATTGTAATGCTACCAGTGCATCATGACGGGGCTTATCTCTATCTGGGTGACTGCCACGCCATCCAGGGCGATGGTGAGTGTAATGGCATGGGCGCGATTGAAATAGCTGCACATCTAACAGTAGCAGTTGAAGTCTGCTCGCGACCATCGGAGATGACGTGGCCACGGATCGAAACCCCAACCCACATTTGCACAATTGGCTGCGCGCGGCCTCTCGAAGATGCAATGCGGACAGCATTTCAGGAAATGGTGTATTGGTTGAATGCCGATTACGGGCTCAGCTATGAAGAAGCCTATATGCTTCTGGGGCAAGTGGCAGAGGCAAGATGCACACAGATGGTCAATCCGAAATACAGCTATATCTGCAAAATATCAAAAAATGTATTGGATCAGCTTTAATTCAGAAAAATGCGTGACATCACGCATCAGCCAAACGACAGGGTGTTAAACTATGGAGCATATTTTATGACATACACAACAAACATAACACGGATAAATTATCTGGCAGCAAGCAAAATGATGGCGGCGGCGGTTGCCAGAGCTGACGAGATGAATGTGCCGCAATGTATTGCCATTATGGACCCCTCAGGCAGCCTTGTTTGCTTTGCGAGAACTGATGGGGCGGCTGACCTTGCCTCTGGCCCCGCCTACGCAAAGGCCAGGGTGGCAGCCGAACGCCAGCACCCATCTGGTGCCCTGCCCGCTGAATTTGAAGTTGGTGTAGCTTTTGCTACAAATGGTCAATACACTAATCTACCAGGTGGTTTGCCAATCGTTTTGGACGGAGTCCATATTGGCGGTATTGGCGTCAGCGGTGGCTCGGGTGATGATGACCTTGATGTGGCTAGGGCAGGACTGTCAGCAATCGGTTCCGGTTAACAGGTTATGACTCCACAGTCACTTGTCGGGAAAAACCCAGGTTTCCGAGTAATACAGAAACGCTGAAGAAAGCGGCAGGCCCGCCTGCTCACGAGGCACAGGATGCCCTTCAAGTCGCCGTCCATTGACCTCAACATAACAAGATTTTGAGTCAACAAGCAGACTATACATGACATGCTCTCCGGTGCCAGTGAGTTCAGGAGGCAGTTCAAGTGCCGTTGGCTTGCCCAGCCCTTCCCAGACCAATTTGATTGTCAAACCGCCACCCGTCACAGTCTCGCTGTAGAAATCCCCACACGGGTCTCCATTGCTAACGACATCATCAATGGTCAGTTGTGAGGACGCCGCATAGGCAGGGGCATCACCAAAAGTGCCCAGCTTTTCGATGAAGCCAGCCTTGATATAGTCACGCAGCGCTTCATTATCCGCCATGACCACATTGCAACACTCTGGCAAGCCAGCGTCTTTGCCAGGGTTTTCATACAACAACAGAATATTGCCCGGGCCAACAGGCGACCAAACGATCCGGAAAAAAAGCATCAAAACTGACCAGTCGCCTGCTGGATCGGTTTTCAGAAGCATTCCCGGGTTCTCACCCGTCCAATCGACGCCACCTGTTCTCACATTTGGTTTTATTGGCATTGTCTTTCCTCACCCATTCTCATTAGGATTAACCCAGGTTTCAGATAATGCCAGAAATGCGGTGCTCATTGTCCGGCCAAAAAACTGCCGGTCAACAACCTGTCCTTGCAATGCCGTTCCATTTATCGTGATCCGCGCATTGGTGGCCTCCAAAAATACGGCATACATATCATGCGCTTTGGTGGCCGATTCATTGGGGCCAACCTCAATAGCCATCGGTGGCTGAAGGTCTTTCCATGTCATTTGTATGGTTACGTCACCCGCAGTCAGTTCCTCGCTGTAGCTGTGTGGCATGTTACGATTATCTTGATTGTTCTTGGTAACGTCATGCCAACTCATCGCCTCAACACCGGCCCTGCCGACCAATGTTGGAAATTTGGAGGCAAAATTATCGAGCAGGTACGTCATCATGGGGCGGTTATCAGTGAGGCACAGATTTGGAACTTCTGGATAGCCGGCCGCGGTGTCTGGATCGCCAAGGATGATGGCGCCAACACCTCGTCCATGCGGTGACAACACAATCCAGAAAAACAGCGCTACGACTGAATAATCACCATCAGGGTCTGACTTGAGATAAATGCCGGGGTTTTCACCGGACCATTCTACGGAACCCGGATTGACAGGTATTCGGTCCATAATATCATCCTCGCCCAATCTAGTTTAACAGAATATTGCAATCTTCGGGCAACCAATTGACATTCACATGGTCACCAATGTCAAAGCTATTTGCCTTTGGCTGGCACTCGACTTTAATCACATCACCACTGTCAAGGGTAACCGATATTTTCATAATATTGCCTGAGAACAATGCCTCTGAGACAACGCCTTTTAGACTATTTTGCGATTTGCCAGCGGCTCTCGCCGTGATCTTGGTATCCTCCGGCCGGATCGCCAGGAATATGGCTGCTCCTTGCCGCAATGATTTTTCATTTTGCGCCGTGATCTTTTGACCGTGGTAATCAAGTTCAGTCGTTTTATCGGCTTGCGTTGTTACATGGCAGTTCAGAATATTCACCTGACCAATGAAATTTGCCACGAAAACAGATTGTGGATTCGCATATATGACTTTTGGGGAGCCGATTTGCTCAATGATGCCTGCATTCATCACGACAATTCTGTCGGACATATTCATCGCTTCAGATTGATCATGAGTCACATAAACAGCGGTGATGCCAAGTTCCTGTTGAATACGCCTAAGCTCTGTCTGCATCGTTTCACGAAGCTTCAGGTCAAGTGCGCCCAACGGTTCATCCATCAGCAAGACACTAGGGGGGTGAGCCACGGCTCGCGCCACGGCAACCCGTTGTGCCTGACCACCGGAAATCTCACTTGGGTAACGGTCGGCAGCTTCTTCAAGTTTGATCAATGCCAACAACTCATCGACGCGTTTCTTGATTGCCGCCTTTTCATAGCGACGTTCAACCAAGCCAAAGCCAATATTTTCGCTGACCGTTAAATGGGGAAATAGGGCATAGTCCTGAAATACCATGCCAATTTGTCGATGCTGCGGTGCTATCCCGGTAACATCCTTGTCACCAAAATAAATACTGCCGCTGGTCGGTTGGATAAAGCCCGATATCAAGCGTAATGTTGTCGTTTTACCACAGCCAGATGGTCCGAGAAGGGTGAGAAACTCACCCTCCTTGATGTCCAAAGAGACATCATTTACGGCAACAGTTGACCCGTAGCTTTTCACAATATTATCAAGCTTTACACCGGACATTTTACCCAACCAAACTCAGCGACGTTGTTTTGTTTATATTTACGACCAACGACTAGTTGGTTGTCAGTGTCTTGTTCCAGCCATCAATCCAAGCGGTCTTGTCCACTTTGTTGTAATCGATGCGGAGCATTTTTGAGATGTTGCCAGCGTTCATTTCCATCAGGCGCGCATTGATTTCGTCGGATTTCATTTTTTCAATGGCTTCTGAGTTCAACGGGAACACACCGCTGTTGATCGCATACTCATACTGAAAATCAGTGGTGAGATATTCATTGATGAACCAATGTGCAGCTGCCACATTCTCGCTAGACTTCATGATGCCAAGCCACCCTTCTTTGGCCAAACCCTTCACACCAGGCTTGATTTCAGGATGAACTGACATCACCGGAGAGCCAGCACGGGCAGCTCTTGCACACCAGCCCGCATGGACCACTGCGGCGTAGATATCGCCTGTTTCAAACTGTGTCTTTGTTTCTCCACCGCGCTTCCAAAATTTGGTGGCATTGATCTTTTTCATCAAATCGAGGCCGGGCTGGATGTTCTTCTCGTCTCCACCTGCTGCAAAAATAACGCCGCCAAAATTCGCCAGACCGGCACCTGAGTTGATGTCAGGCAATGAGACCTTGTCCTGAAGGGCTGGCACAGCCAGATCAGCATAGGTTTTTGGGGCTGGAATTCCGAGCTCACTGAATTTTTTGGTGTTGTAACAAATTACCTCTTGGGTGAACCAGCTACCGACATAGGTGGTGTTATATTGGAACGGCTGGAGGTTCGATTTGTTAGGAATGAGGTCAAGGTTGATAGGCTGCAGATAATCAACCTGAGCAAAGTCACCGACCTGTGCGTCCAACACTTCCATCACGTCGAATGGTGCTCTACCTCTACCAGCCACCAGCTTTGCAAAGCTTGATGCCGGACTTCCTGTGACGAATTCGATTTTACCACCGAGCGCCTCAAATTTAGGCACGATGATTTTTTCCATATTAGCCTTCCAGGAGCCACCCCACGTAGCTACCTTCAAGGTTACGCCATCGAACTCACCCGCCGAGGCGGATGTGGCAAGAGTAGAGACCATCCCAACTGCCATCGCGACTGATGTAAAAGTTTTTGTTATTTTATTCATAACTTTCTCCCTTTGGTTAACATTCACTTATCTTATCTTGCACTGCCCCCACCGGAACGGAGCAATGTTTCAAGGCCAACCATTCTCTGAACTCCGAGAAGCATAATCAGACAGAAAATAATCACCAAGGACGATGACGCCAAAATACTGGGGTCAAAGTCATTCTCAAGCGCGTAAAAAAGTTCGACCGGATAAGTCACGAAACCTGGCGCTGTTAAGAAGATCGACATTGGCACGTCGGCAAAAGACACCATAAACGCATATAATCCACCTGAATATATGCCGGGCATTATTGTCGGGATCGTGACCCTGTACAGGGTGCGCCATTTTCCTGCGCCAAGGCTGTGTGCTGCCTCTTCAAGGCGATGATCAAAACGCTGAAGCACCGCCACAATCGTGCCAAACAGAAAGGGGGTGGCGATAAACACATGGCCAATCAGCATTCCCGGTATGGTGCCTGCCAACATCAGGCTGCTGTTGTCATAGATGAGATAGTAGAACTGTAAAAAAGCGATGCCGGAGACAATTGCTGGTATTTGCAATGGTGCGCGAAAAATTGTTGTTACGATAAATTTCCCTTTGAAACTGCTCCTTACAAGTCCCAAGGCAGCAGGAACAGCGATGAGTGCAGCTATCAATGTTGCCACGGCTGCCACAATCAGGCTCAATCCCAACGCTTCAAATTGTTGCATGGGTATCTTTGTATACCATTGAAAGGAAGGGTCTTCAGGAGGAAATTTTATAGCTGCCGAAAACTCACCACCGTGTAGCGAGGCGCCCATCACAACAACCATAGGAGACAGCAGGAACACGTAGGAAAAGCCACACCACACAAATAAAATAACTTTTTCTAACCACGTCTGCATTTTTGTCTCTCACGCAATGACCAGCCGGGCTGATCTCAGGCGCCGTATAGCAATTAATGAAATAAGATTTATTAGAATCACAGACACCAGCAAAACCAAAGCGATTGATGCCGCGGTTGAATATTTCACTTCCATCATGACTGTTCTTTGCACCAATACTGGAAGTGTCAAAACGCGCCCTCCGCCTAAAAGTGCAGCCGAAGTGAATGCGCCCATGCACATGTTAAAGATCATCAAGCCGCCCACAACAAACCCGGGGGTGCAAAGTGGAATAATTACCCTTTGGTAAACTCTCCAACGAGAAGCTCCATGTATTTGTGCGGCATATTCCAATGATGGTGGCACGGTCACAACCACGCTGTAGAGAAGCAAAACACTAAACCCGATGGTAAAATGCATGAGGCCAACAACAACACCTTCTTGCGTTCCGATGATGCTGTAGGCTCTGTCAATAAGCCCCAAGTCAATAAGTGTAGTGTTCAAAATACCATCAGCGGAGAATATTATAATCAGTCCGAAGACTTTAATCACGATTGTCACAAAGGTGGATACAACGATCCCCGCTAAAAGTAACATGGCCAGCTTCGATTTCATGCGGGCAATCACATAGGCGATTGGGAAACCCAGGAAAAGAGTAAACAGTGTAGCGAGTGCAGATACTTTTATGGTGACCCAGAAGGTTTTGAGATAAAAGCTGTCAGTGAAAAAATTCAAGTAATTCACCAGCGTAAGATCAGTTCCTGTACGACCCAACCCAAGGTCTTGATAGAAGCTGTTTTGAATGAATACAAACTGCGACCCTGCCACCAAAATCAAGGTGGCGAGGAAGGGAGGGACCAAATATGCAATCCAGCGATTTTCCACTACGTACCAACAACAAAGCGATTATCAGATTTAATCTTTTTTAGATTTTCGATGATGAAAGCTTCTCTGTTTTCGCCTGTAAAACTATCACCTTCACGGACAACACGCATGACCTCTTCGGCGACAGCAGCCATCAGCTCGTCATCGTCCATATCATCCCGTTTTGGGATGGGCATCACGGTGTCTTGCGTGTAGAGGTTCTTGATCGGCTTTCCAGAGTCGTAATGCACAATTTTTTTGCCGTTGGCTACGTCTCTAATGCCCCGTCTGAGCCTGTTTCGCAGCATCATCACACCCTGGTCAGTTTTCCCCAGATTTTCCGCGGCATGCCTTGCGATCGGACCAATTGAAACCTGCGCTTCGTAATCACCGGGGTTCCGCTGCATTTCATCATAGTCACGCGCCTCAGTCTGCCCTTCAAAATCAACAGATTCGATCTTTACCTCGTCACGTTTTCCTTTGCCGTCAGGGTCAATGGATGGGCCAAAATGCCGCCAGGCAATGATCATGCTATTCGTGTCATCAATTGGCACTGTCCATTTGGTAATGCTGGAACGCACGAAATATTTTTCCTCCTTGCCGGTCTCCCAGAAGGCCCCAACGTGAGAAAAGGTTGGAAATACCGTCTGCTGCGTTCGCACCCAGATCATCTCATCCACACGATAAGTCAGGGTGGAGTAAAGCCCTGTCTCACCATCATTAAACTTTAAAACTGGGGTGATGCCCCATGTTTCTTCAAACTGAGTCTCACCGACCAAAGTGTGCAGATAAACAGTATGAATGGGATCCATGGTGTTTTCAGCAACCTGCAAATAATTGCAAGGGTAACTTAACCGGTATGGCACCAGTTCATGCCCGTCTAAATCGAAGGTGTCGTAAATTGGGAAATCTGGTATCTCTGACATCGGCCCCATGTAGGCAAACACCAACCCCTTAAACTCGCGAACAGGATAGGCACCTTGCTTGACTTTCTCACACAATGGGCTACCCGCAGGCTCACCTGGTGTCTCCATTACAGTTCCATCATAATCATAAAGCCACCCATGATAAGCGCAGCGAATGCCTCTTTCTTCAATGATGCCAAATTCAAGTGACATGTTCCTATGGCTGCAATGTAAATGCAAAAGGCCGAGGTTGCCTTCACCATCACGATACACTACCAGGTCCTCACTAAGAATACGCTTGCGGAGCGGTCTGGACGTCACTTCCTCCGAAAGACAAATTGGAAACCAGAAACGGCGCCAATATTCACCTGCTGGCGTTCGTGGGCCGGTTTCAGTAAGTTCTGGATCAGCGGCAGGACGGTCAGCTAAATGGTACCCTCCATAAGTTTCATTTGGCCGCTCTCGCCATTCTTTTATCACCTCGCGATAGTCTTCCATAACTGTAACCCTAACTGCTTAGCAATTTTCCACTGGGGATGGAAATCACTCTTTCCTGAGATGCGCCCTAACGTATGCGCAACACGAAGCCATAATTTTTCTGTAACATTTTTTTGAGTAAACTCGAAATTTATTTTAACTTCAAGAAAATTTGTTGCATGAAGAGAAATATTTCTGTCTATACTTTTTTATAGCGATTGTTAAAGGATATATAGTACGAGTTCGGTAAATAACGTATCAGTCAAAAGAGCTTTTTAAATGCCAGAAAAAAAAATGGTGGTTGTGACCGGTGGTAGCCGTGGAATTGGCGCCGCAACTTGTGCATGTTTGCTAACAAAGGGCTTTGGTGTAATCTCACTCAGCCGCACCGAGCCCGTGTTGAAAGATGTGTTGCACGTGCCCTGCGATTTAATGGACTCTAACGGCAGGCGCGCTGTGTTCGCAGACCTGGGCAAACGTGACGATATTTTCGGCTTGGTAAACAATGCTGGAGTTGCGACCCCCAATTTGATTGAGGAGTTTGACCACCAGATCTACGCAACAGTAATGGATATAAACTCCACCGCGGTGTCTGAGTTGTCGGCAGCCATCATCCCCTCACTAATCAAAAACAAAGAAGGACGGGTGATCAATATTTCCTCCGAGTTGATTTTGGGATTTGCTACACGAACGGCCTATTCAGCATCAAAAGCGGCTGTTGCAAGTTTTGCAAGAACTTGGGCACTCGAGCTGGGCAAATACAATATTTGCTGCAACGCCATTGCCCCGGGTCCTGTGGAAACCGAGTTGTTTGTTAAAAACAATCCGCCAGGCAGTGCTATCCGTCAACAAAAGCTAGACAGGATTCCCCTTGGACGGTTTGGCCAGCCTGAAGATGTGGCTGGTATGGTGGCATTTCTGATGTCAAATGAAGCCAAGTTCATCACCGGTCAAACGCTTTATGTTTGCGGCGGATCAAGCCTTGGATCGGTGCCGGTTTGATTTCTTTTCATGGTAACAGCAACCACCCCAAGGATGATCAACCCAACGCCGACCATGTCAAAAGGCGTGTAACTTTCACCGAAAGCGATCAGCCCAACGAATATACCAAACGCGACCATGAGATAGGCCGCTACTGAGTAAATTACAGGTCCGTAGTTTGAAATGATATGAAAGGAAAGATAGTAAGCCAGACCCGAAACAAAACAATGTAGTAGCAGAAAGATAAAGGCTGGGTTTTGCGCTGTACTGGATATAAGTGAAAAATCATGACCGATGAGGATGATGAGCCAAATCGGCAGCGACCCAAAAATCATCATCCATGCGGCAGCCTGCATGCGGGATAAGTTTTCAGGCAGATACACCGATATGAAAATCACGTTTGAGGCGTAGAAAAAGGTGGATAACAGGATGAGAGCTATACCTACAAAAGACGCAGTGATCAGCGCCTCCTCTGTTATTCCGGCACTTGCAATCAAAGCAACGCCGATGAGGCCAAGCAAAACACCCGTAAAGCGCCTGGTCGAGAATGTCTCCTTGTTAAATAATAGCGATAGCACATAAATAATAATGGGGACGCCGCTGATCATTGCCGACGCAATACCAACCTCGACACTTTTTATGCCGTTAAAGAAAATGATATGTGGAATGGTGATGCCAACGACTCCGCCAATTAGCGAAAACCATACGACCTGCTTGGTCACTGGTGTGGTCCAGCCAAGAATGAAGTTGACCAAAATGAGCAGCAACCCGCCAAAAAGTGAAATGGAGGCTGCATATAAAATTGGATCAATACCACCAAGGATTACTATTTTCGAAATGGCAGGTACGCTGCCACGCACTGCGCCAAGCACAACAACAAAAAAAAGGGCGTTCAGTGTGTAACGTGAAATTATGACGCAATCCTCCGATAGAATTTAGGTTAGCTAAACCGTTTGAAAAACCCACGGCAAAGCATAACAAATGGTTAACTCTTGATTGTCCAGCTTTTTAAACCACATTTATCATCAGATTATTTTCAGAGGTAATTAATTGAAATGGTAGCGAAACAAAAAGTTCTCATTAGTGCAATGCGATACGAGGCAAAAGGAATCTTGAGTGTCGATATGGTCTCTGCACAGGGTGATGACCTTACCCCTTTCACCGCAGGTGGTCATATCGACGTCTTTATCCACGACGGACTGGTGAGGCAATATTCCCTCATGAGTAACCCAAAGGACCGTAATCGTTATCAAATTGCTGTTCTGTTGGAAAATCAGGGTCGTGGAGGTTCGGCTTTCGTTCATCAATCACTTCGCGTTGGTGATGTGCTTGAGGTATCCCATCCTCGGAATAATTTTGAAATTGTTGACGGCGCGCCATCTCATGTTTTTGTCGCC
>Ga0055584_100004901_pt1 | contig 13103 bp, 8 predicted proteins | sample OSDHelmetaG_FD_58716 | JGI IMG/M metagenome (GOLD analysis project Ga0055584, IMG submission 58716) | Pelagic marine sediment microbial communities from the LTER site Helgoland, North Sea, for post-phytoplankton bloom and carbon turnover... | ecosystem: Environmental > Aquatic > Marine >... | reverse complement strand
ACCCTCCGGTGCAACCGCCGCAGCATCGGATCCAAAACTCATCCAGGGTAGTTTGAGTTGTTGCCGCACGTTGTCTTCACTCATCAGGAAATATACGGCACCGATGGTGTTATTTGATTCGAGTATCAGGTCGATAATGGTGTCTTCTGCATTAGTCTCGCGTTCTGCTGCGATTTCCTCGATCGTCCTGCCTACGTATCCATTCAGCGACTCCTCTCCAACCTCCGACAGAAGTACACCACCTGGTCCGGCTCCGAAGTACAGGTTCTCCCAGTCGTCTGCATCAGAACGCATGGCCTCAATAATGCGGGAACGAGTCTCGGAATCTTCCAGTCGCTCGAGTAGCGCTGCTTCGCCACCATCACTTGCCCATGGCGGGAAGGAGGCAGACAGGCTGGTTCCACCCGCAATATACGTGTACATGTTCGTCGTAATGCCGAGCCCTTCCGCCCGTGCGTCTTCAATCATTTTCACAACGGTCGGAAGCTTGTCCCAGTTCTGTTTGCCTGCCATTTTGAGGTGGTAGATTTCGGCCGCAATTCCACCTTCGCGCGCGATCGTGATCAGTTCTTCGATGGACTGTTCTATTCGGTTCCCTTCGCTGCGCATGTGGGATATGTACATGCCACCGTATTCACTCACTACCTTGGCGAGTTCAACCAATTCCTCGGTCGATGCAAAAAAGGCTGGTGGGTAGATGAGCGAACTGCCAAGGCCCATAGCGCCTTCCTCCATTGCCTGGCGCGTCAGCTCCTTCATGTTTTCGAGCTCAGTCGGCGTTGGCGGACGATCTTCAAAACCGACTTCATGGATTCGCAATGTCGTGGCGCCAACAAATGAAGCGACGTTTGGGGAGACACCCTTGCTTTCGAGAAACTCCAGATACTCACCAAGCGTATTCCAGGGCATCTCTTCGTAATGTTCTCCCAGGAAGCGCTTCAACATGGCCTGCGTTTCCCGCGTATCGGACAGCGGCCCCATAGACCAACCTTCTCCAAAAACCTCCAGAGTTACGCCTTGTGCAATATCGCTGAGTCCGCGGCCATCTTTGATCAGGCTTTCGACCGACCAACTCAGTATATTGATGAAACCTGGAGCAACGACGAGCCCGTTGGCATCGATTTCCAGCTCTCCTTCCGAATTGGCGAGATCACCGACAGCCGTTATTCGATCGTCCTGAATTCCTATATCTGCAACAACGCCGGGAGTCCCGGTGCCGTCGACGACCAGGCCATGCCGAATTATGGTGTCGAACTGGGGTGCCTCAGGAGCATCGGGGGCATCAGAGCATGAGGCCGACAACCAACCGATACAAACTATCAGCGCCGGGATGAACGTACGTTTGAGGGAAAATCTGTGCATAGGCGTTTCGTTCCAAATTTGACGGTTTTATTCAGGCACGCGTACCAGGTCCAGGTCGTGGAAGTCGAACGAGAAGTCCGTCGCCGGCGATACAGCCTTCATCCGGATGCTTTCGATATTTCCCTCGGCGCCGAGCGAAAACGACACGTAAGCATCGTTGTTGTATTTCCTTTCCGTCCACCGCGCAATGAACGTGTCAAACTGGAAGTGCTCCAGCGGACCCGACAAAGGCTCGCTTCTTCCCGACTTGAACCAGAGCCGGTCGTCGTCAGTCAACGTAATGAAAATCTCGCCGTACCAAGGGTCACGATAGGTCCCGACGTACGCGCTAAGCGGCAGGCTGGGTTGACTGTCTGGCGAGCGCGATGACTCGGCTTCGGCAACGGTATCATTTGCATCACTTGATCGTGAATTCATCGCGTCGGTTACGATGCCGACCCAGTCTTTGCCCGCCTCTGGCGAGACGTCGCTCAGAAACCGATCGAGAATATCGTTCGCCACTGCGCGCGGCGCCGCAGACAATTTATTGTTGCTGACGAACACGGCCAGGCCCTGCCTTGGGAGAATCGTCAGAAATGTAGTCATGCCCCATAGTCCGCCGCCATGTGAGTAAGAAGGCTGACCATAAAACGTCGAAACGCCCCAACCGAGGGCATAGGCGCTCAGAAAAGAACCCGCATGCTCTGCCATGTATCCCCTGGTTGGCAGCACCGTCACCGGTTTCAACAGCTGTTCGACCTGGGCCTCACTGACGACCTGTTCTCCCGCTGCGTTCTTACCTTTGTTCAGGACAAATGATGACCACAGCGCCATGCTGCGCGCACTGCAATTAATCCCACCGGCAGCGGCACCGACATCGGACTCAAGCGAAAGGGTGGTCTGCAGTTTGCCGTCGACCTCGACGTGCGGCGTCGCCTTGGCTGCCCTTTTTGCGGTACGTCCCAGGGTCGCGGCACAGTCGGTCATACCCAATGGAAACAGGAGACGCTCTTCCAGGAATTCTTCAAATGGCATGCCAGACGCGCTGCCCACCACTTCACCAGCGATGATGTACAGCAGGTTGTCATACGCATACTCGGACCGAAAGCTGGTGGTGGGTTTGAGAAAGCGCATTGCCCGAATGATCTCTTCTCTGCTCGTTTCTGCCTCGGGGAACATCAGGAGATCGCCTGCGCCCAGCGGCAAGCCACTGCGATGGGTCAGCAGGTCCCGAATGGTGAACTCGCGTGTCACCCATGGATCGTACATCCGGAATTCGGGGAGATAATCGATGACCGGGTCTTCCCAGTCCAACATTCCTTCATCCACAAGGACCGCCAGGGCGGCGGCGGTAAACGCTTTTGAGACCGACGCGATCTGAAACAACGTCTCGTCATCTACCCGGGTGGATTTGCTGACTTCAACCCGCCCATGGCCCTTCGAGTAAAAGACTTCGCCATCATAGACGATGGATACCGCCATTCCGGGGATCTCAAACGCCTCCATCGCGCGCTCGATCAACTGATCAATTTCTTTCTCGGGCGGCGCGGCCACCGAAGCAACAGAAAGCGAGCAGGCCGCAAGAGCAATTGCCAACAGGCTGGCGAAATGCCTCTTATCTTTCATCGGATCTCCAGTATTGAATGTGCGTATCACCCCCAGAGCAGACTCTCGGGTCGTGACATGTATCCCTGGTCAAAGGTCATTGGGTACTCGCGATCGCCGTTGAGGTAGAGCGTACCGTCAAGATCGACGAACCTGCACAGTTGAGCAATGACGTAGCCCGGCGCCATACCAAGTGAGGTGCCAACCATGTTGCCGATCATCAGGTCCTTGCCCCGGGATGTCGCCAGCCTGGCGAGGTCGAGTGCCTCGGTCAACCCGCCCGTCTTATCCAGTTTGATGTTGATGACCTGGTAGCGGCGACCGGCCTGCTCGAATTCAGCGGTGTTAAGGCAGGACTCATCGGCACACAGGGGTACCGGTGACTCGTATCCTTCAAGTTCTTCGTCCGCCCCCCTGGGCAGCGGTTGCTCGATCATGCTGATGTCGAGCTCCTTGAACAACGGTGCAAGCTCGACCAGCTGAGCGAAGTTCCAGCCCTGGTTCACGTCTACGATAATTTCCGCATCCGGACGAGCGCCACGAACGGCGGTGATGCATTCGAGTGGATTCTGGCCGTCCAGTTTCACCTTGATCTTGCTCGACTCGAGAGAGAGCGCCTTCGCGGCCATTTTTTCGGGCGTATCGAGCCCAACGGTGAAGAAGCTCTGGGTGGGCTCCGGTTCGATGCCCGTCATGTCCCAGATGCTGCGGCCTGACAGTTTCGCTTCGAGGTCCCACAGTGCGCAGTCGATACCATTGCGAGCCCCGCCGGCTGGCAGCAGCGATCGCAGCGCCTCGCGGTCTGCACCGAGTTCCAGGGCTTCCTTTACGGACTCGGCATCGGCGAGCAGGCTCTCGCCTGTCTCATTGAGATAGTAGACCCCTGCGGCCTCGCCACGGCCCTCCGCACCGTTGTCCCGAATGCTGACGTGCAGCATGTCGATAATGTGAAAGACATGGCCCGTAATACGAAACGGAGATTCGAGCTCCCACTGTTCCACCGAAAACTGTACTTCTCGTGTTGTCGTCATCGCTGGCGCCTATACCATGTACTGGAAGCCGAGAATGTTCCAGAAGTAATAGAACCAGGCCATGAACAGTGCGGAGAGCGTCACGAACGTAAATCGAATCCGTGCCCATACTCCCGTAAACAATTTCTGTTTCCAGACACCGACCGTACGGAACAGCAAGAAAAGGCTGGCCAGCGTGCTGATGACCGGCAAGATCAGCCAGAGTTTAAAGACGAGCGGGAAACCGTTAATCAAATCATTGGCTACGATCGATACAACAACAGCGCCTGCAGCCAGGGTCACCAGGTGTATCAGAGAGGTGTAGAAGGAGGCGTTGAATGCCGTCCGGTCGGGGCCGTACAGCAAAGCAATCTCGCGCCGTTGATACCAGCGACGCAGAACGACAGCCAGGAAGATAAGCAGGGACAGGCCGAGGAGAGCAAAGTTGAAATTTCCGGTCTCGTAGCTGGGCAGCTTGCGCGCCGACATGAACGGCAGGCCGTCGAAAACAAACCCGGTGATTGCGCCCGCCTCGTTCTCCTGAAATGCGATCAACCGCGGGCTGATTCCTGCTACCAGCGAAATATTTGCGTTGAGCTCACGAAACAGGTTCTTCTCGACCTCTACATACTGTTTCGCGCCACCGGCAAAAGCGACCAGCAGCGTATTGTCTTCGGTAGGCGCTATTTGTATGGCGCTACCGAGGGAGAAGGCTTTTTCGATTTTGGAAAAGTTACCCCGCCAGAAGCCGTAGTTACCGGCGTATTTGCCGCCGCGTTCCAGGAAGTCTTCTGGCGGCACCGGTGGCGATTCATTGCGAGGAAAGAACTCATTGTAGAGGGCCGGAGCGAACGCCGAGCGAGTTGGGCTGCCGCCGCCTGAAGCAAACGAGACGAAAAAGACCAGGTCGGCCTCATGATCGATGCCGAGGTAGGAATGAAAATAGATTGTGTCCCCGCCATGACCGACAACGCGATGACCGTTGTAGTCGGTCTCGTAAAACCCGAGCAACATTGCCGTCGTTCGATCATCTTGCGCGAAATTCGGTGTCAGCATTTCCTCGACAGTCTCAGCCTTCAGGATGCGTTTACCGTCCAGCTCACCGCCGTTGAGAATCGCCTGCCCAAATCGAACCATGTCAGGTGACGTCGCCGACTGTGCGCCGGCCGGTCCAAAATTGGCAATGATCTCGAAGTCTTTTTCCACGTAGGCGCCACCCTCGACCTTGTAACTGCCGGCCATGTGTTTTTCGAGATCGGCGGGAAGAGGCTCATAGAAGCTCGACCGGGTCATTCCAAGCGGATCGAAAATATTCTGCTGGATGTAATCATTGAAAGGCACGCCCGATACAATTTCGACGATCAGGCCAGCGAGCGCCGTGGCGTAGTTCGAGTATGCTGTCTGGACGCCGGGAGGATTGACTCTCTTCGGTTGGAAACGTTTCATGCTCTCACTGAGCGGCTGAATCAGGTCCGGATCATCTACGATGAGATAACCGAGCCCGCCGTCCTCGAATCCGGGCGTATGCGTCATGATGTGCCGCAGCGTGATCGGTTCGTCAAACGTCTCAGCTATCTGAAATTCCTCCAGGTAGGTATTCACATCCGCATCGAGGTCGAGCTTGCCTTGCTCTACCAGCTGCATGACCGAGACCCACGTGAACAGCTTGGACGTTGATCCGGGCCGGAACAGCGTTTCGTACGGATCAACCGGAACCTGTTGCTCGACATCCTCGAAGCCATACCCTTTTGCGAGTATGAGTTCACCACCCCGGGCAATCGCCACCGTTCCGGCCGGACTGTTGTTGGCTTTCATGAGGGGTTTCACAACGCCGTCAACAAAAGATTCGAGTTGCACAGGGTCATCAAGATTGGGTTCTGCGGCGAGGGACGAGCTTGCGAAGAACAGTATCAGCAGGCTGTGTATGAGGTATTTCGTGAGTCTGGTCATGAGGGTGTTCCAGTGTCCGGATTTGCGGAAGTGCATCGATCATATCTTTGCCGGGACAAAGCGCGTTAGGCCGATTCGTCACCAAAATGTGCAGAGTCGGTAGATTTTGCAGATATACTTTGGCGACATTCAGTCATCGGCAATCACCGTTGCAAAGCAAGCGCCCTGGTCAAATCGAACTATGAAGTACGGAGACGAATACTATGTGGAGGCGTCGCCGGAGTTTGATCTGGGCGATGTTTCCAGGAAAGACCTGGCCGCGATGTTCGAAAATGCGAAAAAGATTACGCGGTTTGGCACGACGCTTGACCGGCACAATACGCATGATCCGGATGCGCCGAGATTCGAGGGCTTACTGTGCTATCGAATTAATGCCGACCGTCTTATCGAGATCAATAATACGGTCCTGAGAACGCCGCTGGTCCTGCGCAACGAAGTCACAGACGTCATCAGTTTTCAGTTTGTATCAACGGTCAAACGCTCCGAGTTCCTTGGCAAACGGCGAAACGTACATGACCTGGGTCCAGCCCTCATCGTTTCGGTGGTACCCAGGAAAGAAGTGACCTACCGAGTCCCGAAAACGAACGTGCAGATTCGGCACGTTGTCATACACGCACCGCTATCCACCTTGATGGAGCAGACGGGAGAGCCTGCCAGCGCTTACCCGAATTGGCTGCGCGAAAGCATGGGCGGGCAACATGTCAAACCGCGCCAGCGGGTATTCTTCCTCGAGGATGTTCACCGTAATTCAATCTGGTCGTGCTTCCATTTGCCAGTTGAGGGATCTCTTCTTGGACACTGGATGTCCGCAAAATATGACGAGCTGTTGTGTATCGGACTGCAGATTCTTAAGAACAGTGTGAATCTGGCCGATGCGAATCCAACGGATATGAATCTTCCCTACGGCGAGAAAATAAGGCGTGCTCGTGCAGTGCTGGGCATGGAATACGCAAATCCTCCTCCCCTGCCGAAGCTGGCGCAGCAGCTGGGAATATCGGAAACGCGATTGAAGTCCGGCTTCAAGACGATGACCGGAACTACTGTCATGCAGTATTGCATTGAAAAGCGCATCGAGGCCGCGCGGTTGCTGCTGAAAGAAAACCGACACTCCATTGCTGAGATCGGAAGTATCGTCGGATACGAGGATCACTCGGCGTTTTCACGCGCGTTTCGCCGATATAGCGGGGCCAGCCCGAAGGAGTGGCGCCGGGCGCAGGACCTCTGAGACCACCGTTTCTGCACAGAAATTGGCCGAATCAGACTACTGCGGAACGTTGGCCAGACACTAGTATGGAGCGCGTAGGCACGGGCCAGTAATGTGGCTGGTCTTGCCGCGGGGTGAAAATTCAATTCAGGGGTGGGGCAAAAATGTTCAGACCAGGCAATATCAAAGCAGTATCAATAGTAGCGGGTGTCGTCCTTGCGGGCGGATTATTCTCAGGCTCGATTGCCAACGCGCAGGATGAGGGCCCCGCGGCCGTAGAAGAAATCATCGTTACGGCGCAAAAGCGCTCGCAGTCTCTTGCAGATATTCCAATGTCAGTATCGGTGCTGTCGAGCGAGTTGCTCGAGCGTACCCAAGCCGACAACTTTCAGGACCTCGTCGCCCTGGTTCCCGGCCTGAGTATCACCAGCAGCCAGCGCGGAGTGACGCGTGTCACGTTGCGCGGCATCAATACCGGCGGCGTCGCATCGACCGTGGGCATTTACTTCGACGAAGTGCCCTTCGGTTCGAGCACCGGCCTTGCCAATGCGGCGGTGGTGTCGGGCGACTTTGACACATTCGACGTCAACCGGATCGAGGTTTTGCGCGGGCCGCAGGGTACATTGTATGGCGCGAGTTCGCTGGGCGGCGTGATGAAATACGTGCCGAACCAGCCGAATACCGAAGAATTCGAGGCGAGGTTCCAGGGCAGCGCTGAAGACGTGAAAGACGGTGGCATGGGTTATGCATTTACCGGCGTCGTCAATATTCCGGCCAGCGACAGGTTCGCACTGCGTGCAAGCGGCTTTTATCGTTCAGACGAGGGTTTCATTGACTCGATCGGCAACAACCCGGTACCGACGCTTACGGATCCGGACGTGAATGTACTTGAAGGCACACGCGTCGAAGATGACCTGAACACACTGGATACCTACGGTGGACGCGTTGCGGCGCTTTTTCAGGCCAGCGATAATTTTTCTGTCAATTTGTCAGCGGTCCTGCAGAACATCGAAAGCGGTGGCCCCGACCTGGTAGACGCTGATCCGTCTACCTTAAGCCCGCTGAACAGCAGCCCTGTTCAGTCACGCTACCAGAGAGCTTTTTCCGATATTGAATACCGCGTCTACAGCGCAAATCTTGACTGGGATTTCGGTGCGGCAAGTCTGCAATCGATAACAAGCGACGGCAGCTTCGAGCAAAACTTCCAGCAGGATGCTGCGATCGCGTCGAGCCTGGCCGGTGTGCCGCTATCGTCGTTCCTGACCTTTGTCTTTGATGATCCCGAGACTCCGGAAATCGCACCGCTCCTCAGTGCCGTCCTGCCGCAGACAACGTCGACCGATAAATTCACGCAGGAGTTTCGGCTGGTTTCGAAAGAAAGCGACACCTTCGAGTGGCTTGTTGGCGCTTACTACACGGATGAGGAGTCGCTCATCAGCCAGACGATTGATGCTGTAGCGGCGGGTACCGAGGACGTTGTAGAAGGGTTTGGTGGACTCGCCATTGCCACGATCGAGTCGACTTACGAAGAGATTGCCGTGTTTGCAAATGGTACGTGGTTCGTCACTCCGGACTTCGAGCTGTCGTTTGGCGCACGCGCCAGTAGCAATGACCAGAGCGCAAGGCAGTTTACGTCGGGCCCGCTGGCGGGCGACAGTGATTTCACGGTGGACTCCTCGGAGGATCCATTCACCTGGTCGGTATCACCGCGGTTTCAGTTGGATGACACGTCTTCCGTCTATTTGCGCGTTGCGACCGGGTTCCGCCCCGGCGGACCGAATGTGGTTAATCCGGCAGCACCCCCTACTACGCCGCGGTCATATGACTCCGATAGCCTGACGAGTTACGAGGTGGGCTATAAGCGAACGAGTTCCGACGGCAGGTATACCGTTGACGCGGCAGCCTTTTTCCTTGACTGGGAAGATATCCAGCTGCTGGCAAACGTCGATGGTTTCGGCGTCAATACCAACGGTGGTTCTGCGGAAAGTACCGGGCTTGAATTCACAATGAGCTATGTCCCGACCGATGGACTGACACTTTCCGTGAACGGCGCCTACACGGATGCCGAACTTACCGAGGACACCGATCCGCTGGTCGGTGGCATGGACGGCGACCCGCTGCCTTTCGTTCCGGAGTGGAGCTACGGACTCTCGGCGGACTACGAGTGGGCGGTCATGGGTGATGCCACGGCTTATGTCGGCGGCAACCTGGGCTATACGGGCGAACGCCCGGCCGCGCTGGGCAATCTCGATCCCAACGGCGATGTTCGTGAAATCCCGAGCAATACGATAGTGAATCTGCGGGCGGGATTGCTGACCGGCAGATGGTCCGTCGAGCTGTATGGCAAGAACGTAACCGACGAGCTTGGAATCAATTCCGTGGGTTCGGCCGATGAGGATGTTACCGGCCGTGTCGAACTCGGCATCGTTCGTCCGAGAACCTATGGCGTAAAGGTCGGCTTCGCATTCTGACCAGGGCCGCCATGGTCAAGTGCTGAGTCATGCCTTTGATTGATCCGGATCAGACGTTTGCACTGGGCGCTGCAATAATGGTCATCGTGGTTTTCGGCCTTTGGGCCGAAAGCCAGCGATGGGGCCAGCAGCTCGGTGGTCCGCTGATCCTGCTTGCTGTCGCCATGGCCGCATCGAATCTCGGCATAATTCCTTACGCCGCGCCGCTCTACGGAACGATCGCCGGCATACTCGTGCCGATGGCGATACCGTTACTGTTGCTGCGGGCGGACCTCAGGACCATCTTTGTCGAGTCCGGTCCGATGCTCATTGCCTTTCTGCTGGCAGCGGGGGCAACGATAGTTGGCGCGCTGGTTGCGGCACAGCTGGTCGACATGGGACCGCTCCACTCGGAAATCGCCGGAACAATTACCTCAAGTTATATCGGCGGATCGCTGAATTTCGTGGCAACAGCCGAGGCCGTGGGCATCAAGAACTCATCTGTCTATGTCGCGAGTCTGTCGGCGGATGCGGTCGGCGCGGTTATCTTCCTGGTGATGCTCATGCTGATGCCGACCATCGGTTTCATTCGCAGGGCGATGCCGTCGAAATTCATCAGCCAAGGTGCAGGAGCTATCGCAGCCGACGTGGAGGTGCCCGCAACAAAGGAAGCAAAACCGTTCCGACTCGCGACCGCGGCGAACGGACTTGCGCTCAGCCTCGTGATTTGTTCGGTTAGTTCGGGACTTGCGTCGCTGCTGCAGGCTGATGAGTTCTTTGTCCTTATCGTCACTGCGCTATCGTTGGTAGTAGCTAATTTCGCCAAACCAGTCGTACGCAGGGTTGAGTCCGAATTTGAGCTCGGGACACTGTTCATGTACGTGTTCTTTGCCGTGATCGGCGCCGGCGCAAATATCAGCGAAGTACTGGGTGCCGCGCTGCCCATCATAATGTTCATCACCATGATGGTGCTGGTGCACCTTTTCCTCCTGGTTCTCATTGGCAAACTGATGAAGCTGGACCTTGCCGAGGTCTTGATAGCATCGAACGCCTGTATTCTCGGACCCGCACCGGCGGCCGCCTTGGCCGCGAGTAAAGGCTGGCAGCCTCTGGTTGCGCCCGGAATCCTGGTCGGCATGCTCGGCTACGCTATTGCTACATTTATTGGAGTAGCAATTACGGCCTTACTCGGGAGCTGAAATTTTCGTTATGTCTGACAAAATTAAAATTCGTTCGCCGTATCTTCTGTTTATCGGTGACTTGCGGGATCGCACCTATGCGAAAACGGCATTGGGCCTCGTGCACTGGCGTCGCGAGCAGGTAGCAGGGCAGCTCAGGCTGGATCGCGCTGCCGTAAATCTTGGCGTGGAAGATATGGATATTGAGGCCGCGGTCAATGCAGGCGCCAAGAGCCTCGTGATCGGGGTCGCCACGGTAGGTGGGGTCATTCCTGCCACATGGTGGGAGGTCATTTATGCTGCCGCGCGAGCAGGACTCGACATCGTTAGCGGGCTGCACGGTAGTTTGACCGGTAACCCGGAACTGGTGGCCGCAGCAGAAAGTTCGGGTGCAAGATTGATTGATGTGCGTGTGCCACCGAAGGATCTGCCGGTCGGTTCCGGGCGTAAACGAACGGGTCTGCGCGTGCTGACGGTGGGTACCGACTGTGCCGTTGGCAAGAAATACTCGGCATTGGCGCTCACCGCCGCCTTGCAGGACATCGAGCTTAGTGCGACATACCGTGCTACCGGACAGACCGGAATAATGATTGCCGGCGAAGGGATACCAATCGACGCTGTTGTCTCTGATTTCGTCTCCGGCGCCGCAGAGGTGTTATCACCCGATAACGAGCTTAACCACTGGGATGTCATCGAGGGCCAGGGATCCCTGTTTCATCCGGGCTATGCCGCAGTTAGCCTGGGGCTTCTGCATGGGTCGCAGCCGGACGCGATCGTTGTTTGTCACGATGCAACGCGGACTACTGTATCGGGTTGGCCGGATTATACGGTGCCGAGCGTGGCGGACTGCATTGACCTGAATCTGGCACTGGGCCGGCGCACGAATAAGGCCGTCCGTTGCGTCGGAGTGTGTGTAAACACGTCGCAACTTCAACCTGATGAGCGGACATCGTATCTTGAGAGCCTTTCATCCGAGATCGATCTGCCCTGTGTGGACCCGGTCATCGATGGATGTGCTCCAGTTGCAGAGTTATTGGCAAACGCATGAGTCGTTTCCTGCGCCTTTATATTGTGCCTGGCGCCGTAATACAGTCAGTGATGATTGGTGGTGGATACGGTACGGGTCGTGAAATTGTCGAGTACTTCACGAATTACGGTGCTTTGGGTGGCATATTCGGAATCTGTGTTGCCTTCGTCGTATTGGCCACGGTCATTTCGTTGACCTTTGAGTTTGCGCGCGTATTCCAGGCCTATGACTACCGGCACTTTTTCAAGCACCTTCTCGGGCCTGCGTGGGTAGTATTCGAGGTTCTGGTAATTCTTCTGTTTCTTCTCATACTGGCGGTGCTGGCCTCCGCTGCCGGAAATATTCTCAGAGAGAACTTCGGAATCCCTTACGTAGCCGGGTTGATGATTATGTTGTTCGTGGTCGGTGTGCTGACATTTTTTGGCAGAAAACTGATCACGGCCGCGCTGACGTTCTGGTCCATCTTCCTGTACGCGGTTCTTCTCGGTTTTCTCTTTGCGGTATTCAGCAACGATACCTTCTCGCTTATGAATACATTCCAAAGCACGGATGTTGTGAGCGGATGGTGGTTGAGCGGCCTGCAATATGCTGCATACAACCTCGCCGTCATTCCGTTACTGCTTTACGTTGCGCGCGATTTTGAGTCACGGAGCGAGGCAGTTTGTTCAGGGACTATTGCCGCGGTCATTGCGTTGATCCCTGCACTAATGTTCCAGTTTGCGTTTGCCGCGGCATTGCCGGATGTATTGGACGAGGCTATTCCTGTCTATTGGATGATTGGCCAGTTGGGGTTCGCGTCATTTCTTGCGCTTTACACGGTGATGCTGTTCGGCACATTTATCGAAACCGGGGCGGGCGTTCTGCAGGGCATCAACGAACGTGTTGATGGTTACCTCGAGGATTCTGGAAGACCGGTCCTGAGTCCAAAGAGTCGGGCTACGATTGCCGTTTCCGCGATACTTGTCAGCGCGGGATTGTCATTGATCGGTATCACGGATCTTATTGCTAAAGGTTATGGCACGCTCGCCTGGGGCTTCCTGGTCGTCTATGTGATTCCACTGATGACGGTCGGGGTATACAGACTATCGGTCTTACACCGAACACTCTAAAGCAGTCAGGATTCTGAGGTATATCTTGTCGCGTGCTGCGGACACAATTCTGAATTAATTGCCCGAAGCGAGTTGCGAGTCTCCTTCTATTTCGACCATCACCTCGTTTCGGCGCATGAACCACGGCGTGAACGGGGCATTGTAGCGTGCGGAAACTGGGGCGCTGCGCGCGGAAATTCCGTCGTCGGCCAGCGCGTCAAGCAGCAAACGCTCGTGCTTTGCGTAATTA
>Ga0055584_100004899_pt1 | contig 13106 bp, 16 predicted proteins | sample OSDHelmetaG_FD_58716 | JGI IMG/M metagenome (GOLD analysis project Ga0055584, IMG submission 58716) | Pelagic marine sediment microbial communities from the LTER site Helgoland, North Sea, for post-phytoplankton bloom and carbon turnover... | ecosystem: Environmental > Aquatic > Marine >... | reverse complement strand
ACCTGGCTCGATGTGGTTGAGGCCTTGCGCCCCCACGACATGGTGGTCGATTTTCCAGCGCCTTTATCAGGCAGCCATTCAACGGTGGGCGGCGCGATCTCGCAAAATGTTCCCGGTGGCATGCAGGGTGTGCTTGGCCTCGAAGTCGCCATGGCCGATGGCGGGCTGCTTAAGACAGGGGCTTGGAGTTCCTCCATCAACGACAAGCCCTACTATCGGAACTATGGGCCTGATCTGACGGGCTTGTTCATCGGAGATAATGGCGTCTACGGCATCAAGACGGCGGTGTCCTTGCACCTCAAGGCCAAGCCGCGCGGCGTGGCCTATGGCTCCTTTGCTTTCGAAACCTATGAAGACATGGCCGAGGCGATGATTGCTCTGTCGCCTATGGATTTCATTTCTCGGCGCACTGGATTGGACCCCTTCGAGACCGCTAACATTTCCAAGGTAGGTATGGGGGATGCCATCAAGGCGCTGGCCGGTGCCATGGCAGAAGAAAAAACGCTCTCTGCCGGCATCAGGTCCATCGCCAAAATGGCCGCTGGTGGCACCAATTTCCTTGAAGGCGTCAAATGGTCCCTCCATCTCAAGACAGAAGGGGCGAGCACCCAGGGCGCCGAAGATGGCTTGGACCTTGCTCGCCAAGAATGCGTCAAAAAAGGTCGGGAACTGCCGCCCATACTGCCGCGTGCGCGCGATGCGGTGGGCTTCTCAATCCGCAAGTTCCTCGGCAAGGATGGCGAGCGTTGGGTTGCCACCAGTTCTCTGTGGCCTATCAGCCGTGCAGTTGAGATTGCGACCAAAAGCCAGGCATTCTTCGCCGAGCGTCAGGCAGATATGGAGGCGCTGAACATCGCGCACTCCTACATCACCAATTTCAGCCCCTATTACTTTTTGTGCGAGCCCTGCCTTTATTGGCCCGATGCTCTAAGTCGCCTGCATCTCGATAACGTATCTGCGTCTGAGGAAAAGACATTCAAGACCTTCGAGGCCAATCCCGAAGCCCGCGCCTATGTGCGCCAGATGCGTGCAGACTTGCGAGACTATTATCAAAGCCTCGGGTCTATTCATGTGCAAGTTGGTGGTTACTATCACTTCGCCGATGTCATTCAGCCGGAAGCGCACACACTCCTGTCGCGCATCAAAGGCGTAGTCGATCCCACGGGCATTCTCAACACCGGCAAGCTTGATGGTTTGTCTGGCTCAACGTAAAGCTTAAGTCGCCCGCCAACATCCTAGGATTTATCCATGCCTGCTTTTCTCATCGCTGATATCGACGTCAAAGACCCGGACACCTACAACGCCTATCGCGCGGGCAGTCCCGATGTCGTCAATAAATTCGGCGGTCGCTATGTCGCCCTCGGCGGTGAGGTCAAAGTCTTGGAAGGCGATTGGCAACCCCGCCGCACGATCATCCTTGAGTTCCCAGATATGGCCGCCATTGACGCTTGGTATGGGTCGCCAGAGTATCAAGAGCTTCAGAAAATTCGCCTCAAGAGCGCCGACTCCCGCTTGGTTGCCATGGAAACCCTGTCGGAGCCGAGAGACCGGCCGTAGGGGCAGCGCATAGGCTATGGCCCATAAAAATACGGTCCTAAAATCCATCAACGCGCAGGGTGAGACCCGTTGCGTGGATATTTTCCAGCGTCCTGATGAAACGTTCGGATTCGAGACCTATCGGCGTGATCCAGAAGATAGCCGAGGGTGGTTCCCCGATGGTGCATTCGGCGGTCAGGTGTTTGCCACGGAAGGCGACGCTCTTGTTGAGGCGCGTGCCAAAGTGCCGTGGTTAAACGACGTTATGGCAAACGGCTAAAGCCCTGAGTTAGTCCGCTTTCTTGCCGCGCCGTGCATCTTCAAACGCTTGCAAGCCTTCAAAGGCTTTCATCATGTCTGCGTTGGACAGTGGCGGTATGGCTGGGTCGTGGGTGTGGAAAATCTTATTGGCGCAGTCCGGGTTATCAACACAAGCGGCGGTCATGGCAGAAAAATCAAAGACGTTGGCAGCATGACGAACGGTGCGGTCTTCCGTGAATTCCACGGTGCCTGTTGGTTCGTCGGTTAAAATGATACCCGTTCTGACAATGGTGTAGGTCAGTCCACTGGCGCGCAGAAAATCTTCGGCGGCCGTTTTGTCGGTGTAGATTTGTTTGAACGACGTGCGCTGCCGTTCGCCTAAGGTGCTCGCGCTATCGCCTGCACCAACTGTGCCCATAAGAATAAGCTGTTTTACGCCGCCCAATAATGCCGCAGCTGTGATGCCATTGTTGCCGGTGCGGTGAATGGTCACGCCTTCCTGGGCGGAGCCAAAGGCCCCTGACCGAGAGATCGAACTGATCACTGCGTCGTAGCTGCCCTCTTTGAACACGCGATGCAGAGAGTCCGCGTCCAGCACATCACCGACCACATGGGGCACATCGATTTTATCCAGGTCTTTGACGTTGGATGTGGCGCGGACAAAGACAGTCACGTCCTGTCCTTGATCCTTCAACGCTTTGACGATCTCGTAGCCAAGCATCCCGGTGCCCCCAAACACTAAGACCTTAGCCTGGGCGCTTTGCACGGTTGTGAAGGACATGGCGGAAAGTGTGAGGACTAAGACGAGCGTGGAGAACAAGCGTGTGGGCATCTGAATAGTCCTATTTCGAGAAGAGGTGATCCATCATGGTCATCTCTGAAGTGGCGACGCTACCCAACATCCCCACCACCGCCATTCGGTGGTCGAAGGACGTGGCCCCACCCGAGCAAGGTTGCTAATTGCCAAACACTTTTTGGAGCAACTCCGTCGTCCGTTTTGCGGGGTTTTCCCGAATGGCCGCCTCTTCGCGCCCTAGGTAGAGGAACACACCGTCGATTGCTTTCTCCAGCACATAGTCGGTTAAGTTCGCTTGGACATCCGGCGCAAAAGGAATGTTCTTATACTGGCCCATCATCTTGTCGTAAGACGCGAGGACTCCGACACTCGCCAGTTGAGTCTCGACAATCGGTTTCATGTCGGCTGCCAGAGGCGCAGACATTTTTCTGCGAAAGTACTGCGTCGCTGAATCATTGGGGCCATTCAGAATCATTTTGGCATCATCAATGGTCATCTGCTCAATCGCGCTGGTGAAATGTCTTTTGGCCTCAGGCACAGCGGCTTCGGCGGCCCGATTGAGGCGCAGCTCCAAATCATCGGCGAGGTTACTCATGCCGATTTTTGCGAGCATGGATTGCGCTGTTTTCAAAGATCCCGGCAAGGGAATGTGGATGTCTGATGCCGTGTTGAATCCATCAGTGCGGCCAAGCGTATCAACAACCCGCTCCGAGCCGACGCGAAGGGCCTCGCGCAACCCGTTGGAAATCTCGCCGCCTGTCAGGGTGGATATATCGGACGAGGAGGATGACGTGCTGTCCAGCCCCTTCAGCAGGTCTTTGCCGCGATCAAAGAAGCTCTGGGCGTTGGCTGTCGTTGCCGCCAGGGTGAAGCAAATCAGCACTCCGGCAAGGCTGACGGTACGGGCCTTAATCATGCTGTTGTCCCTCGGTTCATTGAAAAAGAATGCGTGTTTGGAATTCTGTGACAGTATCAGAGAAACACAGCGACGTCTGGCTAAAGCTAATCCGAACCGATCACAGCCGTCAGGATTTCGTTGAGCTCAACGCGGATGCCATTGGGGTCGCGCAAGAACATTTGTTTCGAGGTGCCGCTGCTCGAGAGGGTTGGGGGTTTAAGGACCTCATACCCACCGGCACGTGCGCGGGCGTAGATCTCATCCATATTCTGTACCAAGTGGATCAGCATGACATCGCCAAAGGCGTTCGCAATACCGTCGGGGCGGGGCAGCGTTTCCAGGCTGTCATCTTCTAGTCCCATCACGGCCACGTAGGCTCCGTCGCGGGATTTCATGTAGGTCAGCCGCAAGTGCGAGCCAGCGGGAATGCCCCAGGCGTTATCAGCGTCATAGGGGCCGACGTTGCGCGCCGTCTTGCCTTCCTCGTAGCCAAGAACGTCTTTGTAAAAGGCAATGGTCGAGTCTGGCTTGGCAACGAAAAAGGCTGCTCGGGTTAAGGTCGCGTAGGCTTCGTCTTGGGCAAAACTTGGAGAGCCCAACAGCACGATCATTAATGCCGCGACTGCGGACAGCGTTTTTGTAAAAAACCTTGAGCGCATCGTGAGGAGTCCTAATGGGGTTGGGTTGATCGATCTACCGGGCAGTAGCGGGCTTTTCGGCTCACTGCGCGTTGTACTCAGTCAGCACGTAAGTCTCGCCGCGGAAGGTTTGTTGCACCAGCACGCGATCGCCCTTCATGGCCCATATTTCCAACGCACCCGTGGAATAGTGGATGGTCGCAAATGTGCCGGCGGGCACGGTGATGGTTTCTTCACCCACTCGGGTCAGGGTGGCGGGTGTGAGCTTGCCCAGCACGGGGCCGTCGCCCTCTTTCACTGGGCTGATGAAATACGACGTCCGTGGCATGTCTCGCCCACTGACGCCCGGTTGGGTGTCTACCGGGTCTTGGACGGAGGCGCTCCAGGCGTTGAGTCCTTCGCCATGGGTGACGATCGCCAAGGCATGAGGCACAAGCACCTCATGCTCGGTCCGTCCAACGGGCCCCCAGGATGTGGCGTGTAGCGTTTCGCCGTCGACGGTCACACGCAACGAGCCCTTAAAGCCGCTTGGGTACCAGTAGCTGGAAAAGGATTCGATGGGCCGGAACGCAGGATCAACGCGCATGGTGATGTTGTGTTGTCGGTCATTACTGAACATGTTTTTGGTGACCATCATGGTCCGGCTGCCATCGCCATGGGCAATCATGCGGAAATATTCCTCGCCGCGCAGGGTCTCGCCGTCTTCTTCGTAAAAACTATGGGTGCCCGTTGCCATGCGAAGAATGTTGGCGTTGCTCTCTGCGGCGTTCGCGATACTGCTGGCACCCGTGCTCAAACACAGTGCGATCAAAAGGGCTGGGGCAAGGCGATGGACAGAACGACGAGCAAGCATGGGACTCTCCTGTGCAAAGGGCTTGTGCGCCGCCGTAGGCGTGCCCTCGTGTTATGGTGTAGGCTGTGACCGACACTCTACAGGCATGAGGAAAAACACGATGGGCAGATTGATAACCGCTCTCCTGCTGAGCGTATCCGTGGCTGCGGCAACGCCATCTCTGGCGCAGAACGACGCGACAGAAGACCGATATGTCAGTATCAAGCGGCCCAACCTGGTGGTCCCTGATTTGGATGCAGCCTTAGAGTTCTACGTGGGTCATCTGGGTTTCGAATTTGCTTATGCGGAAGACAGCGCGGTTAACCCCGAGTCCAACTTCGCCTATGGGGTGTTTAATTTTGATCCGGCCAAGGCTATACGCCAGGCCACACTCAATACGTCCACCGAAGAACGGGGTTTTGCCCTGACTGAAGTGGTTGGCTTAGAAGCCGAGATCAGCCGTACGCCCAGCTTGTCCACACTTGTGGTGCAAACCAAACGCTTTATGGATTTACGCGAAGATCTGATTGCCGATGGCTACACGGTCACTGATTTCAACGACACCAGCAAAAAGAACCCCAACGGCATGGGTATTCTCGAAATGGGTGTGCTCGATCCGGCGGGCCATCTCATCGTCGTGTTTCAATACGTGGGTTTGCCAGGGTAAGCCTGGTCAACATGACGTGGTGCAGATCTGCTGCCACCTATAACTGATCCCGGTTCCCTGATTTTGCGAGGATGTCCGCTAAGGGTACCCCGGCCTTAATGCGATCACTGCGGCTTTGCTCTTCGGCCTGCAGGCTTTTCGCTTTGGTTATCACGGCGTCAACGTCCTCGCCTGGAATCACCACAACACCATCCGAGTCTCCGCACACAAAATCACCCGGTCGGATCACAATGTCACCGATGATGATGTCTACCCCCGTTTCACCGGGCTGTCCCTTGGTCGAACCGCGCAAGGAAAGGCCAGTGGCGAACACCGGGAAACCGGTGGCAACAATGGCGTCGATGTCGCGGATCGCGCCGTTGGTGACGCAGCCCGCAAGGCCTTTGTACTGACTTGCGAAGGTTGCGTTTTCGCCCCAAACAGCTGTGCGCGCAGGCCCGCCGCAATCAATCACGATGACACTGCCAGCGGGCGCCAGGTCGACCGCACGTGTCACCGCCGTGTTGTCGCCTAAGGGGCAGCGCACGGTGAAGGCTGGGCCGACGACTCGAGCGCCAGGCACTTGGCTACAAATCGCGGGCGGGAGGTCACACGGTCTCGCGGTGGCTTCCGATAACGTGGCCGCCGGTAAAGACGTCAGTGCATCTAAAATCTCTTCACCAGTCATTGTGGTCTCCTGGGTTTGAATACATGCGTTCACCTTAAGCTGAATGCTGCTTCTTGGTATAGCGTCGGGGGTAGGGGATGACACCGACGCGTATACCAATCACCCGTAACGAGAGAGGGCAAGCGGCGGGTCGTTCCTGTCAAACGAGTGGGTTAGGGCGTAGGCCTTTCGTGAATTTAGGTTTCCGTTTAACGGCTTTGTCGACGGCCTTCATCCATACTCGTTTGTAAATTTTATAGGCGCTTGAATCCGCACGAGAAAATTTCAGAACCCCGAGGGTGCATGGGCTCGTTCCCCGCATATTCGGGTTTTGTTTTTTTAAGGTCCGTGCGTGTTGTTTCTACGCGCCGGACTGCTCAACCTTTGGGAGGTCTTCGACGGACCGATACCAATCCGGTTTGTCGGCCCAGTAGATACACTTTTGCGGTGGCAAGCCTGGTTCCACGTCGAGTCCGCCCGCCGGGATTGTGACGCCCCTCTCTGTCTTGCGGGGCACGCGTGAGCCACAGGTTTTACAGAAGCAATTCGTCAGCGTGTTTGTGTCTGGCAATGCGTAGGTGCTGATGCTGTCTTCACCGGACAGCCAGCGAAATCCAGCACCCTCAACAAACACATTCGAGGCATGGGCGCTGCCTGTTTTCTTGCGACAGCGCGAGCAGAAGCAATAGAGGAAGGTGTGTGGCTTAGCCTCTGTCTCGTAGGTGACTGTGCCGCAGAGGCAGCTTCCGCGCAGTGTTATTTCGGGCATTCCCATCTCCTCGGGGTTTTGTCCACCGTAAGGTCCTCCTCCATAGCGTATCGACAGGGCGATGGCACAGCGTTAAGGTCCCCGCGCTTCACATGGTGTGAGGCATGTTCTCAGGGCGGGGTGCAATTCCCCACCGGCGGTGAGAGTCTTAAACAGCTTAAGCCCGCGAGCGCTCTTCGCCGTATGTGTGGAGAGGTCAGCAGATTCGGTGAGACTCCGAAGCCGACGGTATAGTCCGGATGGAAGAGAACGAGCGGATCAGTGCAGCGCCCCAGGGATCGCTCGGGCGTGGCACTGTCGTTTCGTACGCCCTGGTTCTGGTCGAGACTGCTATAGGAGCAAACCATGAATCAGGTTCCCCAAGACAGCAACCTACCCGCGCCAAAAATCGCATTTATACAGGCGTCGTGGCACGCGGATATTCTTGAGTCAGGATATGCCGCATTTACCGTAAGTATGACTAAGCTCTCCACCATGATCGGCGGTGAGATCACTGTTGATCGGTACGATGTGCCGGGCGCTGTTGAAATCCCATTGATAGCGAAGAAGCTCGCAGCCACAGGAAAGTATGCGGCGATTGTCGGGTCGGCCTTCGTCGTTGATGGCGGCATTTATCGGCATGAGTTTGTCGCCGGTGCAGTTCTCAACGGCATGATGCAGGTGCAGCTGGAAACCGGAGTGCCGATTTTATCCATGGTGCTGACACCGCAGCAGTTTGATGAGTCGGAAGAGCGCAAGGCGTTCTTTATCGATCACTTCAAGACCAAGGGACAGGAAGCCGCCGAGAGTTGCGTCCTCACCTTGCGAGCCCATGAAAGCATCAAGCAAGTCGCCTAGCTAAGACCGCACGAGATAGGTTAGGGCGCCACGGCCATAACTGCGCACGTCTTCGATTTCTAATCCGTCTGGTGCGGTGAGCGTTTCGGTGGCGGCTGTTTCGACGATGATTACAGCGGTGTCGGTTAACCAGCCTTTGTCGACCAGCGTTATCAACGTCGACTTAGCTAGGCCTTGCCCATAGGGCGGGTCTAACAGGGCGAGGTCCACGGGTTGGGCTGCGGCGGGCAGGGCGGAGGCATCTGTCGCCAGGACGTTGACCTTATCGTCGACGCCCAGGGTGGCGATGTTGCGCTTGAGTACGTCGAGGGAGCTATGGCTTCGCTCCACAAAAGTCACATACGCTGCGCCTCGGCTCAGGGCGTCCAGGCCGAGAGCGCCAGTGCCAGCGAATAGATCAAGCACACGCGCGCCACGGAGTTTGAAGCCGATGTCTTGAAAACTGTGCTCAAGCCGATTGAACAGGGCTTGGCGGGCGCGGTCAGAGGTTGGGCGGACACTGTTGCCGTCTGGCACGGCCAACGGTCTATTCTTAAACGTGCCTGCCGTTATTCGAACCTTACCGGGTGTCTTGGGACCAGCCATGATCGCAGTTTACTTTTTCCGGCTGTTTTTGCCGGTGCTCTTTTTCAGCTCTGGCAGGTCAGCACCCAGTTGCTCTTTGAGAACCTTGTGCGGCATTTCAACGATTTCGCCTGACTTCAGTGAGCCTAGTTGGAAGGGGCCGTAAGCTGTTCTCATCAAGCGGTTTACCTTGAGGCCGACGTGTTCCATCACCCGCCGCACTTCCCGGTTTTTGCCTTCTTTCAATGTGACTGTGAGCCAGGAGTTGACCCCAGGCTTGCGGTCCAGTTTGACTTGGACAGGCCCGTAATGAACGCCTTCGACAGTGACGCCCTCGGCGAGCGGATCAAACATGCGGTCCTTGATGTCACCGTGCACCCGGACTCTATACTTGCGCGTCCAGCCGCGTGATGGGTGTTCCATGGAGCGCGCTAACGTGCCGTCGTTGGTCAACAGCAGTAGGCCCTCTGAATTGAGATCTAGACGCCCGATGGAAATCACGCGGGGCATAAACGACGGCAGAGTGTCGAAGACGGTTTCACGGCCACGTTCGTCTTTGTGGCTTGTCACGAGGCCTGGTGGTTTGTTGTAGCGCCACAAACGCGGAGGGTCGAGCGCAGGGAGTTTCTCGCCGTCCACACGCACAATATCGTCAACGGTTACTTTAACGCCCGGCTTGTCCAAGACCTCGCCATTGACGCTGACCCGTCCTTGCTCAATGAGAACTTCGGCTTCGCGACGGGAACAGATGCCGGCTCGTGCGATGACCTTAGCAACGCGGTCCCCGGGGATGCTTGATGTCTCAGTCTCTTTTGACTTTTTTGGCGCGTTCATGAGCAGGCCTTGATGAAGGAGTCATACAGGCGTCGGTCGCCCTCTGAGATGTGGAATTCTGGATGCCACTGCACACCAATACACCATGTTTTACTCGGGTCTTCGATGCCCTCAATGACACCGTCTGAGGCTACGGCGTCGACCATGATATTCTCTGGCACGGCTTTCACCGCCTGATGATGCGCGCTGTTCACAGCCATAGTGTCGGTGCCAACGATGTCATGCAGGCGCGATCCCACGGTAATACGAACGTCGTGTCCGGCTTCGTCGCGCGGGTTCGGCTGTTCGTGGGCGAGGGCGTCGTCGATCTCATCAGGAATGTGCTGGATCAAACTGCCGCCTAGGGCAACGGCCAACAATTGTTGACCACCGCAGATACCGAACAAGGGGCGATCTTCCTCGTGGAACCGTTTTGTCAGGCCTAGTTCAAAGTCGGTGCGATCGGCCTTCAACACAACCGTGTCATGCACGGTCTCTTCGCCGAATAAGGCCGGATCGACATCAAAGGCGCCGCCGGAAACGATCAGCCCATCAATCATCTCGGCGTACTGATCAATTAGAGCGACGTCCGGTGGCAGAATAATGGGGATGCCCCCAGCTGCTTGCACCGCTGAACAGTAGTTCACGCGCAGCGCATACCAGGGAAATTTCGAGTACCCGCCTGGGTCTTCCCGGTCAGCTGTTATGCCTATGATGGGAGCGTTCATGCCCGGGCTTTACGCTGTTGCCAGCCCGTAGGTCAAGCTCACGCGTATCCGCTTGTTTAAACAGACGTGCGGACGGGTTGAGCCTGGGCTTGTGGGTTTGCTTGGCGATAGGCCCGTTCTGCGGTTGCGGCTGTTGTGGCGCTCTCGCGTTCGAAGGCTTGCGTTAAGGCGCTGCCCCAATCATCGCCGCCAAAACCGGGGCTCTGAAGCGCAAACGGATCATCGACCATCTGCATCGGTTGAGCCGACATCATCTCTGTCAGCATCTGCAAGAGGTACATGGAGATGCCCATCTGACTCGGATCGCCAGACCGTTGTGCTGCACCGACATCAAATGGTGAGGCCGGGCTGGTGCTAAACGCTGGTGCCTTAGGAAGCGCGGGCTTGGCTTGTTGGGCCGGGTCAAAGAGGGCGGCGATATCTGCCGTTTCGCTAAGGCGGTCTGTGAACTTGTCTTTGAGCCAGGAAATAACGCCTTGCGCTGTGCGGGCGAGACCATTGTCTTCAAAAAATACCGTCTTGTTGGCGTTAGCCGCAGCCGGAAGGACATCGACGGCTGGCTTGGTCGGGTCTTGCTCTGCCGATGTGACCAAGGCCGTTGCACCCCAAGCGCCTAAGAAATGCGCAAAATACAATTCGGCTGGCGTGGCTTTACGGCCAAGAGACGTTTCTAAGGTCTTTGAATTATCGTCGGCGAACATTGCAGCGAAACGTGACGATACTTCTGGGTCACGGCGCATGGCCAACATCTGAATCTCTGCGTCTTCGTTCAGGACGGTCAAGCGCCCTGTTGCGCTTTCTTTCACTTGAGACGCGAGGTCACCGAATCCGAGATCGTCACCATGACGACGCATCATGTCGAGCCATGTGCCACGGGTGAATTGAAAGAGCCCTGTTGCTGAGGAGGTCGACGCCTTGGCGTCGGAGTCGAAGCCACTTTCTTGCGCGGCTTTTGCCAGCAAGTAGTGAAAACTGACACCACTTTCGGCGCTCGCCGTTTGGATGCCCTTTAAGGTGCGATGCTCGACCTGGTGGCCGCCGATCCGCACCACGTTACCAGCGTGGTCCATCATGGCAGAAAAGTCCCAAATATTTAGTACCACAAAGACCGTAGGCCTCGAAAGTTACCAGAACCTTACCCACCCAATGATTCTGTGACTGAGTCTCTTGACGAGCCGGGGCTCTGTCCCGATTGTCCGGCCATGGAAAAACAGGCAGATCATCCGGATTTTATGGCTTTAGCCCTCGCTGAGGCGCAGAAAGCCGCCGATCGTGGCGAAGTTCCGGTCGGTGCAGTTCTCGTCGACCCTAAGATTCAGGCCGTTGTGGCGGCGGCGGGAAACCAGGTCGAGTCCGATCATGATCCTACGGCTCATGCAGAAATGCTGGTTATTAGGGCTGCAGCGGCCGCCCGCAGTGACGCTCGGCTGGCTGGATTCGACCTCTATGTGACGTTGGAGCCGTGCCCCATGTGCGCCACCGCGATCTCGTTTGCGCGGCTCAGGCGGGTTGAGTTCGGCGCCTATGACCCGAAAGGCGGCGGCGTTGATCACGGCCCAAAAATCTTCTCTCAACCGACCTGCCATCACCAGCCAGAGGTCATCGGCGGGGTTCGAGAGCAAGAGGCGTCGAAAATGCTTAAATCCTTCTTTGCCGAGCGTCGCTGATGCTTGCACGCAAGGATGGGCTCGTTAGGATGGCGCCATGATGAAGATGATCGCATACATGGTCGGTTTTGTGGCTTTGCTCTCAACCGCGCCGCCGGCATTGGCGCAAGACGAAGACCTGCGTCCGCGGGCGTTGGTTGGTCGCTATATCCAGCTGGATCCGATCATGGTTCCGTTCCAAACGGCCAGGGGCATTCGCTATGAAATTGTCACGGTGCGCATGGTCATCGGAGAAAATTCGACCGCAAAGTATGCCTGTTACGTGGCCCCAATGCTTCACGAGCAAATCATGTTCTTCTTGTGGGAGCGCGGCGTTACAACCGCTGACTTCGAGGGTGATCGTAAGGTTGAGTTAGCGAATAAGATGCTTACGTTTATCAGCGATATGACCGATGAGCGGTATTACGAAGCCATTGAATTTGCTGGCGGCTACGAAGAGATCGATGAAGACTCTGACAATCTCTCCAGCCTTTGTCGGTAGCGCGCGGCTGACTGTTACAAGTCAGCGAGGCTTATCAGTCCGTGATCCCAGACAGCCATAGACCGGGTATAAACCGCTTCTCGCCAAACGTCTGAGTCTGGCGAAAACGCTTCCTTTAATTCGGCCTTGGTCTTAGCCGCGAAATCAGAATTTAAATCGCCATGCAGGTGCAGCCAGTTGTCAGCGCGCAGGGCATGATACACGTCGTCGAGCGGGTGAGTGCCAAACTCGAGCGTGTTGCCGTAAAACGCTTTGGGAGCGAGTTCTCGGGCGATGCCTGTTAGGTTGTATCCAGCGTGTGCTTGTTGCCCGCCACTGGATGCCAAAACAGTCACGCCGTCGTTGCCCCATAAGGTATTCGCTTTTTCAACACCTGGGTCACCTTCGTTTCCAACGATGTAGCACTCACCATGCCCAGATGGACCAAGGCCAGTGTGAAAGTCGATCAAGGCAACATGATCTGCGTTGGTTGTATGAGCCTCTAAGTTCGCAAGAATATGTGTGCGCGACCATGTCGGCGCGGTGCCACCATAAAACACACCGTCTGGACGGCTGAATTGACCTCCCATCACAACGCGGTTGAGCGTTTTTTGTCCGTGTTCTTTCGCATAGGCATCGAGAATAGTCTGGGCATCTTTCAGTGCAGTTTCTGTCCAGTCGTCAGGGCAGATTGCAGCGTGAAGGCGGTCATACTCTGGTTTCTCTGGTACGGCTTCTGCGTAGTCGAGGAAGTTTCGATTGAGATCAATGTTGCCTTCCGTCACGCGCCTTAGCCACGCGAAGCCATGAGGGTTCACGGCGTGCATTAAGACGACCGCCACGCCCTCAGGCATGTCGCGATAACGCCCTTCGGTGAGCCATCCGGTTTGGGCCGCTGACCCTAAGAAACCTTCCCCGCCGTGAGTGGCAGACATAGTGACAAAGACTTTCTTCGCGTCCAGATCTCCAAACGCGGCAACGTCTAGCGCTAGTT
>Ga0055584_100004898_pt1 | contig 13109 bp, 11 predicted proteins | sample OSDHelmetaG_FD_58716 | JGI IMG/M metagenome (GOLD analysis project Ga0055584, IMG submission 58716) | Pelagic marine sediment microbial communities from the LTER site Helgoland, North Sea, for post-phytoplankton bloom and carbon turnover... | ecosystem: Environmental > Aquatic > Marine >... | reverse complement strand
ACACTAGAATGCGCGGGGACACTAGAATGCGCGGGGACACTAGAATGCGCGGGGACACTAACAATTTAACAACTTAAGCTCGGCGGTAGCTGCCAATCTGCCAAGGAACTCACTTAAGTTGTTAAATTGTTAGTGTCCCCAAAAAAGGATATTCGGGCTACGGGCCGGGACTCAGGACATAACAGACGGTGCTAGAGCATGAACTTTAATCAGGCCCAATTCGTAACCAGCGCAGCCACGCTGAAAGCTTGCCCCGACAGCAGCGTCGCCGAGGTCGCCTTCGCCGGCCGCTCCAACGCCGGTAAGTCTAGCGCCATCAATACGCTGACCGGTCAGACTCGCCTCGCCCGCATCAGCAAGACCCCAGGGCGAACGCAGCTCATTAACTTCTTCGCGCTGGGGGAAGATCGCCATCTGGTAGACCTGCCCGGCTATGGCTTCGCCAAGGTGCCACTGAAGGTCAAGGACAAGTGGCAGCACGAGCTGGAGCTGTATCTGCGGCAGCGCGAAGCACTGGTAGGGCTGATCCTATTGAGTGACATCCGCCACCCACTGAAGGAATTCGATCGCATGATGATCGACTGGGCCGTGCAATCCGAGCTGCCTCTGCACCTGCTGCTCACCAAGTCGGACAAGCTGAAGCGCGGTGCCGCGCAGAATACACTGCTGGCCGTGCGCAAGGAGCTGGCGCCGCTAGGCAATGTATCCGTACAGCTGTTCTCGTCGCTGAAGAATCAGGGTGTCGAGGAGGCGAGGCAAAAGCTGGGGGATTGGCTGGCGATTCCCGAGCGGGTCGAGCAACTCGATTGTGCAGCTAAGGATGCCTATAAATCATCGGAATAAACGAAGCCGAAGATTTTATCAGTCGCGGTCTTCGAACCGATTCTACTGATTTATTGATGCCCCTAATGCGCTTCGTCCCAGTTGTCGCCTATCCCAACATCGACAACGAGTGGCACTGCCAAAGCCGCCGCCGTGGTCATGCGAAACTTTACTCCCTCGGTGAGTAGCTCCAGGTCTTTCTCACTCACCTCGAACACCAGCTCGTCGTGCACTTGCAGTAGCATGCGCGCATCGAGCTCGCCCATCGCCAACCAGTGGTCGATGTCGATCATCGCGCGCTTGATGATGTCCGCCGCCGTACCCTGCATGGGCGCATTGATCGCCGTGCGCTGCGCCGCCTTACGTAGCATGCCGTTGCCGGCATGGATGTCTGGCAGATACAGTCGGCGTCCGAATAGCGTCTCCACGTAGCCCTTCTCGTCGGCGAAGGCCTGCGTCTCGTCCATGTATTTCCTAACCCCGGGGTATTTCTCGAAGTAGCGATCGACGTACTTCGCCGCCTCGCCGCGGCTGATGTTCAATTGGTTAGCTAGCCCGAAGGCCGACATGCCATAGATCAGACCGAAGTTGATCGCCTTCGCGCTACGGCGCTGATCCGTACTCACCTTGTCCAGCGCGACGCCGAAGACATCCGCCGCCGTCGCCCTGTGCACATCCTCGGCACCGGAGAAGGCGCTGAGCAATCCCTCGTCCTGTGACAGATGCGCCATGATGCGAAGCTCTACCTGCGAGTAGTCCGCTGCAACCAGCTTATTACCCGGGTCACAGACGAAGGCCTGGCGCACGCGGCGACCCTCGGCGGTGCGTATCGGTATGTTCTGCAGGTTCGGATCCGTCGAGGAGAGTCGTCCGGTGGCGGCCACCGCCTGCTGGAAGGAAGAATGAATTCGACCCGACCCCTTATTGATCTGCAGCGGCAGCTTATCCGTGTAAGTTGATTTTAGTTTGCTGAGCGAACGCTGCTCGAGAATGAGGCGTGGGAGTTCATAGTCCTGTGCCAGTTCCTGCAACACTGGCTCCGCCGTGGACGGCTGGCCCGTCTTGGTCTTCTTCAACACCGGCAGTTCTAACTTCTCATAGAAGATTGTTTGAAGCTGTTTGGGCGAGCCGAGATTGAATTCCTCGCCGGCGATCTCGTAGACCTGCAGCTGCAGCTTTTCGAGTTGCTTGCCGAGTTGCTTGCTCTGCTTCGCGAGAGCTGTGGCGTCGACGCGTATGCCATTCCTCTCTACCGTATTGAGTACCTCGATAAGTGGCAGCTCGTAGTACTGGTATAGGCCAAGCAGATGGCCATTGCCGCGCAGCGTCTTTTCCAATGTAGCGGACAAACGCAGGATGTGATCCGCCTTCTGTGCGGCGTAGGGCAGGAAGTCAGCCAGAGTAACTTGTTCGGGGCCGAGCTTGTTGCGACCCTTGCCGAGCAGGCTGTCGATATCGATAGGTGCGAGTTCCAGATAGTTACGTGTGATATCCGGAAGCTGATGCCTGGTCGCAACCGAATTCGCCACATAGGAGGCGAGATGCACATCGCTCTTGATCGGCTGCAGTGCAATGCCGTAATTCTGCAAGACATGACTGACGCGTTTGAGGTCGAAACCGATCTTCGTGATCGACGCGTTCTCCAGAAGTGGCTGCAGTCGCGCCAGGCAGGCTTCGATGTCCAGCTGCGCCTCTACGCCGTCGTACTCATGCAGGAACGGAACATAGAATGCCTTGCCCATGTCGCTCGCGAACGCGACACCCAGGATCTTCTGATCCAGGAAGTGCTCGCCAATCGTTTCGAGCGAGATGCCGAATTGCTTAAGCGACGACAATGATTCCAGCAGCGCATCGAAACTCTTCTCGTCGACTACTAACTGATAGTCTATGTCTTTCTCGGCTACCGTTACGTCGACTTCTTCCGACTCGGCCTCTTTGCCCTTCGCCTTCTTCTTCGATGGCGCGCCTTCTATGCCTTGCTCCTCGAGCTCCTTAATCCAGGACTTGAACTCCATCTCCGAGAAGAGCTCATGCAGTTTCTGCTGGTCTTCTTCCCCGGCCACGAGGTCGGATATCTTCAGCTCCAGCGCTACATCCATCTTGATCGTCGCCAGTTCGTAGGAGAGCCTCAGTAGATCTATGTTGTCGCGCAGCTTCTCGCCAACCTTGCCACCCACGGCATCGGCGTTCTCGATAATGCCCTCCATCGAGCCGTATTCCTGCAACCACTTCACCGCGGTCTTCGGTCCGACGCTGGGCACGCCCGGTATATTGTCCGACTTGTCTCCCATCAGGGCGAGATAGTCGATGATGCGTTCGGGGCCTACGCCAAACTTCTCCACGACAGAGCCTTCGTCCAGCACCTCGTTGGTCATGGTATTGATCAGCGTGACTTTGTCGTTGACGAGCTGGGCGAGGTCCTTGTCGCCCGTTGAGATTAGCGTGCTAATGCCCGCCTCGGCAGCCTGCTTGGAGAGCGTGCCGATGACATCGTCAGCCTCCACGTCGCCAATGATGAGAAGCGGCAAGCCCATGGCGGCGATGATCTGGTGAATAGGCTCGATCTGCGAGCGCAGCTCATCCGGCATCGGCGGTCGGGTCGCCTTGTATTCCTTGTAGATCTTGCTGCGAAAGGTCTTGCCCTTGGCATCGAACACGATCGCGATGTTGGCGTCCTCGTAGTTCTTGATGAGGCTGCGAACCATGTTGATCACGCCCTTCACTGCGCCCGTGGGCTGCCCCTTGCTGCTGACCAGCGGAGGCAGGGCGTGAAACGCGCGGAACAGATAGGACGAGCCGTCGACGAGAATGAGTTGTTTGGGTTTGGCCAAGCTATTTTCCTTCTAAACGGGTAGTGCTAGTCGTATAGGCACTGGTAGAAATCATCGGCAGCCCTCTGCATGAATTCGCCGAAGTCTTTCGAAGCCGCACCTAACAAGTCTACTGTGATTAGTTTCATCTCGTAGCCATTCAATACGGTGTTCACCAGCTCCCTGCTGGAGTCGATTTCCAATAACAGACAGGACGGCTCGAGCTGCGCGAGCTGCTCTCTCAGAGCAACGATCTCACGGATACTCGGCAGCGTCTCCGGATCGCGCAGCATTACCATGCTGTGCTGCAGGCCGAATTGTTTTTCGAAGTACTGATAGGCATGGTGATAGACGGCGTAACTCTCCGCTGGCGGCGACTGGAATCGCTGCGCAATCTCCGTATTGACGTCACTTATCTCAGCGCTAAATCTAGTAAAATTATCTTGATAGGCCTGCCCGTTCGCGGGATCCAATTGCAGCACGCGCTGCAGCAGCGCTTCGGCGATGCGCAGGGCGTTGCCACTGTCCAGCCAAAGGTGGGCATCTCTCTGTCTGCCTTCGAGGCTGTGCAGTTGCAGCGCTTCGGTATGGATAACGGTGATCGACTTCTTTGCGATGTCAGCCTGGGCGAAGAAGTCGGCGAGGAAGGTTTCGAACTCAGGGCCTATCCACAGCGCCAGGTCGGCGCGAGCTAGGGCGATGCGATCGGATGGCGACAGTGTGAAGTGATGCGGCGACTGCTGCGGATCCATAATGGCGCGCACGCTGCCATGGTCCTGCACTACCGCCTGCGCGATTAATTGCAGTGGCTTGATGGTGGTGACGATATCGACGTCTGCGCGGCCGGTCGAACTTATCAAAGTGATGAGTAGTGCAAGTAGAAAAATTCTGGGCATGGGATGCAAGAGATAGACCTAGGAGTATTCTGGCCTCGCGGCCAGTAGAAAGTTTGACAACGGTGCTATGATATACCATTGTCCTGCCTGCTCCTACGCGCGAGACCGCGCAAGTACGACAGGACTATTAGCCCTTCTATCGAAACTGCCGAGGCTGTAAAACAGTCAAGCGAATGGATACTCCCCACAGCGACAGCGAATCGGCCAAGCACTCTGATGCCACCGAGAGCCCCTCCGAGGTCTTGCTCGCGCTGCGCGCCATCGATAAAGGTTTCGCCGAGAAGAAGATCCTCGATCAGATTAGCCTGACGATAGACGCGGGCCAGATCGTTACGCTGATCGGTCCGAATGGGGCTGGCAAGACTACCCTGGTGCGCATCGCGCTGGGCCTGATGCAGCCCGATTCCGGCACCATCTACCACCGACCCGCCCTTCGCATCGGCTATATGCCACAGCGCGTGCACGTAGAGCCCACGCTGCCGCTGACCGTAGACCGATTCCTGCAGCTCGCGAACCGCCGCGACCCTGGGTTGATGTCCTCTACACTGGAACAGCTCAAGATCGGCCACCTCGGACGGAATCAACTGGCGGACATCTCCGGCGGTGAACTGCAGCGGGTATTGCTGGCGCGGGCGCTGCTAAGGAGACCCGAGCTGTTGATACTCGACGAGCCGGCACAGGGGGTAGACCTCGCGGGGCAGGCTGAACTCTACCGGCTGATCAGCGAGATCAGCGACAGCCAGGGCTGCGGTGTGCTGATGATCTCCCACGACCTGCACCTGGTGATGTCCTCAACCGACGAGGTCATCTGCCTCAATCAGCATATCTGCTGCCATGGCAAGCCGGAACATGTGAGCAACGACCCGGCCTATCTGAGCCTTTTTGGTGTCAGCGCCGCACAGGATCTCGCCGTGTATACCCACCATCACGACCACGAACACGGCATCAGTGGCGACATCGAAGAGCATCATCATGATTGATTCGATGCTGGTTTTCTTCACGACAGACTTCGTGCTCTATGCCCTGATTGCCGGCATCGCGCTGGCCCTGGTCGCCGGGCCGCTAGGCTCATTCATCGTATGGCGCCGCATGTCTTATTTTGGTGACACGCTCGCTCACTCCGCGCTGCTCGGTATCGCGCTCGGATTAATAACCGGAAGTAATCCGCAATTAAGCATCATCATTAGCTGTCTGCTTTTCGCATTTATTCTTACCCTATTGGACCGCCGGCCATCCCTCTCAACCGACGCCCTGCTCGGCATTCTTGCACACAGCAGCCTCGCGCTAGGCATCGTAGTATTGGCGTTGGCGGATTCGGTTCGAGTCGATCTCGAGGCCTATCTTTTTGGCGCCTTGCTCACGATAGGTAACGCCGATCTGATCTGGATCCTGCTCGTGGTAGCGCTAGTCGCGGCCACGCTTTTCTGGTTATGGAACGACCTTATCTCAATCACGGTGCATGCGGAAATAGCGGAAATTGAAGGGGCAAACGTGCATCGGCTGAATCTGACGCTTGTTATGCTCATCGCGCTAACCATCGCCGTCTCGATGAAGGTCGTCGGCGTTCTGCTGGTCACCTCGCTACTGATTATTCCGCCGGCGGCGGCGCGTTCGATGGCGCAGACGCCCGAGCAGATGGCCGCGAAGGCGAGCCTCATAGGTGTGATTTCGGTGCTACTGGGGCTTGTTTCGGCGTTCTATTTCGACGTACCGGTCGGCCCGTCTATCGTCGTTGTGGCGACGCTTATCTTTCTCGTTTTCTATTTTTATTCGAGCGGTCAAAAAGCAAGAAATTAATCAGCTCGATTAATTACTGATCTCGAGATAGGCCGTTGTCAGGTCGCGATCGCGATGGGGTGCGCGCATGACGGCATAATAGTCGCCCTGTGGGTCGATCACCGCGATATGCCCGCTGTGCTCGATGAGATAATTGTCCTGCGTTGCCCCTTCATCGCCTGCATGATCATGGGATGGCGGCGCATCCGACACCTCGGCATAGCCCACATAGAGATCCTCTGCCAACTGCGCTATCGCATCCGGGTCGCCGCTGAGGCCAATGAAGTCCTCGTTGTAGCTACTCAGATAGGCCGCCATCGATTCGGGGTTGTCACGCCGCGGGTCCACGGTAACCAGAAAGATCCGCGGCTTCTGCGCTGCGCTGAAATCCAGGCCCTCGTAGAACTGTTTCAGCTCCGCCATGGTGAGCGGGCAGATGTCCGGGCAGTGGGTGAAGCCAAAAAAGACCAGATTCCAGTGCCCCTCGAAGTCGGCTTGGGTAAAGAGTTCCCCCGTCTGATCCAGCAGGCGGAAATCGCTCAGCGTGCGGGCCTCGGGATAGACGGTGACGCCGATATCGCGCAGATCCAGCTCGCCCTGGCGGTCGCCACGAAGCTGAAACATCATGACCAGCGCGACAAAGACGAGTGCATCGAAGGCCAGAAAGGCAATCAGCGCCGTCTTTCGCTTTGCGGTGAATAGCATAGCGCGAGTCTTAGATCAGGTAGTGATCGACAACCAGGGCGACGAAGAGCAGCGCGAGGTAGACGATCGAGTAACGGAAGGTATCCATCGCAGTGCTGGGCTTGGGCCGCCACATCAGCAGGCCCGACCAACCCATAAAGCCGGCTCCCAGCGCCAGCGCCGAGACCAGATAGAGCAGGCCGCTCATGCCCCAGAAGTAGGGGAACGTACTCACGAGGACCAGCATCAGCGTGTAGACCACGATATGAATCTTGGTGACGCGCTCGCCGTGGGTCACGGGCAGCATAGGTACGCCTGATTTCGCGTACTCGTCCTTGCGGTGAATCGCCAGAGCCCAGAAGTGGGGCGGCGTCCAGGCGAAAATGATCAATACGAGTATCAGCGCGCCGGCATCGATAGTGCCGGTCACCGCGGACCAGCCTAGCAGAGGGGGCATCGCGCCGGAGAGGCCGCCGATGACGATATTCTGTGGCGTCGCGTGCTTCAGATAGCCGGTGTAGATGAACGCATAGCCGACGAACGAGGCCAGCGTGAGCCAGGCGCTCAGCGGGTTCACCCAGAGCAGTAGAATAGCCATGCCCGCGACACCGATGACTATTGCGAAGACCGCGGCCTGCTTGGGCTCCACGCGACCCTGTGCTACCGGGCGGTTGTGCGTGCGCTTCATTATCACGTCGATCTTGCGATCGATCAGGTGGTTCACGACGGCGCCGGATGCCGCGACCAGGGCGATGCCCAGATTGCCGAGAATCAGGATATTCAGGGGCACCATGCCAGGAACTGCGAGGAACATGCCCACCAGAGACGTCAGTATCATCAGCATGACGACGCGCGGCTTGCACATCTCGTAGAAGTCGCGCCAGCTGGCGCTAGTGAGTTTTGAGGCTATTTCGTTCACGGGTCAACTTTCGGGTGATTAGATGGGTCTTAAGGCAGACTATACCAGATGATTGGTCGCCTTCTTCTGCGCTGCTTTCGAAGCGCGGGCATTCAACCATGTTTGGCATCGAATCTCAAGATGATTGCCGCCTAAGTTGGCCGCGTTACTATCGATATTCTGACGGAAATCGGACAAATCGCCTGCGCGCATTCGACACTGACAGGAAGGTGTCAAAAATGCTTGATATTCCGCAGGTTTTAGGGGGTTTTGGGGCCTAGATGACTTGCAGTGAATACCAATATTCTATAGCATTCCGGTGCGCGTCAGGTGTGTGAAAAATCTTTGAATTTCAGGTTAATTTCTTGGCTTTCGAGATGTGAATGTGCCCCATCCAGATAACAATAATTTACAAGGATTGCAGCGAGCCAGAACTCTCAGTCGGGATTGCACAATGAGATCGCTCATCGTTCAGGCCCGCTTGCTAGCTAATGGCACAGTAAGCTCCAATCTTTGTCCTCTGGGACGTGTTGAATACTAATACTAATTTTCCCTAACGCTAGGTGGCAAGCCCACTAGCGATTTGGGATACGTTTGTAATTTTTTAGAAGGAAGGCGGGTTTATGGCTTTAGCGGTCGTTGTTTTCTTGCTGGTAATTGGATCAGTTATTTTCCATTTTGCCAGTCCTTGGTGGTTCACTGATATTGCAGCCGACTGGGGGTCCATCGATTTCACAATCAATGTGACTTTCTGGGTTACTGGCATTGTGTTTATCCTGTTGAATCTGTTCTTGGCCTACTGCGTGTATAAGTTTCGGCAGAAAGATGGCCACAAAGCTGTCTACGAGCCTGAGAATCACAAGCTGGAAGTCTGGCTTTCGGCTATCACGACCGTCGGCGTAATCGCTATGCTGGCGCCGGGCCTGTTTGTATGGGCTAGCTTCGTCACTGTGCCCGAAGATGCGACCGAGTTTGAGGCGATGGGCCAGCAATGGCAGTGGGCGTACCGCTATCCGGGTGCCGACGGCATCATGGGTACTGCAGACACCCAACTGGTCACCGAGACCAACCCCTTTGGTGTAAATCCTGCTGACCCGAATGGTCAGGACGACGTCATCGTCGTTAGCCCCGAGATGCACCTGCCCCTGAACAAGCCTGTGAAAGCCCTGCTGCGCTCGAACGACGTGCTGCACAACTTCACCGTGCCTCAGTTCCGCGTCAAGATGGACCTAGTGCCAGGTCTAATCTCTTATCTTTGGTTCGAGCCTAACAAGGCCGGCCGCTACGACGTACTGTGTGAAGAGCTCTGCGGTATCGGCCACTTCGTCATGCGCGGTGCCGTGGTCGTCGAGACTCAAGCCGAATATGACGCCTGGTTAGCCGCACAGCCTACCTTCGCCGAAACTCAGGCGGTCGCCGCAGCGAATCCTGCTGCCGGTCAGGCACAGTATGCTGTCTGCGCGGCATGTCACGGCGCGCAGGGCGAAGGAAACCAAGCCCTTAACGGACCGAAGCTCGCCGGCCAGCAGGCCTGGTACATCGAGCGACAGCTCAAGTACTTCCAAAATGGTGTGCGTGGCGGAGAAGGCGACACAGCCGGTCAGGCCATGGCGCCAATGGCGAACATGCTCGCCGACGACGATGCCATCCGAAACATGGCAGCCTACATCTCCTCATTGCCCGACACGCCAGCGACACCTACGGTGACCGGTGACGTAGACAACGGCTATGACATCTACGATCGCAACTGTGCGGCCTGTCACCTCGATAACGGCGACGGCACCTGGTACACAGATGCTCCGAAACTCGCGGGCATGAGCGATTGGTATTTCGTTACCCAGATTCAAAATTTCCGAGCTGGTATCCGCGGCCTGCATCCGAGTGATGACTATGGCGAGCAGATGGTTGGCATGGCAACAGCCATGTCAGGACTCGAAGAAATTGAAGACGTAGCGGCCTACATCAACACACTGAGATAGTGCGCTACACATAAAATTAGCTTAGATAAGATTGTTAACGAATTTGGCCGTAGTTGGCTGATACAGAGATTATAGAGTTTAGGAGGTTTTAATGGCTTACGTACCATTAGCTGATCAAGATTCCGAAATGGAAATGCACCACCCCCATAGTTGGGTTGGAAAATATGTTTGGAGTCAGGATCACAAGGTTATTGCCATTCAGTACGGTGGCCTCGCCATCGCTGTTGGAGTTGTCGCATTGGTGCTTTCGCTGCTGATGCGCATGCAGTTGGGTTTCCCCGAGACGTTCGATCTAATCGATCCGAACTCCTACTACCAGTCGGTAACGATGCACGGCATGATCATGGTTGTTTACATGCTTACGGCGCTGCTACTTGGTGGTTTCGGCAACTATCTGGTGCCGCTCATGTGCGGCGCGAGAGACATGGTATTCCCCTTCCTCAACATGTTGAGCGTCTGGGTTTACGCACTGTCGGTCCTCATCCTGATGGCTAGCTTCTTCGTAGGCGGCGGCCCAACCGGTGCGGGCTGGACGCTGTATCCTCCGCAGACCTCGATGGCGGGCACGCCGGGTCACGACATGGGCATCGTGCTGATGCTGGTCTCGCTGGCCGTGTTCATCGTTGCCTTCACCATGGGCGGCCTGAACTACGTGACAACGATCCTGCAGTATCGCTGCCGCGGACTTACCATGATGCGTCTGCCACTCTCGGTCTGGGGCATCTTCATCGCCACGATCCTGGGTCTGTTCGCGTTCCCCGCGCTACTCGTTTCGGCGATCATGATGTTGTTCGATACCCTGCTCGGCACCAGCTTCTTCATGCCAGCGGTTATCGAGGCGGGCACGCCTCTAGATCACAACGGCGGTAGCCCGATCCTGTTCCAGCACTTGTTCTGGTTCTTCGGTCACCCTGAGGTTTACATCGTGGCGCTTCCGGCCTTCGGCCTCGTCTCCGACGTACTCTCTACTCACGCGCGCAAGAACATCTTCGGTTATCGCATGATGGTCTGGGCGATCATCGCCATCGGCGGCCTGAGTTTCATCGTATGGGCACACCACATGTACGTGAGTGGTATGCACCCCTACTTCGGATTCTTCTTCGCGACTACTACCCTGATCATCGCGGTGCCGACAGCGCTGAAGGTGTACAACTGGGTGCTCACGCTGTGGGAAGGCGATATCCGCCTGAACGCGCCTATGTACTTCGCGATCGGATTTATCTTCACCTTCATCCACGGCGGACTGACTGGTCTGTTCCTGGGTAACGTGGTTATCGATTTGCCACTGTCCGATACCTACTTCGTGGTAGCTCACTTCCACATGGTAATGGGCGTGTCGCCGGTACTGGTTATCTTTGCCGCGCTGTACCACTGGTATCCGAAGATTACGGGCCGCATGTTCCACGAGGGCATGGCCAAGCTGCACTTCTGGATTACCTTCCTGGGTACTTACGCGATCTACCTACCGATGCACTATCTCGGCTTCCTGGGTGTTCCGCGTCGCTACTACGCGCTAGGCACTACAGACTTCATCCCGGAGTCAGCTCAGGACCTGAACACGACAATCACGATCGCTGCCTTGATTGTAGGCGCGGCGCAGATTCTGTTCTTCATCAACATCTTCTGGAGCCTGCGTAACGGCAAAGAATCGGGACCGAATCCTTGGGGCTCGGCTTCGCTCGAGTGGCAGACGCCAGATACTCCACCTAAGCATGGCAACTGGGGCGACGAGCTTCCAACGGTTTACCGCTGGGCTTACGACTACAGCGTGCCAGGTGCACACGAAGACTTCATTCCACAGAACGTGCCGGAGAGTGTTGAGCCGACTGCGGATGAGCAACACTTCGATCCCGATCATGACACGTCCAAGGCCGATCTATGAGCCTGTTTAAACAACTCACCGACAAGCCCTGGGAACGAAAGGGCGTAATTGGCGGCTTGAATCCGGAGGGCGCCTTCGAGTCTCCTCCGGAGCGTGTTGCGCTGGGCTTCTTCCTGACTATCGCCTCAGTGATCTTCTCGCTGCTGGGCGTGAGCTACGTCATTCGGATGTCGCTCCCAGACTGGACGCCACTGGCCGATCCTTCGCAGCTTTGGCTGAACACGGCGCTTCTGGTAGTTAGCAGCGTCCTGTTCCAGTGGGCGCGTAATACGGCAAACGCGGGCAAGCAGAAGAATTTGTTGACCGCCTTCATCGGTGGCGGCGTCTTTGCCCTGCTATTCATCGCGGGCCAGATACTGACCTGGGAAAGCTTGCAGGCTGCCGGCTTTTACATGACATCGAATCCAGCCAACTCCTTCTTCTACCTGCTCACCGGTTTGCATATTGCGCACCTGCTGGGCGGCTTGTGGGTATGGAGCAAGAGCTCGATCCGATTGCTGTCGGGCAGCAAGCCTGAAGATGTGCGCCTCAGCATAGAGTTGTGCACACTGTACTGGCACTTCTTGCTAATCATTTGGCTGGTAATGTTTGCGATGCTTTCGAATACCTGATTGCCGGGTATCGACGGGTATAAAGTTTAATTAGAACGTTTAATAGGAAATAAGAATGAGTGATGCAGCAGTAAGCGAATCGGGCCCTACGCCTGGAGTTGGCGGTCTAGTCGACGATTGGAGCGCTGATAAACAGGCCTACCACGTGCCTTGGGGCAAGGCCATGATGTGGATCTTCCTGGTAAGTGATACCTTTATCTTCACTTGCTTTCTCACGGGCTATCTCAACGTTCGGTTGACGACCACCGAGCCTTGGCCTCTGCAGAGTGAGATCTTTGCACTTTCCTTCGGCGGCGATCCTATCCCGCTGATCTTGATCGCGATCATGACCTTTATATTGATCACCAGCTCGGGAACCATGGCGCTGGCGGTTAATTTCGGTTATCGCAAAGATAAGCAGAAGACCTTCTGGTTTATGGTCGCTACTGCCCTATTCGGTGCCTCCTTCGTAGGCATGCAGGCATTCGAGTGGAGCAAGCTGATTCTGGAAGAGGGCGTGCGTCCATGGGGTAACCCCTTTGGAGCTGCACAATTCGGCTCTGTCTTCTTTATGATCACCGGATTCCACGGCTTGCACGTAACCGGTGGTGTTATCTATTTGTTGATTGTGGCCTTCAAGGTGAAGAAGGGGCATTACGACAAGAAGGGTTATGAGATTGTAGAGATTGCCGGTCTATACTGGCACTTTGTTGATCTTGTTTGGGTATTCATTTTCGCATTTTTCTACTTATTGTAAGAGGGGACAGAGATG
>Ga0055584_100004897_pt1 | contig 13118 bp, 10 predicted proteins | sample OSDHelmetaG_FD_58716 | JGI IMG/M metagenome (GOLD analysis project Ga0055584, IMG submission 58716) | Pelagic marine sediment microbial communities from the LTER site Helgoland, North Sea, for post-phytoplankton bloom and carbon turnover... | ecosystem: Environmental > Aquatic > Marine >... | reverse complement strand
TATGGGCAATACCTGGATATTCTATTCGAACAAAGGTCAGTGAACCGCTGCTTTCAGCATTGTTTGTTCCACCATATTCTCCATCGTTGTTGGCATTATTAACGCCTCCTTCAATCGTTCCAACTCCACCCGTTGCATTCATTTTGCCGTTTCCTAAAACAATCACACCGCCCCAATCTCCATAATCTCTCGCCCCAATTGCCTGATTAGAGGTAAATACCACCGGTTTTCCTAATTCACCATTCGCCATGATCTTGCTTCCTTTGGTGATAATTAACGTTCCCTTGGTGCTTTTATCTCCTCGTATAACTGTTCCTGCAGGTATTGTTATGGTTGCTCCGTTTTTAACGTAGACAAATCCTTTAAGAAGGTAGGTTTTACTTGCATCTAATATGGTATTAGTTGTAATCTCTCCTTCAAGAATAGCTGTGGTAGCACCATAGTTTGTGTTATCTGGATCGAAGTTAGCCCAGTTCTTAGACCAGTCTTGCGATCCAAAAGCGCCTACATAATCTGTGGAGTCAAATTTCCATTGCGCTTGAGCCATTATTAATGCACTGCAAGCTAAAATTGTTAGTACTGTTTTTTTCATTTTGTTTTGATTTTAATCTTACTGCAAACAACGGAGTGGGGTTTTTACCTACCGTTACTTTAATGTTACTCTTTTGTTAAATGGATGGAATATGACAATGCACAAAAAAAGGCACTCTAGATTAAAGTGCCTTTTTCTATTGAGCCTTATTTATTAGAACGTATAGCTGATCGATATTTTTGCATTTCTACCAGGGTTAGTTAATCGAAATTCAGTTGATTTTCCAGCCTCATAGTTGGTGTTGTTCATGTTTAGGTTTTGATAAATGATGATGTTTTGAGAAAGGATATCTCTTGCCTGCAGTTTTATAACCACATTCTTCATTTTTCCTTGTTTCGCCATGCGCGAAGTGATTTGCATATCAATTACGGAGCGTGCTTTTTCATATAAATCAGGAAATACATCTGTACCTACAAAAACAATTCTTTTTCCAACTTGGTTGAAACTCAAGCCTCCTGAAATTTGTCTTTCGGGATCATTAAAGTTCACACCCGCATTGATGACATAAGGGCTTTGACCTTGCAATGGTCTAGTTTCCGCTCCAGGAACATTACTTACATCTACCTCAGAACGGATCCATGCGTAGTTGGCGAACATAAAGAAGTAATTTTTCCAATTCTCAAAATTAGCTTTCACATCATGCAATAAGAAATCTAAATTTCTTCTCACTTCGATTTCGAAACCGTAATTCTTGGCGCTGATTGCATTTGCATATGAAGTGGCGATGGAACCTGAAGTAATATCAGAGCCGGTTACTTGTTCAATAGGGTCAGTAAAATCTTTGTAAAATAACGATGCCGAGAATAATTGACTTCCTCCGAAGTAATGTTCAAAACGCAAATCGTAATTTAAGATAGAAGTCCTGCTCAAATTTGGATTTCCTCCCACTTCAAACGCCTGTGCAAAATCATAGAAGTTAAATGGAGCTATTTCTCTAAATTCAGGACGAGACAACGTATTTGAAGCTGCTAGTCTTAGTTTTGATTTCTCAGAAAGTGTGATACTTGCATTGATTGAAGGCAATATATCTACCTTAGATGTATTGATGGTTATCGGGTCGAGTCCTTTAAAAGAGTTTAATTGTTGATTAAAATGCTCTGCTCTAAACCCATATACTATTTTTAGCTTTTTAAAGATATTTTGGTCGGCCATAACATAAGCAGCATGCAGCGTAGAAGTTCCATCATAGGCATCACTTTTATTGGTTCCTTCTTGCAGAATAAAACCTGTTTTAGAAATATTATCCTGAGCGTATATGCTATTGGCATCCATGGTTTCATCCAGATCAAAGTTTCTGGAATTGAATTTAACATACCCAAAAACACGTGCTGAGAAGCTTCTCTGTCTCATTTGATGAAACCCGCCAAGCTTAATATTGGTTCTGACTTGCTTGGCATTTTTGAAAACGTCTTTCATAAGGTAGTCATAATTGGCAGAAATCACATTTTCACTGAGCTCACTGAAAAACCTTCCGCCAAATGCTGGATTCGGACTTGGAGGGATGCCAATGGTGAAAGGATCCTCTGGATTCAACTCTGAACGTTGATATCGAATTCTTCTGAAATCAGGAATGATCTTGCTGATATTGCTATATGCCACATTCCAATCAAATGAATGCATTCCTTGTTTCAAAGCATGTTTACCATATAGTTGACTGGAAATCAACGTGTTTTGTTGGTAAAACAAGGCAGTAGCCAAAACTTCGTTTTGCGCATTCACATCTCTACCGGTTCTATCAATAACTTGATCTTGGGAGTTGATATTCGCAATTGTTTTTAAACCTATTTTACTCGCTTTACTTAAATTATACGTGAAGTTAAACATACTTCCAATAAATACGGTTGTGTTACTTACTTTATCCAAGTAATCACTTACCAATACATCACCATCATAATTTCGATTGATGGTTTCATTAAATTTTAAATTTCGTTTATAAACCGTACTGAAGTTGAAACCAGCTTCTTTTTTAAATAGTTTAAAAGGTCGGGCTAGGTTGATGTTAAATCCTAAATTCGGTAATGCTTGAATGGTTCTGGAACCAAAGTTTGCACTAAATTGCTGACTCGGCTCAATAAGGTCTACTTTATTATTGATTAAATTGATATAATCTTCAGAATTTGGAAGATTGGAAGGTACCGCACGTGTGCCATCATCAACTCCCAGAAAATCTAACTTTCCACCATCATATGTGCTGAAGTTCTTTAAGGTGGTTAGGTTATGGTATCCTAAGCTAAAGCCCAAACTGAAGATAGGCTTTATTGGAATGTCTCGTGTTTCGATATTTATTACTCCTCCAGAGAATTCGCTAGGCATATCAGGTGTTGCAGTTTTATTGATTGACATGCTTTCTAATTGAGAAGCAGGGAACATATCGAATGAAAATGCTTTTCGGTCTGCCTCTGAACTGGGCAACGGAGCTCCATTAATCAGTGCAAAGTTATAGCGATCGCTCAAGCCCCGGATTATGGCAAATTTGCCGTTTTGAATACTGGCACCTGTAATTTTTTTAATAACATCCCCACCATCAGAAGAAGTGGATGCTTTGATTTGTTCTGATCCAATAATATCCTTCATTGCATCTGAATTTCTCCTTAAGTCCGTAACACGGGCGGCTGATCCCGAACTACTTCCTCTAACCTTTACTGGACCAACAACTTTTGATTTTGGGTCTAAATTATACACTTGTTCGGCAAGATTAATTTCGTTGGTAATTCTGACTTTCGCTTTTAAGGTATCATGTTTTTTTGCAATATCGATTATCATAATATCATAGACCCCAGTATCTAGGCCCGTCACGTTAAATCGTCCGTCCATATCTGTAGAAGTCATTTTTGTAACTCCTGCTTGTTGAAAGACAATAACCTTCGCAAACATAAGTGTGTTATGGTCCATATTGCTTTTCACAATGCCAACCGCCTTCCCTTTCACTTGGGCTTGCAGGATTGTTCCTGAAAATCCTAAGAACAATGTAAGTGCGATTGCATAAATTAATTTCCTCATTTTTGGGTTTATTTATATACCGCAAAAGTACTTTGAAGATATTGTGCTATTACTCAGGCTGGCTTATTAGTTTGTTACCCTTTTGTTAAGATAGTGTTAAGGTGGAAAAGATGTGAATCTATTTGCTTTTGGCTAAGGTGAACCCAAAGGTTGTTCCCACACCTATAGCACTTCTAATATGCATAGTTTGATGGTGTGATTCAATGATATGCTTTGCAATTGACAGACCTAATCCTGTTCCTCCCATTTCTCGCGATCTGCTTTTTTCGGCCCGATAGAAACGCTCAAATAATCTCGATATATCGGTCTCTTCTACTCCTTCACCATCATCGGTTATCTCTGTAAGAATATTGCTGTCCATATCATAAAAGGAAACTGTGGTTGTGCCGTTTTCTCGGCCATATTTGATACTATTAGAGAACAAGTTTTCCAATACCTTACTAATTTCATCTTTGTCTGCATTTACAAAGAAGGGCTTATCGTTTCCTTCGCTAATATTGAATGAGATTCTTTTTTTAGCGTTCATTAATTCAAGCCGGTCCCATACTTCTAAGCAAAGCTTACAAATGTCAAAACGGGTGGGGTTGATGATAACCTCTCCCTTTTCTATTTTACTGATGGCCATTAAATCTTCAACCAATTCCTGCAAGCGATCTGCGTTTTTCGCAGCTTTTTTAATAAATTTTAGATTTACTTTTTCATCTTCCATGGCACCATCCAGAAGGGTATGCAAATAACCCTGAATACTAAAAATGGGAGTTTTTAATTCGTGCCCAATATTGGCCAAAAACTCTTTGCGATAACGTTCCTGATCGCGTAAAATACTCATTTGTTTTTCTTGATCAGCCGCCCATTTCGAAACATCTGATTTAACGGTGTCCAACAAATCATTATTTGATAATGAGTTTATCGAATTGCTCCCCTTGTTCGATTTTAGATGATGGATGGTTTTGTATATCAGTTTAATTTTATGGTAAATGAAATTTTGAATGAGGTAAAGGGATAAGAAATAACTTAGTCCGAAGAAAGTCACTCCAATTATACTCGCCCAAAGAATATCAATCGAGGCAAGTACAAGAATTGCAATTAAAACCGATCCAAGAATTAGACTGAGTAAGAATGCAATATTGCGTGGACTTGGGTTCCGTTTCACTTTTCAAATTTATAACCAACTCCCTTAATAGTTGATATTAATTTGTCATTTAGTTTTTCACGTATTTTACGGATGTGGACATCGATGGTTCGGTCTACTACATATACATCAGTACCCCAAACTTCCTCTAAAATTCGTTCTCTTGTAAACACTTTCCCAGGTTTAGATGCTAGTAAAAAGAGCAATTCAAATTCCTTTTTTGGTAAACTAAGTTCTTGGTTTTGATAATGAACCAAATAGGTTTCTTTATCAATGGTCAAGTCACCGCTGATGATTTTTTGTGGTGCTTCATTTTTATTTGTCGATCGTCCTAAAATGGCTTTAATTCTAGAAAGTAAAATTCTTGGTTTAATAGGCTTCTTAATATAATCATCAGCACCTGCCTCAAATCCACTTAATTCGCTGGCTTCTTCACTCCGTGCAGTAAGAAAAATAATTGGAATATCAGATAATCCACTGATTTCTTTTATTTTTCGACAGGCTTCTAAGCCATCCATTTTTGGCATCATCACGTCCATGAGTATCAAATCAGGCAAGAAAGACTTTGTTTTTTCAATCGCATCCAATCCATTCACCGCCTCTTGTACGATGTAGCCGTTTTTATGTAAATTATAGGAAATAAAGTCTAGAATGTCGACATCATCATCAACAAGTAATATTTTGGTTTTTCGTGACATCCTTGGTTGGTTTCAATATTAGTATATATGTTACAAAATACGAATATTGTTTTAATCATACACTTATTGCAATGTTAAGAAATCATTATATCTCGAGCGGTTAAAAAGAAATATAGGGTTCAATTTTCTCAATTTCCTTCTGACTCAACATCCCGGCTATTTTAATTTGATTTATATACTCATACTTGCCATGTTGTGTGCGATATGCAATTATAAGTTTCGCTTGTTTTCTGGAAATATACGGGTTATTGTCAAGCATGTCGGCATCCACTTCGTTAATATGGATAGGTTTCAAATCGCCTTCACAAATCAATAGTGGTTGAATTGCGGTGATAACAGAATCTGGAAGGCCATAAATTTCTCCCAATTGTTCGATGGCATAGAAGCCGCCAAGTGCTCTTCTGAAACGCAATATTTTAGATGTGTAATAGGGGCCAATGCCAGGTAACGTTACAAAGTCCATACTATCCGCGAGATTAATGTTAACGATAGATGGTTCAATGGTCTCATATTTTGCTTTTGCTGAAGGGAGTGGTTTGGATTCTGTTTCTTGATCTAATCTTTTAGATGGAAGGATAAATTCTTTTTTTAGTAGGGCTATATCTTGTTTTGATATACCATATACTTTTTCAATTTGATCGGACGAGCTAAACCCTTTCAGGGCATTGCGATAATTTATGATTGAATTGGCTAGTTTTTTTTGTATACCGATATTGATCATGTCTTTCCAGGTAGCATCATTAATATTTTTCCGCTTTTGTCTTGCTGAAGGTTCGCTTGTATAACGAGTCGAGGATTCGGCTTTCTCTAACTGGTTAATCAATTGCTCTTGAACAACTAGTCTAGCCTTGGGCCGAATAAAATGGTCGTAAGCGAAAGGAAAAAGACTAAGAATGATAATTATACCACATAAATAAAAAGCCGCTTTACGTTCGGAGAGGGTGTAGTAAAACCAATCTCCAAAAGCTTTAAACGGCTTCTTATGCATATTATGTATATTTTAGCTTACCGCTACATTGGTTATCACTTCTGCTTTATATGCTCCTGAATCAAGTTTAGATTTAATCGCTTTAAAAGCCTGAATAGTTTCTTCCACATCTGCAATTGAATGCATCGCAGTAGGAATAAGGCGCAAAATGATTTGACCTCTTGGAATAACTGGGTAAGCTACAATGGAACAGAAAATGTTGAAATTTTCTCTTAAATCATAGGTTAAGTTGGTTGCTTCAGGCATGGTGCCATTTAACACAACAGGGGTAACCGGTGTCGTGGTTATCCCAATATTGAACCCTGCTTTTTTAAGTTCACCTTGCAAAGCATTTACTATTTTCCAAAGGTTTGCCTTATGGCTTGGGTCGTCCCGTAACATTGCTAACCTTTTTAATGCTCCAACAACCAATGGCATCGGCAATGATTTGGCAAAAATCTGGGAACGCATATTATATCTTAGGTAATTTACCACTTCTTTGTCTGCTGCAATAAATGCACCCACACTGGCCATGCTTTTTGCAAACGTTGAGAAGTAAACATCAATGCCATCTTGGCAACCTTGTTCCTCGCCTGTACCAGCACCCGTCTTACCCATAGTTCCAAAACCATGTGCATCATCTACAAATAGACGGAAATCAAATTTCTTTTTAAGTTCAATGATTTCTTTGAGTTTTCCTTGGGATCCACTCATTCCGTAAACGCCCTCAGTGATAACTAAAATACCACCTTGGCTATCACCTATTAATTTTTCAGCTCTTTTTAATTGAGTTTCTAAACTTTCTAAATCATTGTGCTTATAAACATATCGTTTACCTGCGTGTAGCCTCACGCCATCAATTATACATGCATGGCATTCAGCATCATATACAATTACATCATGGCGGTCTACTAGACAATCAATTGCAGAAAGCACGCCTTGGTATCCAAAGTTTAATAAAATGCAATCTTCCTTGCTTACAAATTCAGCTAGTTCATTTTCCAAACGCTCGTGATTTGAAGTGTTGCCACTCATCATTCGAGCTCCCATTGGATATGCACAGCCCCAATCTGCTGCTGCTTCTGCATCTGCTTTTCGAACTTCTGGATTGTTTCCAAGTCCCAAATAATTGTTCAAACTCCAGTTGAGAACTTCTTTGCCCATGAATTTCATTCGTGGTGCTAACTCTCCTTCTAGCTTAGGGAATGTGTAATACCCATGGGCTTCTTTGCTGTGAATCCCTAATGGACCCATATTCTTTTGTATTTTTTCGAAAATATCCTTCATGCTTTTTTCAATTAATGAAATCGCTGCAAAGTTAAGTATATCCTAGTTATTTTATTAACAAAAGGCTTTATTTATCAATATATCACAAGCTGTATTCAACTATTTGTATTGCTTTTTTAAATCCTTCATTTTCTCTTCCAACCAAGTAGCCTTGCGTTTGGGGAATTTTTCCTTCAATACAGCGTTCATTGGTGATTTGGAGTAGATGTTTACCCATGCAGGCCCAGATTTAATGGATATATAGTCCCAGTTTAATATTAGATCTTTTATTTCTTTTGATAATGGACCACAGACGTTGCCTTGCATTATTTTATGAATTGTGCTTAAGTCCTTTACCTCTGACAGAGAATTAATATCCAGCCATTGGGTGTCTTTAGATAAATGGGTAATTGTGGATTTGCTCTCATTAGGAGGCGTTGAATAGAGGGTGTGTTTGCCCAATATTGGCTGGCTTTGAATGGTCTTATAGATGTTAAAATAGTGCCGAAACTGGATGTTCGCATCAGATAATTGTTTTCCTGGGTAATACCAGAAAGAGCCGCTGAGTAGTAAAACAACCACAAGGTATTTAATCCTATTCGTTTGCTTAATTAATAGGAGTGATGCTGGGAGGGTTAGTATTAAATGAGCGAAAATAAGATAGCGGTGCGCAATAGAAAATTTAACAGAAAGCCATACACTACCCGCTATACCTAAAGCGATTAGTGTGATGTAAATCATGGTCTTACTCCTGTTTTTAATAATGTAAAATATGGAGAGTAAGATGATTGCAAAGAGTCCGAAATCAGCAAGGCGCCATGCAATGATTGCTGCATTTTTTATTAACGTGGGTAGCGTTCCGATGCCTCTGAATTCAGCGTATTCAGGGGGGATTAGAAACCAGCCGGTTTCATGGTGATGTATAAAAAGCCAAATGCCCCATGGAATAAATGCAAGGGTCATTTTGATGGTTTGTTTTGCGTTACGTTCTGTAATAAAGTGGGCAATCAATAGAACAACGGCTATAAGCATTCCCTGATTATGCGTTAATAAAAGTCCAACTAAGCATATAATCTGCCCTATGAGCTTTCCTTTGGTATGAAAGAAATGAAACCCAAGGAAACATGCCACTAATATGATATGACTGTTAAGGGATGCTGCTAGTGATACGAATAATGGATTGATGGCTACTAAGAGCAAGAACCAACCCTTACTTTGGTAGTATTTATCAATTCTGCTGGCAAATACCAGTGCCAGAAGGGTAAAACAAAAGGTAAATAAATGGCTAATCCAAAGATGAGCGCCAAAGATCTTCCATAAGAAAGCATGTATCAATGGAATAATAACCGGGTGACCAGGATCAATGCCCTGTGGATAAAGCCAGATCCGAAAATTGGATTCAAATGCAGGATAGGCAAGTCGGCTAATAGTAGATTTCGCATCACCGAAAAATGGGTCCGAAGAAGTGAATAAAAAGAGACCCAAATAAAAAATAAATACGATTAGAAAAAGGATGCGTTCCCAGTTTCTTCCTACTTCACCCTGATATTTGGACTTGTTTTTTATAAGGCACAAATATAGCAGATTGAGATTGGAATAATTATTGATATATTTGAGGCATAGATTGAAAAAAAATAAAATATGAGAAAATCATTATTTGTAGCTGCACTTCCTTTTTTATTGTCAGGATGTGATTTTTTAAGCACTGTTGCAAGCACTGCGGGTAGCTTTATACCTTCAGAAAGCGAAGTTGCATCAGGATTAAAAGAGGCCTTAGTGAAAGGGGTTAGCAAAGGAACTGGATTGCTAAATGTAAAAGATGCATTTTTAGGTGACGCAGTACGAAAAATTTTACTTCCACCTGAGGTGAGAAATGTAGAGTCTAAAATTAGAAGCAGTGCATTATTGAATGCACTTATTGGTGGAACTTTGGACGAATGTGTAACCGCAATGAACCGCGGTGCTGAGAATGCAATGGGTAAAGCAATGCCTATTTTCAAAAGTGCTGTTATGGGAATGTCCATTACCGATGCAATGGGCATATTAAAAGGAGGAAATGGGTCTGCAACCAATTATTTAGAGAAAACCACTACTTCAAGTTTAATGTCTGCATTTAAGCCAGAAATACAAAAAGCGCTTGATGCGGTAAAGGTGATGGATTATTGGAAACCAATAGTAACCAACGTGAATAAGTATAAAGGATTGTTGGGATTGGATAAAGACATTAATACGGACTTAAACCAGTATGTTACTGAGAAAGCAACCACTGCCTTGTTTTCAGAAATTCGTACGCAAGAAAATGCAATTCGCGAAAACCCAGTTGAAAGAACCACTGCTTTATTAAAAAAGGTGTTTGATTACGCGGATACAACGAAATAAATAGTTTGAATTTTGAAGGCTAATAGAAAAGAATTTATAAAAATCACCGGGCTAGGGCTCGGTGGTTTTTTGTTTAACCCCAGCTTATCTGAAGCATTTACCACTTCAAATGATATAGGTGGTTTTTGTTTAAAGCGAGGTAGGATATTTCTAAATAATGGTACGATGGGTCCAAGTCCAAAGGTGGTTTCCAAGGCCATTAAGGATCGAATGGATTATGTTAATGAGACTGCATCATATGGTGGTTTAGAATCCGCTACGCTTGCCCGTGTAGCTAAGTTTTTGGGTGTTGAGAGTGATGAGATTGCATTGACACATAATGTCACTGAAGGAATAAATATTGCCGCTTGGTCCATTCCATTGAAAAGAGGAGATCAGGTTTTAATGACCGGGCATGAGCATGTCGGAGGAGCATTGCCATGGTTAAATCGGCAGAAAATTGATGGAATAAAGGTAAAGACATTTGATCTTCAGGAAACAGCTGCAAAGACATTGGAAGAGGTGTCCGCAGCAATCAATTCTAAAACGCGGGTCATTGCTGTGCCACACATTCCGTGCACTATAGGCCAAGTGTTGCCCATTAAAGAAATCGTTGAATTAGCGAAGTCAAAGAATATTCTTACGGTGATTGATGGGGCGCATCCAACTGGAATGATGCCGTTAAATTTAAGAGAATTGGGATGTGATATTTATGTTTCTTGTTTTCATAAATGGCTTTGCGGCCCCAAAGGAACTGGATATATGTTTGTGTCCAATGGAATAAGACAGATATTGAAACCCATGTTTGTTGGGGCGCATAGTGCAGATTGGAAGTTGGATAAAAAGCAGATGGAGTTAACCCATTATGTAGAATCTGCTCATCAGTACTTTTATGGTACTCAGAATACGGCATTGTATGCAGGTATTATTGCCGCAATGGATTTTCAGGATGAAATAGGACGCGATAAAATCTATGCACATGGTAAAAGCTTAGCAAACTATTTTAAGGAATACCTTTTGTCTAATGCCAAAACCTATGATTTGCTAACCCCTCAAGAAGAACAATCAAGCGCTTGTATTATCAGTTTTAAATTTGGAGAAAAAGGGAAGATGCTTACAAGTTATTTGAGAAAAAACAATATCGTCACGCGCTTTGTTGCTGAGAGTGACTTATTTTGCAATCGTATATCTTTTCATATGTATAATTCAAAAGCACAGGTTGATGAATTAATTAAGCATATGGAAGAATTTCATTAGCATGTATACCACCTATCAAGATTTTTTAAAGGACTGGCGTAATCCAAACCATACATTTGTTATTGCTACTTCGGGTTCTACAGGTGAATCCAAGCAAATGGTTCTAACCAGGGAAAAAATGAATATTTCGGTGGGTTTCACTGCATCAGCAATACCAAATATTAACGAACAAACTGTCTTTTGTTGTTTGCCAACGAATCGAATGGGTGGTTTCATGCAGTTGGTGAGAGCTGTGCATTGGGGGCAAGATGCACATATCGTACCACCCAAATCAAATCCAATGCTAAGTTTGCCAAGGGATCATGCATTTGAAAACATATCCATTTCGCCTATGCAACTCGCCCATATCCTGCAAGACGCTTTATCTCGGGAGAAGTTGTTGCGTTTTAAAACGATTTTAATCGGTGGAGCAGCAATTCCAGAGCGTTGGACTGAACAGTTGACTCTTTTAGGGCATAAAGGCATTTATGTTACGTATGGCATGACTGAGACCTATGGGCATGTTGCCCTTTGCAATATTCCCGAAACATATTTTTTTCCAATCGCTGGAGTACAAATTCAAGTCAATTCAGATGGTCAGCTATCACTCTGTTCAAAATTATCGGATGATCAATGGTTGATAACGCAAGATATTGTAGAAAGGCAGAACAATGGTTTTGTATTTATTGGGCGGTCTGATTATGTTCTTAATTCGGGTGGGCTGAAAATATCGGCAGAAAAAATTGAGCAATTAATTGCAGAAAAAATTTCAATTCCTTTTTTTATTACAGGAAAAAAGCATGAGATTTTGGGTGAGGAAATTGTTTTAGTGGTAGAAGAAACAAAGGATATTGATTTAATTGGATTGAACGAAAGCATCATTGAGGTATTTGGAAATTATGCCGCTATCAAGCGCATGATTCAGAAAGAAGTGCAGCTGGATACAATTACAGGTAAAGTGAAAAGAATGAAGCTTGATTAATTTAGTTTTGCATTGTGGGAAAGCATAAACTTAGGCAATTTGATGAATTTAGTGCTTTTAGCAACACATTTGAGTATGCCCGAGATAATAAGGGGCGGTGGAATAAAGTGTTTGGGAATGATAACCCCATTGTTCTTGAGTTAGCCTGTGGGTATGGGCATTATGCAAGTGAACTTGGGGCCGCCAATCCCAATATCAATTACATTGGTATAGATAGAAAGGGCAATCGAATGTGGCATGGTGCTAAATGGTGTATTGAGAATAAAGTGCCAAATGTCCGTTTCATGCGTGCCACCATTGATTTAATCGAGGAGTTCTTTGACGCAGAAGAAATAAGTGAGATTTGGATCACATTTCCAGATCCACAACACAAAGACCGCAGTGCAAAAAATAGACTGACACATCCTGCTTTTCTAAAGCGGTATACTAAAATTTTAAAATCAGAGGGAATAATAAATCTTAAAACAGATAGCACCCGTTTTTATACCTTTACCAAATTTGTAATTAATGATTGTGATTTACTTATACTAGAAGACAATGCGGATATCTATTCTTGGGAACGTAGGCCTAAGGCTCTGGATATTAAAACGTATTATGAGAATAAGTGGTTGGAGCAAGGTAAGAAAATAAAGTACCTCAAATTTCAACTAAGAACTCATGCCTTTGATCATATCAAAGATCTAAGAAAGTACGGGATATGATTTCCTGATAAGTGAGTTGCATTGTTCAAATTTTCATGGACTAAGGGTATTAAAAACATGGCATTTGCCTTATAATCCCCCATCATCGCAAACATTTTGTTAAAGTTTTACCTTAAAAAATTAAATATTTTTATTGCTGATTATCAGTTAGTTATGCTCATTTGACTGCTTTTTTGTACTTTTTTT
>Ga0055584_100004896_pt1 | contig 13120 bp, 7 predicted proteins | sample OSDHelmetaG_FD_58716 | JGI IMG/M metagenome (GOLD analysis project Ga0055584, IMG submission 58716) | Pelagic marine sediment microbial communities from the LTER site Helgoland, North Sea, for post-phytoplankton bloom and carbon turnover... | ecosystem: Environmental > Aquatic > Marine >... | reverse complement strand
TCTTGTTCAAGATCTGGATAAGCTTGTTGACAACTTAGCTCTTTTTTACAATTTTCTAATAATAAATTAAATGATCTCGCTGAGCTTTGGCCAAATAAGCCAATAGGGACTTCGATTGGCCCTACACTGTCAAGTACAACACTACGTAATGATTCAGGAAATAGACGCATATAAACCAAACCTGCTCGAGTTCCGTACGAACCACCATAAATATTAATTTTTTGGTAGCCTAATTCAGCACGTATTGCCTCAAAATCACGAATAGCATTTTCACTATTATATTGACTTAAATCTCCCGAAAAACTCGCAAGACATGTTTTTATATCCGCTGCTGAAAGCTCTTCAGGCGTTATCGCATAGATATCTTGCTCTAATGATTCTTCACATTGTAAAGGATGTGATTGACCAGTACCTCGTTGATCGACCAAAATCAAATCACGTGTTTTACGCACTTCATAAAACACTTGTCGTAAGCCTGCAGCTAATTCAGCTGCAGCTTGCCCTGGACCACCCGCTAAGAACATTAATGGCGTTTGATTATCACTATTATCTATCGCTGGTAATACAACAAAGTTGATATTTATCTGTTCACCATCAATGTGACTGTAGTTCTCGGGCACTTGTAGCTTGCCACATTTAACTTGTTCTTTAATGCCATCAATATGACAATGTTCAATAATAAAGTTTTCTTCCTCACTGTAGGCGTTAAAACTTATAAGAAAAAGAGTTACCAGTATAGCTATCCAATTATTTACCATGTCATCTTTCCATATTGTCAGTATTAACTATTTTTACACTCTTACGTAAGCAAACTATTCTAGTAGATTTTATAGATATTTAAAATGAATCTATTTGTAAATATCTATAAATAGTCATTCACAAATGCGGTAATAAAAGCTAAAGTTTAAATATTGATTCCCTCTAAATACCTAAGGACCCCTCATGGAATTAAATCAGTGGGTAGATGAATTATTTGAAGTATTTGATGAAGATAAAGACGGTGTTATTAGCCGCTCTGAATTCGTTGAACTAATAGATGTACTTTTACAAGACAAAGGCATAAGTATGTGCGAGTCTATTTTTAATCGCTTTGACAAAAATCATAGTAACTCTATTTCTAAAGATGAATTAAAAGAGATGGTGATAGAGTTGGCTTTATAATTTGTGGAGCCTGTCATAAATTTTTGCTTAATGAAGGTTAGCGCTCATTTAGAGAACTAACCTTTCACCATTCAATTTTAATATTAACTAAACACGAAACAGTTCCCCTAACCTGTTACTCCGACAGCTTATACCTGCCGACCTCAGCTAAAGATATAATGATGACAGTTCAAATAACAAGCTCAAGCTATAGTAAAAATGAAGAATTGGCCAACACTTTAAGCCATGGTCTAGGAGCTTTATGCAGTATAATAGGCCTATATTTATTACTTACTCACTCCGTTTCTAATCCCTCAGTAAGTTATTCAATAACTAATGATACAACGCGTATAATCAGCTTTAGCATTTATGGTGCAAGTCTACTCGCGCTGTTTAGCGCTTCAACTTTCTACCATGGTGTAACTAAGGAACGAAGTAAAGAACTATTTAAACTGCTAGATCATTGTGCTATTTACTTACTAATAGCAGGAACTTACACTCCATTATTATTACTGAGTATACGAGGAACTCTAGGCTATAGTTTAATTATTATTATCTGGGCAATTGCTATCGGTGGTATATTTTTTAAGATCAAATTAGGTCATAAGTATAAAAAAACATCATTGGTAACTTACTTAGGTATGGGGTTTATTTCTTTTGCTATAATAGGCGAGTTATATAAAGTTTTACCTAGTCATGCTGTTAACTTATTAGCTGTGGGTGGCTTAGTTTATGTACTCGGTGTATTTTTCTATGTACAAAAAAAAATCCCTTTTAACCATGCAATTTGGCACTTTTTTGTTTTAGGTGGTGCGACTTGCCATTTCCTTATGATTTATTGGTACGTTTAATACCAAGTTAATTAATAAAAGCCGGACATCAGCTAAGCATTCTCTGCTTGGTATTGTGTTAACCATTCAACAAATTCATCGGCAGTCATAGGATGACTGTAGATAATACCTTGCGCGATATCACAATTATTTTCGCGTAAAAAAGATAACTGACTTGATGTTTCTACCCCTTGAGCAATAACTTTCATTTTTAATGTATGAACCACATCAATTATTGATTGTAGTATTTTCATGTCAACGGGATCTTTATGAACATATTTAATAAGCCTTCGATCTATTTTCAAGAATTCTGTCGAAAGTTTTTTTAGACTCGCGATCGACGAAAAACTAGTATCAAAATTATCGATAACTAAGGATACACCTTCGCTCTTTAAAAGCTTAAAAATATCAACTTTACTATACTTTTCTTCAGTAGCATTTGTCGCTATGATTTCACCCTCACGCATACTTTCATCTGAAGTTAACTCGGAAATAACATTTTCCACCATCGTAATAAAATCACCATGCGCTATTTGCTTAAGTGATAAATTAACCGCTACATTAACATTGCACAATCCTGCCTTACGCCAAGCATCAATTTGTTTTATCGCTAGTTCAAAAACCAATTCCATCATTGGAATAATCAAACCGGTATCTTTTGCTAATGGAATAAAATCGTCTGGTAACACCATTCCTTTTTCAGGATGATTCCAACACACTAAGGCTTCAGCGCCAATCACTTTTTTAGTTTTAAGATCAATTTGTGGTTGATAATAAAGTTCTAATTTTTTTTCTTTAATCGCTGTCGCTATTTGCGCTTCTTCTTGCATTTTTAGATGAATTGTTTCATCCATTTTTCTATTATAAAAATGGAAATTATTTCGCCCCTTTTCCTTAGATTCATACAATGCTAGGTCGGCACACTTCATCACTTCTTCTTGATCATTACCATCACTAGGAAATAACGCAATACCAATACTGCCTGAAATATTGACAATATGCCCATCAAGTTCAAAAGGTTTAGCTAAAGCCGCTAAACAACGTGCAGCTAACGTATTAATCGCTAAAGTAGCGTGAGTTTCAACCGCAATAATTGCAAATTCATCACCGCCTAACCTAGCAACGCTGTCAGTATCTCTAATACAATCAAGTAGGCGCTTTGCCACCTCTTTTAATAATAAATCACCAATTGGATGACCAAGAGTGTCATTAACTTCTTTAAAATAATCTAAATCGATCAGCATCAAACTCACTTTTGTTTGCAACCTTGTAGCCGTTGCAAAAGCGATATCTAACCTATCATTAAATAAGTAACGATTGGGTAATTGTGTTAACGCATCATATTGAGCCATATATTGCACAGCACGTTCGGCTTCTTTACGTTCGGTAATATCTTGTAGTGCACCAACAAAGGAGAACTCGTTCCCCTTAACTTTGATATAATTAATAATAGAATTGGCGGTGCGAAGGGTTCCATCACTCCCCATAAACCTAAACTCAAAACTAATATCATTAACAGGTTTTTTTAGATCGCGAATAAAGGCATCTCTCACACTTTCTCTATCTTCTTCGTATACTTTGTTAATAAATTCTTCTATCGGTATTTCATCTTCGGGTGAGTATTCTTTAAGATTAAGTATTTCTGAGGCTTGTTCTGATAATGAAATATGATTTAAATCAGGACTCAGCTTCCAGCCACCAATACTGGCTATTTTATTCGTTCTCAGTAGTTCTTCTGTGCGTTCTTCAATTAATAATTCAAGGTTGCTTTGTAAAGCTTCTAGTTCAATACGTTGATTAAATAACTCAAGAAATACAGTCACCTTAGAGATAAGAATATGATCCTCTATTGGTTTTTGTATATAGTCAACCGCGCCAGCTTTGTAACTGTTTAAACGATGTACTTCATCTTTATAAGCAGCAGTAACAAAAATAATAGGAATAGTATTTGTGCCAGGAGTAGAGCTTAATATCTCAGCCGTTTCATACCCATCCATTTCGGGCATATGGGCATCTAATAAAATAAGAGCAAAATCATGCTCTAGCGTTAATTGTAATGCTTCTGCGCCTGAATTTGCTTTAATCACATTAGCTTGAACTTTTTTTAATAATAATTTTAAGGCAACTAGATTTGCAGGAGTATCGTCTACAATCAGTATTTTCGGTGTACTCGAAATTTTCATAACGGTTTCCAATTGATTAGTTCTAATAACTTAGCTGAAATTTCATTTAAGGGCACAATATAATCAACATGTCCCGCTGTAATCGCACTAGTAGGCATTGATTTAGCTTCTGCTGTTTCAGGGGTTTGTACAATAACTAAACCTCCATGATTTTTAACTATCCTAGTCCCTTGGGTACCATCAGAATTTGCCCCTGTTAGAATAAGAGAAATTAATTTTTCTTGGTAATATTCGGCGGCTGTTTCAAATAAAACATCTATCGATGGACGAGAAAAACAAACTTTGGGATCAATATTTAATGCAAAAGTACCATCATCATCAATCAATAAATGATAATTAGGTGGTGCAATATAAACATGGCCAGCTTGAGGTAAAACTTTCTCTTCAGCATCTTTAACGCTTAATGCGCTTCTTTGATTTAAAATATTAGCTAAATTACTATTCGAATGAGGACACAAGTGAGAAACGATAATAATAGGAACAGAAAAGGTACTCGGTAGTTCCGACAGTATTTCACAAAGCGCATTAATCCCTCCTTTTGAACAACCCATAATAACAGCAAGATACGCAGCCATGTTAAAATCCTTCTTATTTTGCTATTGTAGATAATCGCTTATGATAGATTTTATTTTCTTTAGAAACCGTTGTAAATAACGCTTGTTTTTTGAGAGAACGTAACGATTCTTTCGTACCCAAGCAAAGAAAACCACTACGTACTAAACTCTGATAAAAAAGCGAAATAGTCCGTTCTTGTAATTTTTCGTTAAAATAAATAAGCACATTTCGACACAAAACTAATTGCATTTCGCCAAAAACATTATCAGCCGCTAAATTATGTTGGCTAAAGACAATATGTTCAAGAATAAACTGCGACAACTTTGCACGAGAGTATCGAGAATGATAATAATTAGAAAAAGAGCTTTTACCTCCCATTGCTTGATAGTTTTTTGTATAAGCTGGCACACGATCTAAAGAAAAAATCCCACTTTTTGCAATGTCTAAGTTTTTTTTATTTATATCTGTCGCATAAATGGTTGTACGCTGTAGTAAACCCTCTTCGTGTAACAGTATAGCTAATGAAAAGACTTCTTCTCCCGTTGCACAGCCTGCAATCCATATATTCAATCGTGGATATGATCGTAACGCAGGTAATACATGCGTTCGTAAGTCGCTATAAAAACTGGGGTCACGAAACATTTCAGTTACGGTAACAGATAAAGTATCAATCACATCGTCTAAAAAGCCTTCCTCATACAGTACTTTATTAATCATATCGCTGATAAAGTCGACTTTACTATTTGTTTTTAATAAACGTAAACGGCGCTTCAACGACGCGTGTGAGTAATCTTGATAATCATAACCATAACGAAGCTTCACGGCTTGAAGAAATAAATTAATTTCAATATCTTCTATATTAATGGTCGCCATTTATAACCAAGCTCTCATCATTGATAATAATTTATCCATATCAATAGGCTTAGATAAGTAATCATTAGCCCCAGCAGCTAAACTGAGATCCTGATCCCCTTTCATCGTTTTTGCAGTCACCATTAAAATAGGCGTGGCCTGATACTTATCATTACTTCGAATAATTTTTGTTGCTTCATTTCCATCCATTCCAGGCATCATATAATCCATTAAAATAATATCCACTTGTGGATTCTGCTCTAACATTGTTAAGCTTTGAGCTCCATCTTTCGACATCAATACTTTCATTCCTTTCGCCGAGAGTGCTCTTGATAAAGCAAACGTATTTCTTATATCATCATCAACAACCAGCACCGTTTTCCCCTCAAGATCAATTTCATAAGCGGGATTAGTTATTGAGTTAATATTGGAAAATTTATTCAATGATGCTTTAGGTGATGAAATTTTTTGATTTTCTTTAACGCTGTCCAAAAATAACATAACTTCGTCTTGCAACCTTTCGGTAAAACAACCATCTTTTAATATTAAACTATCCGTAAATCCTCTTAAAACTCGTACTTCTTCATCTGATAAGGCTTTAGAAGAATATATAACAACCTGTGGCATTAACGTATTAGGTAACAGGCGAATTTTTTCGAGTAATTCGGTGCCATTAATATCAGGTAAATTAAGCTCTAAAACAATACAATCAATATTATTTTTCTGTAATAGGTTTAATGCTTCTTTTCCGGTAGCAGACTCAAAAACTGCAACGCTTTCTTTTATATTAAATTGTTCGCAGGCAAAGTTTCGTGTATGAGGATCGCTATCAATAATCAATACACTTTGTAGTTCATTATGACGATTAATCGCAAAACCATTTATCGCCTCATCAATTTGTTCTTTCGTGACAGGCTTCGTAAAATAATTTACACCTTCTATTGCTTTGACTCTTAACTCAGCATTAGAGGCAGACATAAAATGCACGGGGATATTGTGTGTTTTAGCAATAGAATTTAGCTGCTTATACACTTCAATTCCGTCTAATTGTGGTAATTCAATATCAAGCACTATGCCAATAGGTTGCAGTTCTTTAGCTAGAAGTATTGCGTCATAAGGGTTATCGGTTGCAATCGCTTTAAAACCTTGACTTTGTATGCGTTTCACTAATATCTTAGCGAAGTATGTATCGTCTTCAACCACCAAAACTATTTGATCATTTTTGACTAAATTCGTTCTATCATCAGCAATAAATTGTTTAACTTCTGCGATTGTACGATTATCTTCGAGTAGCCCAACAATATTTATATCTTTATTGCCAAATAGCGTATTTTCATTATTTACCTTAGTGTTATCTTCTACCGCAATAGCTGTTGATATAACTTGTTCACCTTCTTCAGCAGTTAAATGACGAGGCAAAATAAGACTAAATATACTACCCTTACCTTTTTCACTTTCAACCCATATAGTGCCTTTAAGTAATGCAGCAAATTTCTTAGAAATTGAAAGTCCTAAACCAGTACCACCATACTCTCGGCTTGTTGAGCCATCTTCTTGCCGAAAAGGTTCAAAAATACTCTGTAAATGCGCAATATTAATACCAATTCCCGTATCAATAATCGAAAATTGAATAGGGTCATTGATATCATCGGTTATATCTTTTGGTAAATCATCTGGTATTTTTATTGAAAGTGTTACACTCCCTTCTTTGGTAAATTTAATCGCATTAGCAATTAAATTATCTAGAATTTGTATAATTTTATCGATATCAGATGTTATTGACACAGGCGCGCTTTTTTCTAAAACAACAAAGAAATCAAGTTTTTTTTCTGCGGCAACATGTTTAAAACTTCGTTTAATACCATGACTAAGCTCTTCTAACATAATTTCATGAATATGAATGTTCATCTGCCCAGCTTCAACTTTAGATAGATCTAAAATTTCATTGATACGATGTAATAAAGAAGTACCACTTTCATGAATAATTTCCGCTGCTTCAACGTTATCATCATTAAGGTCACCATCATCATTTTCAGCCAACGACTTAGACAAAATTAATAAGCTATTCAATGGCGTTCTTAACTCGTGTGACATGTTGGCAAGGAATTCAGATTTATAGCGACTCGATTGTTTAATCTCTTCTGTTTTAAGTTGGTTATCAAATAACGCTTTTTCTAATTCTTTTTGTTGTGCCTTAATTTCTTTATTATGTTCAGATAAAGTTTCATTGACTTTATTTTGTTTTATTTGTGCCCGCTCTAGCTGTATTGTTTTTTCTTCTAAGCCGCGGCTATTTTCAATAAGCTCCTCATTAATTACACGTAACTCTTCTTCTGATACTCTTAATTCTTCCTCTGAAGCTCTTAAGCCTTCTTCTGATAGTTGTAATTGCTCAGCTTGGCGTTTAGTTTCGTCTAATAAATTTTTAGCCGTGATTACTTGATTTAACTTCTCTAAACTTAAAGCGATCGCTGGCATAACCTCCTCTAATAATTCTTGATTCAATAGTGATAAGGACTCAAAACTTGCTATTTCAATCACACCTAATAGATTATTTCTATAAATAACAGGCATAACAATTAACGTTGTAGGTGATGATCCGCCAAGGGCGGAAGATATAGAAATAAAATCTTCGGGGATAGGATTCAGAATAATATTTTTTTTATCATAAGCGGCTTGACCTATTATTCCTTCTCTTAATTTAAAGCTTGATTGGTCTTTTTTTCCACTAACAAAGCTATAGCTTGCTTCCATTTCTAAACGTTCAAATACAGGTTTGTAAACATAAAACACACCAACCGCGCCACCAATTAATGGTGTGAGTGTATCAATAACTTCTCGACAAAAATCAGCTAACGTTTCTGTTTGTTGCGCTTTTTCTGAAAGCGCAGCAATTTGTGTTTTTTTCCAGTTTTCATCTTCAGTTTTTAGTGCCGACTGTTGAAAAATACTAGCCGCTTTTGTCAAATGACCAATTTCTCCCGGCTGTTTAGATTCTAAAATATTAATAACCGAACCGCCCGAAGCAATAGCCGTCATCGCTTTGGTAATATTTCTCAATGGCTCGGTTATTGATTTTTCAGTTTTTTTACCTATGATAAACGCCGTCGCTAAACCCGCTAATAATAATAACCATTGCAAAGTAATAAGTTGCGCAACAGAAGAAGCGTTATCGGTAGCAATACTCGCTAATTGTACCCTCTCATTTTTTGCTAAACCGCCGTCACGTCTACCGTCTGCATTGCGCTCGCCAGCGAGTAAGCCTAATATTTTTTCAGTTAATGGCACTACCTCAGTCGCGAGTAAATAGTTAGTCATACTCCAATGTTCAGATCGGCGAATTTCAAACATTGTTGTAGGTAAGGATGTAAAAATATCACGTGATATTGCTAGCTGCTCAAACGCGCTTAACTGTTCAGGTAACATTAGATATTTAAGATCTTTGAGCATATTAAATTTTTCTGTATTATTATTCCACTGCACCTGAAACATCTGATAATGCTTTTCTTGTCCGGTAATCAAAAATGCTTGTAACTCACCAAAAATTGAACTTAATGTATTTCTAAAGTCAGACATAACTCCTAGTAATCTAGCCCGATCTTGTAAGGTAGCTGATCTAAGTTTTATCGCTTCAGCTGAGTCACTTAATGAATTAGCAATGGATTCATCAATAAAGGCTAATGCTTTTAATGCAGGTTGATCATCAATACGTATTTTTTTGTCAATAGTCTTTGCATCAGCGCCATTTAAAACCAACTTTTCAGCTTTACTTAGTGCTATTCGGTATGACTTAACTACTCTTTCTAAATCTTGTAGTGCCGAACGCTCGCTTGACGTTAGGTTTTGCAATCGATATAAATTAATAACATTAACTATGTTGTCGAGTGCTTCTTCTGCTTGATTTTTTCTACTAACCGTTTTACGAATTAAATAATTTTTATAATGATGAATAAAACCATTATAGCCCAATAAGACACGTATCTTTGACGCTATCTGTTGCTTACCTGAAGCGGCCGAAGTGTTAACACTGTCAAGAAAGTTTAGTGCTTCTACAGCGGTACTATCATCAACTTTAACCTTATTATCTGTTGCTTCTGGTGTATTAGCCTTATCCTTAGTGACCAGAATCAGCATGCTATTTTCTGAATAATGAGTAATAACCTGACTAATAATATCAACCGCTAGTAGTTCTTCGTCATTCATTGGATATTTGATATATTCATCTAATAATGTACGAGATTTTTTAATTGACTCTTCAAAAGCTAAATGCGCTTTATCACTTTCACGTAATACATAATTTTTAAAATTATGTATCATCCCACCATACCCCATAGCTGCACGCAAGGCGGTTAAGATTGATATTTTTTTGACACTATCGGGAACATGCCCTTTTTCAGAATCTATCATCAATGAAATAGACTTGAACATGTCTGATTTGAGCGGATTCGCTTGCTCAATTAAGATTTTATTCGCTGGGTACTCATCGATCGTATGACCTATTGCTTCAACCTTTTGTTGAATATTTTTAAATTTTTCTAAATAAAGTTTAACTTTACTCCACTTTTCAATACTTTCTTGTGACCTCCAGTTGACTGACAATGAATCTATTTGTATGGTTGTTAAGTCAAGGACTTCCCATGTATTGAGTCTATCTTTTTTAAATTGTTCATTACCTGTCAATATCCAACTACCAAGAGAAGCTCTTGTACTATTAATAGCGGTTAACATTAAAGAAGTTTTCTCTGCGGAAGGCATTCTTTCATCAACTATCTCTTTGGTCGTATCATTGATAGTGCTTGTCAAAATCAATGTCGTGCAAACAGCGGCAAATAAAATAGCACTAATTGCTGAAAAGCCAAAAATTAAATTTTGTTTAATAGTCATACGGTTATTAAATTCGATCACAAAAGTATCTCTTAAAAATTATTATGTAATGATGACAAGTAGTGAATAACGCTAACGTATTCATTAGTAGGATAAATATTCTATTATTTTAGAGTATGTTATAAATATCGTTATGTCTAGGTAATGCCTAATATTGTCAATAGACGAGAGTTTGATGTTCGGTGGGGAAATAGCAGCACGTTCAATCTACGGAATGAACGTGCCTATACTGGTTTACAAGTATAATCGCTAACTAACAGAGAGTAGGCTTTTTTTCAGCGCTTCTTTATTAATTTGATTTTTATCACTTTGCACAAGCGGTAGTGATTTTTTATACACAATTCGACTGGGTAACATATAAGAAGCAAGATGCTTTTTAAGTTCAAACAATATTTCTTCTTCGCTGATTTCGTTTATTGCGGAGTAAACCATCACAATTTCTTCTTCAATAAGTTCGTTATCAATACCAAATACTGCACATTGATCTATTTGAGGAATATTATTGGCGACCACTGATTCAACTTCAAAAGGAGAAACTCTAAACCCACGCGTTTTAATCATGTCATCTTGTCGTGAAACAAAATAGAAGTAACCTTCTTCATCTTTATATACGTAATCCCCAGTGGCAACCACTAACTCATCCGTTAATTGCCCTTCAAGGTTGATAACCTCTTTTAATATTTGTACTGATTTGAAACGCTCGGCATTTTGCTCAGGTGCATTCCAAAAACCACGATAGATATAGCCACCACGATGAATCAACTCACCCACTTCACGTACGCCACATTCTTTACCTTCAGCATTAATAACATACAGTTCAACATCAGCAATAGCTTTGCCGATAGAGTCAGGTCTAATTTGTACTTGCGAAGGATCAAGATAAGTTGAACGAAATGCTTCTGTTAAACCATGCATGGAGTAAAATTTAGCTTGTTGAAAGGTGTTTTTACAATCTTTGATCATTTTAGCAGTAACATTACCACCTGAAGAAGTAATCGTTTTCACACCAGAAAAAAGCTCCGCACTTGGCGTTCTTTGCATATCCTCATCAAACATCTGTGAAATATTAACGGGCATCAAGGGTAAAACAGTAACGTTATCGTTAATGACATGATTGAAAAAATCTTCGGGTAAAATAAATCGATGTAGCGCTAATGTTGCTTTTTTATATAAAGTACAAAAAATTTGATTTAAGCCGTAATCCAGATTAAAAATAAGGACACCTGAGATAACGTCATCCTGTTCTAACTGTAAATACTGTGAAACAACACGGGCAGAATCGATCAAATTTCGATGTGAAATTACAATACCTTTAGGCGTACCTGATACACCAAAAGAATAAGTAATAACAGCATTACTGTGGCCATTAACTTCACAAGTATAAGGCTTATTGTAGTACTTGAAGATCTCTTCAAATGACGCGATACCTTTACTGGCTGTTTCATATGAAATGATATGGCCGGAAAAATTTATTTCTTCAATATCGTCAAGTTGCAATTTGTCAGTGATAATACATTTAATATCACAATCATTAATAATGTATTCAACTTGCTCCGATTTTAGCAATGTTGTTAGCGGCACTAAAATATAATCAGTAGATAAAATAGCTAACACGGCAATAACTTGCTCAATTCCCTTAGTAGAATAAAGCCCAACACGTGAATCTTTTGGTAAATCGAGTTCATTTAAATAAAACGCCACTTGATTTACTTTAGTAAACAACTCTGCATAGGTAATACTCTTTTCGTTATGAACAATGGCAGGTTTATCGCTGTGATCCTGCACTGCACCTTCAAGAAGTGCTCTAATACAGTTTATTGACATAATGGGTTTCCTCTTCCTTTAAACATCGACAGCACCAAGTGTCCAAATATCATAATTAGTATCAAGCACTGTGACCGGCTTGTGCGCTGAATTAAGAATTTTTTGATAGAAAAATGAAATAATATCTTCTATCTCATTGCTCGTTAATACTTTAGTGATACCGCCAGTTAACACAATAGAGTTAATCGCCAACAACTTTAAATTGATATACGCACTTCGGTAATGTGAAATTTTGCATAACACTAAAAAAATTGCCAACTGCATTAATATTTTTGTCGCTTTAGGGCTTTGTTCTTCAAAAATATTTTCAGTTACTTTTAAGTGCATCAATAATTCGTAAACAAATTCATTGTTTTTTGCGGCAAAAATTAATGACTGCCTAGACTTATAAACACCCAGCTTTTTAAAAACTAGTCTGTCGTATTCATTGTCGGTCACTAAATTATCATCAACAAGATCTTTTGAATAATGAATATCCGTTGTCGCACCACCAATATCTAACAAGATAAATGGGTTAACCACTGAGAATTTAGCACCAATTAATGGCAATGTTTTATTCACTATATAAGGTGTTGAAAATATTTGATTTGAAGTAATATTATAGAGATTTTTAATGTCTTCTTTACCTTCAATATCTTTTTGATAAAGGTTAGTTAAATACTCGCGTAAATGCTCTTCAACAATGTGCAGCCTGTTATCAATGATATTAGGTAATATATCCACACCTTTAATATTTTTAGTGATGGTAGGCGCATCTAATTCATTACCAACAAAAACTACATTTGAATAATTTAATTGCGCTAAGTAGTTATATAAATCACTCGAAAAAATATCACCGTTTGAATTAATACC
>Ga0055584_100004894_pt1 | contig 13126 bp, 14 predicted proteins | sample OSDHelmetaG_FD_58716 | JGI IMG/M metagenome (GOLD analysis project Ga0055584, IMG submission 58716) | Pelagic marine sediment microbial communities from the LTER site Helgoland, North Sea, for post-phytoplankton bloom and carbon turnover... | ecosystem: Environmental > Aquatic > Marine >... | reverse complement strand
GATGTGTTAGTGATGGATATAAAAATGGGTAACGGTGCTCAAATGGAAGATTTAGCACAAGCCAAAGCATTAGCAAATAGTATCACTACTGTTGCTAATGGCGCAGGGGTGAATACCCAAGCTATTATTACTGATATGAATCAGGTGCTGGGCAGTACGGCGGGTAATGCTTTAGAAATCTATGAGACAGTTAAATACTTAACGGGCAAGCTGCGCGAACCAAGATTGCATCAAGTGGTTGTTACATTAGCGAAAGCGATGTTGATTAACAGTAAACTCGCTAATGAAGATAATGATGCACAAATAAAAGTTGATGATGCGTTGAACTCAGGTAAAGCCGCAGAAATTTTTGCTAAAATGATCAGTGCTTTAGGAGGGCCTGTTGATTTAGTAGAACAACCTTGGCGGTCTATGAATAAAGCTGAATTTATCATTGATATATTATCGCCACAAAATGGCTATATTAAGGGAATGGAAACTCGTGATATTGGCTTTTCTGTTGTCGGTTTAGGCGGTGGACGTATTAGTAATGATCAACTTATTGACCATAGTGTCGGTTTTGACCGTATTTTACCAATTGGCACGCGTGTTAATCGTACCGATGTTATCGCCCGAGTACACGCCAATTCGCTTGAAAGTGCAAAACTTGCTAGTAAGCAATATAGTAACGCTATTAGTTTTTCCGATGAGCCTGTGGCTGAGCCTAGACTCATTTATTAAGATTAATAAATGAGTCTAGTGATATAAGTAATGGAAAAATTATGATATAAAAATTTAGTTGTTTACCCGAAGTTATTTTAACGTAAACTATCAGTAAAGATTAGGGGCTGTTGATCTTTCAGGGTTTAAATGTACCTAAAGGCAGCACTTGTTTGAAATTTATACGACGTTATCGCATGTTCGTTTAGCCAGCTACACGTCACATGCTCTGCCTTGTTTAAATACCAAACAAGTTGCTGTAAAAGTAATCTCGAAAGATCAACAGACCCTAAAAGTAATTTATTTATTATTGAGGAATTTATGACAGTTGAAACTATTTTTTCTAAAATTATTAGACAAGAAATCCCTACACCTTTGTTATACCAAGATGAATTAGTAAGTGCTTTTAGAGATATTGCTCCTCGCGTGGGAACCCATATTTTAATTGTTCCCAATAAACATATCCCTACGATTAATGACGTTACTGATGCCGATGAGTTAACCATGGGACGTATGATTTCTGTAGCTAAGAAATTAGCCAAAGAAGAAGGTATTGATGAAAATGGCTATCGATTGATTATTAATTGCAATGATGACGGCGGGCAAGAAGTCTATCATATTCATATGCATTTGCTTGGTGGTCAGGCTTTAGGGCCAATGCTCTCTATATAATTTTATTTAATAAAAAAGCGATAAACGGTTGTAAAGGTAAGTTTAGAGGTAGTGTACTTAACAGCTAACTAACGCATAATTAGATCAATAGATAAAAATTTATCTTTGCTAGGATTTTATGTGAATTGGAAAGCATTGCTTGAAAATAAAAATCGATTATTTTGGTTTGTTCATTCAGCTGGTTGGTTTGGCTTTGCTTTAGTGCATTATCTGGGATCTTTACTTCATGATTTGCGCGATATATTTGTTGTTATTATTTTCCTTAATTCGTATGCTGGGTGGCTTTTTACCGTTCCGCTCCGTTATTTGTACCGCCGAGTTTGGAATTTTTCTCCTGTTAAAGTAGCAATTATCGTTATTTTTTCCTCTTATATTACAGGTGTTTTATGGCAGGTAGTAAAAAATCTTAATTATTGGGAAATATATAAACACGGTTACAAGCCCGACTTTATATTGATGTATACTCAATCAAGTGTCTGGTCGTTTTATATTATTCTTAGTTGGAGTGTTTTATATTTTGGTACGAAGTATTATCAAATGCTGCAAATTGAGAAACAAAATGTGCTTAAAGCTAATTCGGTTGCACATGAAGCACAATTAAAGATGCTTCGTTATCAATTAAATCCACATTTTTTATTTAATACGCTTAATGCTATTTCGACGCTAATATTATTAAAAGAAAATGTGACCGCTAATCGTATGGTAACAAAACTAAGTGAATTTTTACGTTATTCGTTAGATAAAGATCCGATTAAGAAGGTTACGCTTAGCAGTGAAATTCAAGCATTAGAATTGTATTTAGCAATAGAGAAAGTTCGTTTTGAAGATCGATTACAAGTGAATTTTTGTATTGCTAAGCAATGTGAAAAGGCTTTAGTGCCTAGTATGATCTTGCAACCAATTGCTGAAAATTCAATAAAGCATGCTATAGCAACACAAGAAAAAGGTGGCAAAATTACTATTACGGTAAATCATTTTGCCAATGATTTATTGATTGAATTAGTTGATGACGGACCTGGTACTGCCATAATTGATGGTGATTTATATCGAGAAAATGGTGTTGGATTGATAAATACTCGAGAACGATTACATGCTTTGTACGATAATAATTATTCGCTTGTTGTTGCTAATAATACTCCTTCAGGTGTTAAAGTAAGTATTCGTATGCCATTTGAATTATCGTCATGTGTAAACAAGAAAAATGCCTAAAACGCATTGCCAGGATTGAGTTATGATTTTCCGCACTATTATCGTTGATGATGAACCTCTTGCACGAACAGGGCTAACAATTCGTCTACAAAAATTTAATGATATTAATATTATTGAACAATGCTGTAATGGTTGGGAGGCAATTGAAGTAATAAAGGAAAATCATGTCGATTTAATGTTTCTTGATATTCAAATGCCAGGGTTGAATGGATTTCAAGTTATTAAAGAAATAGAAAATCAAGGTTTGATAATGCCCATGGTGGTTTTTGCTACTGCCTTTGATCAATATGCAATAAAAGCATTTGAAGTGCATGCGATTGATTATATTTTAAAACCTACTGATGAAGAACGTCTTGCTCAAACATTAGATAAAGTAAGACAGCACTTTACATCATTTAAAGATGCTGAGCATAAGTCTAAACTAATTCGTTTAGTGAGTGATGTGACAGGTAATGATTACCAAAAAATATTAACGGAACTCAATAATAATCAAGTGGTTAGTTTGACTAATTATTCAGATGTATTGGCAATTAAAGATGTTGGTGAAATAACGAGAGTACCTGTTAAAGATATTATTTGGATAGATGCTGCAGGAGATTACATGTGTGTTCATACTGTTAATAATTCAAATATTATGTTGAATAACTATCAAGAGGGTAGTGTAGAAAGCACGCATATATTAAGAAAAACGATGAAGCAACTTGAAGAATACCTTGATCCTAAAATTTTTATTAGAAATCATCGTTCTACCATTGTTAATAAATATTATATTGAAAAGTTTTGTACTCAAGCAAGTGGTGAATATTTACTTATTTTGAAAAACGCTAAAGAGTTAAAAGTAAGTAGAAGTTATAAGGAAAAAGTTAAACGAGCCGTAAACAGTTAGTTTTATTTTACATTTTTATCTTATTTACTACTCTATTTAAGTAAAGCGTCTATACTTTAGTTAATAAAACTTTAAGAGTCTGCATAATGAATGTAAGTTATATCGTTCATGTTTCAGGAAAGGTTCAGGGCGTATATTTTCGTGTATCAAGTCAACAAAAAGCGATTGAGTATGGCTTGAGTGGTTACGCAAGAAATTTGGCTGATGGTGATGTTGAAGTTTTTCTCTCAGGCGAACAAGTCAATATTGAAAAGATGTTAACGTGGTTAAAACATGGCCCTACTCGTGCCGAAGTAACTCAAATGCAATTCAAACAAGTTGATTGGCAAGCACATAGATTTTTTTCTATCAGCTAATGTTTTTCCTGAATAGAGATCATGCAAGGTGTCTAAGTATAAGATCTTATTTTTGTTATTGAACTACCCTTTAATACTTACACTGCTATTTAGTTAAATGCATATAAAGTCTATATTTTAAACTTTATATGCTGGCTAAATAACATAGTCTAGAAGCTAGGTTTCCATTGTCTTGTGTAATTTAGAGGTAGAATATCAGGATCAATACCTATTTATAAAAAGCTTCAACAGCACCTTTAAGCTTAATTAAAAGCGGTTGTCCACGGCGATCTAAAGCTTTAGGAGAGGCAATTTTAACCCAGCCTTCACTAATACAGTATTCTTCAACATCATTACGTTCTTTATTGTTTAAACGAATTCCAATATTGTGTTCAAAAATCTCTTCCACATGGTGTGGGCTACGAGGGTTACCTGAAAGACGATCTGGTAAAATGGGTAACGAGTTAGTATCGCTCATGTTATTAACCTAAAAAATAAAAGTACGCTATTTTAGACAATAACAACCTAGTGCTCAATAGGTGAGATGGAGTTTATATTTGTTGTTTTGTTATTATAAACTATTACGACCTTTCTAAACGGGTAATTCCCCAATAAGCATTACTCTTATGATTTAATAGCCAACCTTTTTTAATTAAAGACTTTCTAATATAACGATTCATAAAGCCATGACCAAAAAGTATAACTTTTCCTTCAACTTCACTAGTCTTAATTAATTTATCCGTTGCTTTCTCAGCGCGTTTTTTTGCTTGTTTGAATGATTCAAATGAACCTTTAACACCAAGCACCCATAATAACCTTGAGAAATAAACCCAATGCCAAGCTTTTAGTTTGTATGGTAAATGATAACGAGGTATTTCCATTTCTCGATAAATTTTATCTATTGTTTCTGGTTGTTTTCCAACATAGATATTTGCTGAGTGTATTGCACGTTTTAAGTCACTTGAGAGAGTATAAATAGATTGATAGTTAGCATTTATACTTTTAGGTCGGCTGTCTTTTGCAACATCAGAAGCGTTGTATCGTCTGATCCAATGCGCATATTCGCATATATTAATTATTGGGTTATCGGCAGATTTTGGCTTTCCATGCCTGATTAATATAATTTCCATTATAAATTTAACCTTTATTTATATAAATTAAAATTAATCTAACTTTTCTATTTATATGAAATAATTACATAAAATAAAAAGTTAATTATGTGTTAGCAAGTGATAAATAGGGCAAGTTATCATAGAATACGCATATCTCCCATTGATATTAGCAAACTATGCGCCGCTCAAGCTATTCTGAAGATGAAGTTACCAGCATAAACTGGAAAGCTTTTAAACTTATCTTGCCTTATTTATTCGAATTTAAAAAACGTATTACTTTTGCTTTGTCTTGTTTAATACTCACTAAAATTGCCAGTGTTTATCTGCCTTTTATTTTAAAAGATATTGTCGATACGTTAGATGCTAAAACACCTGAAAATGCGCAAGCCTTAGTTGTCCCTTTAGGATTAGTATTAGCGTATGGTTTAGTACGATTATCTATTGTCGTGTTTGCTGAAATTCGTGACACCTTATTTGGACGAGTGACCGAACGTGCAATACGACGAATTGGCTTAAAGGTTTTTCGTCATATGCATCAGCTAGATTTAGATTTTCACTTAAATCGTCAAACCGGTGGCTTATCTCGAGATATCGACCGCGGTACTTCAGGTATTAGTTTTTTAATGCGTTTTATGGTTTTTAATATAGTGCCAACATTGCTTGAAATAGTGATGGTTGTGACGATTTTATTTATTAACTACGGATTGTGGTTTGCGCTGATCACATTAGGTTCCATACTTATTTATATCGCCTATTCAATTTATGCTACAGAGTTAAGAACTCGTTACGTTAAGGCGGCTAATAAGGCAGACTCATCAAGCAATACCCGCGCTATTGACAGTTTACTTAACTACGAAACGGTTAAATATTTTACTAATGAAGATTATGAAGCACAGGCGTACGATAAACAATTAAGTGCTTGGGAGCAGGCGAAAATTAAAAATAGGTTATCGTTATTTGCGTTAAATGGCGGGCAAGCGTTTATTATTGCGGTAGCAATGACCTCTATGTTAGCACTCGCTGCGGTAAATGTTAGTGAAGGAAATATGACGCTAGGTGATTTTGTTTTGATCAATGCATTTATGATGCAGCTTTTTATGCCGTTAAATTTTCTAGGTTTCGTTTATCGTGAGATAAAAGGATCTCTGGCTAATATTGAAAACTTATTTGGTTTATTAGATAAGTCACCAAAAGTAAAAGACCGAGATGATGCGAATGCGTTAAAAATAGGTCAAGCGAATATTAGTTTCGACAACATCCAGTTTGCTTACAATAAAAAACGACCAATTATTAAAGGTATCAGTTTTCTAATAAAGGGCGGTGAAAAGGTTGCGATCGTTGGGGAAAGCGGCTCAGGGAAATCTACCTTAGTAAAATTATTGTTTCGTTTTTACGATGTGGATTCAGGCTCTATTAGTATCGATAATCAAGATATTAGACAAGTAACACAAAACTCACTTCGTCAACATATTGGTATAGTGCCGCAAGATACCGTGTTATTTAATGACACCTTGTTTGCTAATGTTAATTATGGCAACCCAGAAGCAAATTCAGCTCAAGTCATGCATGCAATAGAGCTAGCGCACTTAACTAAGTTTGTAAATAGTTTACCTGATGGTATAGAAACGATGGTGGGTGAACGAGGGCTAAAACTTTCTGGTGGAGAAAAGCAGCGTGTGGCTATTGCTCGAACTATTTTGAAAAACCCACAAATATTGGTATTTGATGAAGCAACCTCGTCATTAGATAGTCACTCAGAGCAAGCTATTTTAACGGCGATGAATGATGTTAGCAAAAATAGAACAAGTTTAGTGATTGCTCATCGACTATCGACCATTATTGATAGTGATAATATTATTGTGATGAGTGAAGGGGAAATAGTCGAACAAGGGAGTCATCAACAATTATTAGCTTTGCAAGGTCAATACAATCGAATGTGGCGATTACAGCAATCGGTGTAATATCAATTTACAATCCATTAATCACCATATAATTTTTTTACTATTCAGGATAAAATAACGCATATATGCGCTTATTTGAATTACATTTATGTCTATAGATAACCCAATCACTCCTTATATTTCAAGCGAAGTAACGCCTAATGAGATAAATGCAATTAAACAGTGGTTGGAAGAAGTCATCATAGGGCTTAATTTTTGTCCTTTTGCGAAAAAAGAATTTGTAAATAATACCATTTACTACCATAGCTCGAACGCTAATCAAGTGAAAGTAGCCTTACTTGAATTTATCGAGCAATGTCAATATTTACAAGCGCATGATGAAATAGAAACAACCCTGATTATTTATAATGAGGGTTTTCGTAACTTTGACCGGTATTTAGATTTAGTTGATTACGCAAATGATTTATTGGTTGATTCTGGCTTTGAGGGTGTTTTTCAGTTAGCAAGCATGCATCCTGAGTATTGCTTTGATGGTGACGATTATGATGACAGCAGCAATTTCACCAACCGTTCACCATTTCCTCTTATTCATATTATTCGTGAGGCTAGTATGGCTCGTGTATTATCTGTTTATAATGAACCAGAAAAAATACCTGAAAATAATATCGCTTTAGCAAATAAAAAAGGTACATACTTTTTTCAAGAAATACTCAAACGTATTCATTTGAAGCATCCTTTAATATAATAAAGATTGAATAATTGATGTCATATTTAGAACAATTCTTTTTGGTTGCAGCTGTACATTTACTTGCGGTAGCAAGTCCTGGTCCTGATTTTGCGATTATTTTAAAACAAAGTATTCGCTATAATCGTAGAACGGCAGTTTTTACCAGTTTTGGAATCGCAACAGGTATTTTATTGCATGTGACTTATTCACTCGTTGGTGTGGGGGTCATTATTGCAAACGATGAACGACTTTTCACTGCATTAAAATATATTGCCGCTTGCTACTTGTTTTATATCGCTTGGCATAGTTTACAAGCTAAAAAGCCTAAAATAGAGAATACAAATAAGTTATCTAGGAATGATAGTAAAATTAATGAATGGCATAAATACGCGCTTATTGATGATGATAAAAACCAGAAAACACCTTCAGCTAAAAGAGCTTTTATCACGGGTTTTTTAATCAATGGACTGAATGTAAAAGTAACCTTATTTTTTGTTAGTATATTTTCAGTAGTAATTTCAGTTGAAACTCCTTTTGCTATTAAACTAGGTTATGGGGTGTATATGGCATTAGCAACGGCTATTTGGTTTGTATTTTTATCTTATGTATTAACACAAGATAAAATGAGAAATTTATTACAAATTAAAGGTTATCTTTTAGATCGCTTGATGGGCGTTGTTTTGTTGTTGTTAGCAGTACAATTAATATTGAGTGATATAAGTTAGAAAAAGCAACCTATCACATTATGTTTATATTCAGTTATAATACCAATTCATTTAATTTCCCTTGTTTATTTATTCATTTTAATATGTTGGATTCAAATATTAAAAACAGAAAAGGATCATTGTTTTGCCAGAAAAAATAACTATTGTACAAGTCGGTGGTAACATTGAAAGTGCTCTTAAAGGTGACTATCAAGTTGATGTAAAAGCTATTTTAACGGAGGCTTGGCAACAAACATTAAAGTCTCGTATCTCAATGAATGTAGGTTTATTATTTTCTTTATTATTGGGCATGTTAGTGTCTTTTATTGGGAGTAGTTATTTAGGTGGAATTGAAGCCGTATTAGTTGACCCTCAAGCTACTATGTTGCTCAATATCGTTGTAACTATAGCTGTATGGCCTTTTATTGGTGGTGTTGAAATGATGGGTGTTTTGCATGCTGTAGGAATGAAAACTAACGGAAAAATGACATTCGCTTTTTTACAACGAGCAAGTTGGGTTGTATTATGCGCTTTATTTACTTCTGTGTTGATCAGTATTGGTTTTCAGTTGTTCGTACTTCCAGGTATATTTTTAGCAGTAACATTATCGTTAACAATTCCCTTAGTAATAGAAAAAAAAATGTCTCCGATAAAAGCCATCATGTTATCAGTTCAAGCCTTGCGCTTTAAGTTTTTATCATTGTTTTTTCTATATTTAATGCTGTTGTTATCGTTGGTGATTTTATTTATTCCTTTCGTTTTATTACTTGAAAGTTCGTTAGCTCCATTAGGTATTATTATTTTATTAGTGGGTGTTTCAGTTCTTGCTCCTCTTTTTTATAACGTAAAGGGTATTTTATATCGCGAAATTTTTGGTATTAGTTTAGCGACGAATAAAGATGTAGGTAGTAAATCTAATTTCAACGGCTCTATTTCCAAAACGATAAATACTGATTCAGATGATACATTTTCAGCGTAAAATTAATAAATTAGAGACTATTTATGAATAGCTTAATAAAAGTAGCACTAGGTTGTCTTTTAAGTATTGCATTACTCGCGCCCTTCACCTTTTTAAAACCACCAGGAACGGGTGATACGTTTGATAAATCATTACATAAAGGGCTATCGAAAAGTATAAATAAGCGTGTAAAAAAAATAATAGAAAAACCTTTACATAATGTTAAATTACCAGATTTTTCTAAAATTTCAGATATACCCACTAAAAAGAAAACTTTTTTTAATTTTATTAAACCTGCTGTTATTAAACAAAATAATAAGTTATTAGCAACGAGAAAAAAGCTTAATACTTGGCTTGAGCATGTATCATTAGAGCTACCATTAACAAAGCAAGAGCATCAAGAGTTAGGTACTTTAGTTAATAAATATCGCGTTAATAAAGACATGTCTACGTTATCACAATTAAATACTCTTCTTTTACGAGTTGATGTTATTCCAATGCCTTTAGTTTTGGTACAGGCAGCGAATGAGTCAGCTTGGGGAACTTCTCGATTTTCACGTATAGGATTGAATTTCTTTGGTATTTGGTGCTACCAGAAAGGGTGTGGTATGGTACCTAACAGTAGAAATAGTGATGCAAAACATGAAGTAGCTGCTTTTAAAAGTTTAAATGAAGCGGTAGTTAGTTACTTTGACAATATTAATTCTCATAATGCTTACCGTGTGTTTCGCACAATTCGTTTTGAATTAAGATCACAAGATCAAGCGCTGAATCCTGAAGTTTTAGCAACAGGTTTGTTAGCGTATTCTGAACGTGGTGCAGAATACGTGTTAGATATCACTACAATGCTTAGGCAAAATAAAGAATATTTAGTTGAATAGTATATTACTTAAGATTAAATTTATATTTACTCTTAAGTAAAGTTAATTTAGTATGCAGCAATGAATGTAAGCGCTCTTTTTCGATACTATGCCATTCTATTGGTATTATTTACTGCACATAGTTTTGCAGGGATTAATCATACCCCAGACACTGGAAGCATTGATTCTGCCATTGTTCAGTTATCTATAGATAGCGGTGAAACAAACGATTCACCTACTGATGGCCTACTTTCATCAGTTAGTACTTACCAAACGAATAAATATCACCCAGTACGTACTCTGGATAAAAAATCTACATTCTTCACCACTACACATTTTGTAACTCAACCCAGAGCTCCTCCTGTTTTATAGGCCTTTATACTGAAATATAAACAATATAATTGCTTTTTCATAAGATGTTAGTCGCTATAAATGGTGCTAAATCTTTATAAGTAATTCTTATACTCAGTCTAATCATATTTTTATTTTCAAACATGCAACGAAATAGTCATAAAATAGTTTATTGAGCTATTGTTTTGATCGTTTCGTTAATAAAAATTATTTGATGACATGTTGTAAAATCCAACGTGTCTTGAGGTTATTATGAAAACACTTTCACTTCTCGATTTAGAAAAAATAGATAACATTGCCACTCCTGAGCAAATACAAGAAGTACACATAAACTCCCCCGCAATCAGTATTTTTACAGACTTTCATCAAAATAAACCACTGATGATTGACGCAGCTACTTTAGCTGTTGATGCAATAAACCTAATGTTGAAAGAACATGTTCACATGAAAATTGTCGTAACGGCTGAGGAAGACTTTCTTGGCGTTATTAGCAGTAATGAAGTGAGTGATCAAAACATTATGGCAAAAATAACGCATGGCTTTAGTCGTGATGACTTATTAGTTTCTGACGTCATGATTCCTCGTTCATCTTTATATGCGTTTAGCTTTGAAGAACTTAAAAGAGCCAAAGTGAATGATGTCATCCAGGCTTTAAAGCATTACAAAGTTCGTCACTGTTTAGTGCTTGATCAAGAACATCATCATATTCGAGGCGTTATTTCTTCTAGTGATATAGCACGAAAATTAAAATTGCCAATTACTATTGATGTAACAACGTCTTTTAGCAAAATTTTTAATTCTGTTAATTATTAGTGAATTAAACTTCAGTTTAAGCATTGTTTTTTATAATATTAGAGGCGGTAACCATGAAAAAAGTACTTTTAACTATAGTACTTTCGTGCGTAGGTATTTTTCCTGCGCTAGCAAATGAAGGTAGTGTTAATCATTTAAACATGACGAATTCAGCATTAGGAATTGCTGCTTTGTTAGTCTTTTTATTAGCTTATATCTTAGTGATTGCAGAAGAGTTTATTCACTTACGAAAATCCAAACCAGTGATATTAGCGGCGGGTATCATTTGGATTTTTACTGCGCTGTTAGCCAGAGGATCAGATAAAAACCAGGCACTACTAGAGCATTCTTTAAATCATAATTTACTTGAATATGCTGCGTTATTGTTATTTTTATTAACCTCTATGATTTATGTTAATGCAATGACCAACAGAAATGTGTTTGAAGCACTCCGATCTTGGTTAATAAAAAGTGGTTTTAGTTACCGCAAGCTATTTTGGATTACAGGTGTGATAGCTTTTTTCATTTCTCCAGTCGTTAATAATTTAACAACTGCATTTTTGATGGGGGCTGTCGTTTTAGCGGTTGGCTCTGATAAACCTAAATTTGTAACCTTAGCTTTCATTAATATTGTAATAGCTTCTAATGCGGGCGGAGCATTTAGTCCGTTTGGTGACATCACTACGTTAATGGTTTGGCAATCAGGTAATGTTAACTTTTTTGACTTTTTTAAGTTGTTTATTCCTGCGGTTGTAAACTTTCTTGTTCCTGCCTTTATTTTGAGCCGATCAGTTTCATCTAAAACACCAGAACCATCATCAGAAGTGGTTAAATTAAAGCAGGGTGGATTGATTATTTGTTTTCTATTTATAGCGACCATTATTACTTCGGTTACATTTGAACAATTACTTCACCTCCCTCCTTTCTTGGGAATGATGATGGGGTTATCCTATTTATTCTTTTATGCTTATTATTTAGAGCGTTGTGCAAAAAAATCAAATAAAGGTATAGATGAATTTAATATTTTTAATGAAGTAGCTAGAGCTGAATGGGATACATTATTGTTCTTTTTTGGTGTTATCTTTTGTGTTGGTGGCTTAGGTACAATAGGCTACTTAGCCGATGTGTCTAAAATTTTATATGATGGCTTAGGCGCTACCAATGCCAATATTATCGCAGGATTACTGTCTGCTATTGTTGATAATATTCCTGTCATGTTTGCAATTTTAACGATGAACCCTGATATGGATACCTTTCAATGGTTATTAGTTGCAATGTCTGCAGGTGTAGGTGGTAGTTTGCTATCAGTTGGCTCTGCAGCAGGTGTTGCTTTAATGGGGCAGTCTAAAGGAATATATAGTTTCTTTAGTCATTTAAAGTGGAGTTGGGCTATTGCTATTGGTTATGCATTGAGTATTTACGTGCATTTTCTTATCAATGGCTAAATGATTAATTTAAAAAATGGCTCTTTGATTTAGCGCCATTTTATGTTGCGATCAAGAGCAATCTAATTCAAATTACTTTTTCGCTATAGAGGCACCATAGTAGTTTACGTTTATTTCACTACGATAGTCTCTAGTAAACACACTATAATTTTTGGCTATTAATAGCGTCGCGGTAGCATTAATATATACCAACAAGAATAAAAAATTAACTAAAAACTGAGTGTTAAAACCAGAAAGGTGTTTGAAATAAAGCTATATTTGATGGTATCAATAAATATATGCGCAGAATGGCCAATAAGTTATTTACTTCTAAAATATTAACCCATATAATACGCTCGTTATTTATTCTCCTCTCGTTTATCTAGCAGGTTGCCATTGTGGTAATCCATGTTTTGTCTTTCCCTATCTCAGTTAGTCATCACTCAAATTATTAAGCTTTAATTATTGTCTGAGTTATCGAGTTTTTCTCGTGTTG
>Ga0055584_100004892_pt1 | contig 13129 bp, 18 predicted proteins | sample OSDHelmetaG_FD_58716 | JGI IMG/M metagenome (GOLD analysis project Ga0055584, IMG submission 58716) | Pelagic marine sediment microbial communities from the LTER site Helgoland, North Sea, for post-phytoplankton bloom and carbon turnover... | ecosystem: Environmental > Aquatic > Marine >... | reverse complement strand
CTGGCTGATTCTCGTTTAAATTCAGTTGTAAAACTTCTTCGTTGTCTTCGCATATCGAACCCTCGTTGATAAATGTATTTTAACACCTATCGCAAGGTACGAATTTAGTAGGCCACCACAAAATGCATATGGCAGATAAAGAAAAATATAAAAGGTTATTTATCCAGAGCTAAGCGAAAACCTCTAAACTTACTTCTATCACTTCTTTTACCGGCGCCGCGCATAAAAGGTAGCATCCCAATAGGATTACTTGCAAAACTACCACCTCGAGTGGTTCTGTAACAGCTATGGACGCCTATCCAAGCTGAACCATCTGAAGGCGCCCCATCATAATTGTCATGACCGCAGTCCTGTGTCCACTCACTGATATTGCCATGCATATCATGTAAACCAAACGCATTCGCAGGAAACGAACCAACTGGCGCTGTTCGGCTCCGATCCCATTGACTCTCGCAGACACTACAATTCGCATTGTTCTTTCCGATATTATCCCCCCAATGATAGTTTGATTCCGTCCCCGCACGGGCCGCGTATTCCCACTCCGCTTCACTCGGCAAACGGAAACGATCGCCTGTCTTTAGTTTTAGCCAGTAAATAAATTCCTGTGCATCATCCCAGGAGATATTGATAACAGGTCTGCTACCTCGACCCCATCCTTCATCCTTTGGGTTGTAACCATTACAATAGCCATCTGTCACACAGATATCCCATTGGTCAAAGGTGACTTCATTTTTCCCCATTCTAAAAAATGGAATATTGACTTTATGAACTGGTTTTAGATATTTAACCCCCTTAGATCTCGGATCACCCATAAGAAAACTGCCTGTGGGAATATCAACCATATCCATCTCAATTTTTCGGATTATTTCTCTATTTCGCTTTTCTATTAAAACCTTCTTTTTCTGTGCTTCCTCTGCTGCTAGTTTTAGTTCAGCTTCTTTCTCCTCTTTACGTTTTTGTTCTTCCTGAGCAAGCAAACTGATTTCTTCTTCTTTATCACTACCTTCATCCTGACTCGCTAAATCTGGATGAGTTGTCTTGACGCCTTTACCATGTCGATCATTATTGATAAGAGAATCATATTTCAATAAATACTTTTGACACTGTCTTTTTGATTTAAAATATACGGCACTAATTTTTCCGTTAGATTTCAGCCTCGTAATAATAGCTTGATCACCGTTTGGTCTCTCGACAGTAACAAGATGTCCAGCAGAAGTACTCCCCGGTTCCTGTGCATATCCACATTCTGGTCTAACATTCCATTCTGGAACCCCTATCATTACTGTATACCATTCACTCGCTTCCAAACTATGAGCTATTGAAAGACCTACAATCAGGCTAAGATTACAAAGAGAGGCGATGTATCGAGAACGCGATTCTCGCTTATTGGCGAATATTGGGGTAAAACGAGAAATTATCTGAGTAAATATGCGAGGTATATAATTCCGGATCATTTTGGCAGGGTTCATTTTTTATCCATTGTTAATAACAAATTAAACCTAATTAGTTTATATCGCAATAAAAGCAAAAGCTGATCCAGGAAATATGCTGAAAACGTACCCGCTTTGGGGTATTTGCTTAAACAGCGAATGTCTCCTGTGGGTCGTTAGCGGAAGTAATCCTATAGCACCTTTGAATATCTGCTTTCGGGAGTGAAAGTGACATTCTAATTGGCTCCAGAAACCTTATTCTGACTGTCAGATAAGGGTTATTAGCTCTTTAAATCAGGAAGTAAGGAGTCAGTTAAGGATCGGCTAAATAAACGCATCTTTTGCGCCTTTTTTACGGGGCAAGGTATTGGCTATTATCCACAACGTTGGCGTTTCGTTATTAGTTTCCATCGCTCTTTCCCATCTCAAGATAATGAAACGAACCATCAACTTCAAATTCAAACCATAGTGCTGCTTCACGAAAAAAAATAGTCTCGCCTACTCCGCTAGAAGAACCATCGTTCACTTTCGGGGGAAGCCCATCAATCTTCATATCACAAAGTATTTCTTTCGTGATTTTGTTTAATGCAACACCATTGATAGTTACTCTAGCACTGCTGCTATTAACCCAGAAACCACATACTCTGGAATGCGCATGAAGCGGAGGGCAATAGATAGGGTGAGGCTTTTCCTCATCAATATGTTCTTCGCTAAACTGAATTATGATATCTCCATAGCAAAAGTCATTGCCTGTGTCTTGTCCCATCCATTCATCATATTCTTCCACATAATTACCCATAATTAATTTGACTTCACTGGGTCTCATGCCAAACCTTACTTGTCCTATTCCTTCATTAGGGATTATTTTTAGTTCTTCAGTCATACTGTTGATTTGCACTAAATAACTGAACCATCGATTGTTAGTAAAGACGTGTTTTGGCATTCATTATAATGGGGCAAAATTCAATGCAAATCCTGGGTCAATATTAAATGCAATTCAACATTCCACCAATTTTAGCCATATTAAGGACATCGGTTCTTTTATGATGACCAGATCTTCTTTTTAGTGGTGATATTTAGGATACGGGTAATATAATCTGAGATCTCCCCCCTGTATTTGATCCATTTTAGTCGAAGGAAATTTCTTTACATCATGCTGATTGTTTCACAATTAATCGTTCAATTATACGCGTCTTAATTAATTTTTTCCCGAACCATAGCTGCCAGGAACGCGATAGTAATATGTTGGCATATAGCTTTTTTTTGCTGGAGCCTTATCGATTTTATCAGCAGCAGCATTACTAATCAGATCAGATAGAGAACCCCAGTATTTAGTATTATTAAGATATAAGTCAATCGAATCTATATTAGAAATCGTGGCATTTTGACTTTCAGTTTTCTTGAGCCTTATTGCCGACTTTTCGACTAAGTATTCCATGTTTAGTGCTTGGCATGAAAATGAGAGATATCCCTTATAGTACTTTGTTTTACAAATAATTTGCAGAATGTCCATTAGTCCCTGTCCAGTCTCCATTTTCTTTAACGTGAGTAAAACAGTCTGTTACAAGCTCATGATATTCTTTGCTAAAAGCAAGTTTTCTACTGTCGATAAAATTTTTTACATGCTTGTTAGTAATTGCTTTTTTAAAGGTATTATTTCTGGTTTTATCTTTCATGAGAGCTCCCTTTTCCGAAGTTTACTGCGTTCTCGCATCTCATGACGCTCTCCTGCCATAAACTTCATCCATTTGTCGTAGTGGGTATCTTTTCTACTATTACCTTCAATAAGATCCTTATTTTCTTCTTCCCATTTTCCAACATCAAACCCCGGTGGGATAATCACATCAAATCCCATTAATGCATCGTCAGCCCAAAAACCACCTGCTTCCATAATGGCATCCAAAATTAACCCAGCATGCCGCTTACCGTTAAGAAACCCGGGTCCAGTGAAGGAGTGCTCAGAACGTTCAACAATCTCAATAAGCTCTAGTGATAATGGTTCTCCGGATAGAGATAAAAATCTATCTTCCTTAACTTTGATTAAATCCCCCCAACATAATCCATCGCAGTATGGAATGTCGTATAAACGGTATAAGTCTTTGCCTTCTTTAACAACCTCTACGTCATGCAATGATTCAAAATCTTCATGATCAGAAACAATATGTGTTGAGAATCTATGTAAATTCCAATCTGGCAGCCAAGGCTCGCCTTTTTTGTGTGAGGGCACTTCATCTTTCCAAAAAGCTAATTTAGATAACCAACTCATATCATTTCACCTGTATGAAAAGCTCTTCTGGAGCTTCCTCAAAGTATTTAAACAGGGCCGGGCAGAGCCAGCCTTCCACTTCGCTTTCTTCATGCAGATACCACCACCCCCCCGCTTCAGGTCCCTGGCGTAAAAACCCATACTGATGACCCGGGAAAGGGATCGCTGAGAAAACCAGATTGAAGCCGTCCTGAGGCGCTGTGAGTCCCTGTTGACTTACCATCAAGTCAATAAGGTCATCGGCACCTGAGACAAATGGCTCCTTGATTAAGCCCACATTTTCGTCATCGAAGACCCACATCCCTTCATGTTTGTATGGATGAATGACAAGTATTGAGTTTGAAGGTCGGGCGTTAGGTTTAATGACTTGGACGTACAGATTCTCGGGTCCTGAGGTGTCGTAGTAGGGGTCAAGCGGAAACCACCCTGCCATATCAAAATCCAGGCTGTGGTAGATAAACCCACCATCCTCTGAACGGACTCTTTCTAGCATGTACTTGTGCTCGGGAAATGGATCGTCGGATATGCGTAACTCTACGCCTTGTTCTGCGTCAGCGATCTTCGCTGCCATGTGGTCGATAATTTGGGATATCTCATCGATGAACACTTCCTCATGATATTGTGAGCCTGGGTCATTGATCGCCCAGTACGGTCCATCTTTGTATAGATGTAAAGAAATCATTACTATTACCTCCGTGCTATCGGTTAAAATTAATGTGCCATAGTATAAGCTCCGAAAGTAGGTCTATCTTTCCCCCTATTTAATTTCTGAAGAAGATGTAGCAACTTACTGATATTGAAATAAAAGGCAGGTAAAATATAATACATGCATAGTGGTATTATAGATTTCATAAACTTTAGTATGCTATTAACACTTTAACGGCACCGCATAGTGCGGCGAGAATTGGAGTTTTTTGAGGAAGCTCTGCAATTTTTTTGGTTACCTTTATGGAGAGAAGGTCAGTGCAATCGGGTTTTCGTCTTTAAATCCTAGCCATTCCTATTGGAAGGCGTTAAGTAGAGGTTGGTTAATGCGATTGTCTTTTGCACGTTGATACTTCCTTGTCTTTAATTTATTCTCTTTTGACAAAATTATTCCTTACTAATCGAATTTTTCACATTGACCAAATTGAACAGGTGTTGAGCTGTCTCCTTCATAAGTGGTTGAAACAGTACCGCTAAATTTTACATAATGACCTGTTTCCGTATTAAAGCTGAAAGTGGAAGGACTAATAACTCTCGAGTGTATGGAAGGAATGCAAGATAGTTGTTCAGGAACGAAATCAAAAGGGATGTTGCAATCGTACCTGCTTGGCAAGTACATAGGATGTTGAAGTTCTTTTTTTATGTGTAGAAGAAAACTTTTTTTAGATGCATCAAAATCTATTTTAAATTTTCTCCTTTCAAAGTGAATTTGTTGCCATCTCCCGTCTATGATCTCAAAGGCAAAAGCATCAGTATCAACACAATAGTAAACCTCCGCTATAGCGTTTTGCATAAGAAATAATGAAAGGAGTAGTAATGTATTAATTTTCATATTTTATTCCTTTTATTCTAATAATTTTCTTATCAGCCCGCCTGGTTGACCTGCCTCCGACAACGACTCCGATATTTAAGTTAGAGCTGTGGTTCATTTTTCTATTATATTCCCTGATGCGTTGGCATAACAAATCAAGGAATTGCATCAAGAACATACTCAAATATATCACCATGCTTACCTTGATATTTGATTGGAACTAATGTGCTAGATGGAATAATTCCAGCCTCAAGCTGACCGACATCCATATTTTGTATAAACGGAGAAAAAAATAGAATTCTGCCGTTGAACAATCCTATATCTCCATTAATCAACGCAGGTAATTTTCCCTTTTTCATTTGTGCAAACATCTCTGAAGTACTAAAGGCTATTGAATATGAATTAATATAGTCCCATTCACGATATGGTTGCTCTGTATCAATTTCGTTCTCTAATGAAAGCCCGCGACGAAGAAATATATTATCAGTACTAAGCCTATCAGAATTCGGGTGTTGTGATTTCCATACTTCAATATGCTTCATCATCATCTGATCATTGATGGTAAGTATTTTTGCAATTTCATGTGCTGAAAATAGCTGTTTGCAATTCGCTATTTCATAATTTTCAATTAAATCAGATAAATCAATTTTGTTGGATATCACGCGAGTTAGATATTGCTTAACACCACACTTTACTCCCCTTACTCTTACCCCATTACGCAAACCTTTGCCATCATACCAATCATTGGAAATCACATCACAAAACAGTTTTGCTTTTACCTTACCTATTTCATTTTTTAGGTCTTGAATAAACTCTTTTTCTAATGCAGTTTTATTACTGATAAAGTAACTCAGAAAATCCGCATCAATTTCTGAGACATCAGCTAACTTAATACCTTTTTTGTTAGGGGTTCGTAAAATTTCACCGTCTTCATTATGCGCTGCATCTAGAAATCTTTCAAAAAATGCAGCCGACTCTTGATATTGAGGCAGCGTTGCTGTTTCTACAATTTTAGGTATGTCTTTCATGGCTTCAAACTATTGGATAAGCGGCACATTAATGAGGTATATCATTCCATAATATTTTTGCAGGACACCGTACTTATAAATTTTTGACAACAAATTAAACCTATTTGGTTTATATCGCAATAATAGTAAAAACAACTTCAGGAAATATGCCGAAAACGTACCCACTTTGGGGTATTTTCTCAATCGATCTATGTCTCCTTTGGGCCGGAAGGCGAAGTAACCTCCCGACTAGGCCAAATGTCCGCTGTTCGGGGTATAGCGGACTGTTTTTATTATAATGAAACCTCGTTCATTTATTCTTTGATCTGCTCTTCCACCAACTCCCTAACAACCTCATCCAAATCACAAGCAATAACTCCAAGCCTATCGTCAACAGCTTTTCTTCTTTCCCATTCTTCGGGTGAATTTATTGGGGTATTCCATTGAGCAAATAGTCTTACTTCAACTTCGATTATGAAATCCTTTTTCATGTTTATCTCCTTGTTCGTTTGCCCTACTTTACACGGTATCTGTAAACCAATTGTATGGATGTGGGAAAACTCACAAATGCGCTTATTTTTAATTTTTGGCTCTTATCGCAACTGGCGATAGGCCATGGCAGAGGCATGGATGCCTATGGTTGTCACCATAACCGCAAAGTAGGTGGCTACCACTGCCACCAAGGTGAAAATGCAGGTAAGCAATACACATCCAAACAGGAGATGCTTACTGGCGTACAGGGCGCGAAATCCGAGCAGAAAAGAAACAACTCTAATAGCAAACCAACGCTTTCAAACGGTATCCACCACGGCAAGGTAGTCAGCATCGCCGACGGGGACACACTCACCATGCTCGTCAATAAAGTCCAATACAAAATACGGCTAGCTGAAATAGATACCCCAGAAAAGAAACAACCATACGGAACTAGGGCAAGACGGGCTTTATCCGAAATAGTTTTTGGAAAAGAGATTAGTGTCGATGTGCATACTGTTGACCGATATGGACGCACCGTAGCAAGAGTCTACGTGGATGGAATGGATGTATGTGCTGAACTCGTGAGACAAGGCATGGCCTGGGTATATCGTAAGTATGCGAATGACGAATCTTTGTATAAACTAGAAAAGGAAGCAAAGAATGCTGGCAGAGGACTCTGGTCGTTGCCTGAGAATCAGAGAGTTCCACCGTGGGAGTGGAGACAACGCAAATAGTTGTTCTGGATTAAACCGCTGCTGCAACAGTAATTTGTTGAAAATGAGCCGCTATTTCGACTCGACATAAATCATTCTATGCCCTATAGCGGATGTGTCAGTCGAATTTCATCCTCCACTAAATTACCATAACTCTTGGTTGTTACTGCTTTGCCTTGCAGATTTTTGTTGCGACCACCAAATGCGGCGTTCGTCTGTCCGTTTATGGGGACGACTATCCGGACTCCAATTTCATCACTAATGCGTGCAACTGTGAATCCCAAGGTTGCCTTTGCCATTTTTGCTTGGAAGTTTTTTAAGTTTCTTTTCCAGTTCGAAGAGCTGATGTGTATCTCTTGTGTTTTTCGCCATTTTGCAACCGTACTTTTCTCTTCAAAATAAGGTCTCGCATATGCAGCTGAATTACCTTTTTCCCAATATGATCGATTTACGGTAATTGATATTACTGTGTCGTCAGGTAAGTCTGTGTCTAATGACAACTCTAGCGCAGAGCCATTTTTGCTAAAAATTAACTCAAATTTATCACAGACCAGTATTGATACACTTTCTTTACCGTAACCTATCATGGGTATTGCAGACAGTGTAAATAAAATCATTAACAGCAAAATCTTTCTCATTACTAACATCTCCTATTTGCAAAGCTTTTCACAGGGCGTCCCATCCTTATCACCATCCAGTCTGCTTAGGCCACATTCTGTCATATAAAATCATGCTTCAGCACAGCTTGTCATTTCTCCACAGTATTTCTTTCGAGTTGAACATGCATAGTCATTGTTTTTTTCTATGACAGTGGGTGAAGATCTAGGCTTCGGGATTGATGAAGAGCGATGACAATGGTAATCACCAGTTTTACGATTATTATGGCAACCCTCGCTATTTAATCCTCCACTGTGCGCAAATACTGTCGTGCTGATAGATAAAAGAAAAATAACTGATATTACTTTTAGATTCATAAAATCACTCCTTAATTGCAGCAGTTTTTATGATATCTCTGACATCACCCACCCGAGTGTCGTAATAATGCAATCTAGCAGCCTGGTAAAATATTATATGCAGCTTTTCATTTTTTACCGCACCCGCAATATACCCCCGCCTCGGCAACTCATCCCCGGCAACAAAATCAAAAGTGTATTCGAAGCCATCATCATTACCAAGTTTCAGTGGTTTTAGATTACCGGAACTTAATACCTTAGCTTCATACGCTTTAGCTAACGTTGACTCAATCAACTCAACAAGTTCTGTCGGCAGCATATCTGCTTTAAATATTGGGAACTGTTCTTTCTTCGTCGCCTTAATGAGTGTTTTTCCATCTTTAATATCGGAAAAAAATGATAAGCTATTCAAGCTAATCCCATCAGCAGTCCAGGTCGGGACGCCGCCAATAGATAGATTCGAAGGCACTTTATTCCAAATGAGTGTTGGTGTAACAGTTATACTTTTTATTGTTTGCGGCTTATCTGTAACGATAGAATGCGTGCTGCATGCACCAAGTATTGTTACAATAATTAGAAGGACTATTTTTTTCATATCTATCTCCCCATCGTCATATAATATTCAATCATTTCTCTGTCGGTTGCCTCTGGCAACTGCGCAAGATAATCTGAAAATTGCGCGTGTGCCAAAGTATAGTTTTTCTCTTTCAAATACATTATTCCAAGTGAACGATATAGCTCTGGATCATGGTCTTCGTATTTTTTCGCCTCTTCGTAATATTGTTTGGCAAGCGCGAAATCACCTTCTTCTTTTCTAATACGGTGCAATTCGCCGAGGAAATAATTTACCAGTCCAGGTGATATACCATCCGCCAATAAGCTTTGGAATAAGTACTGAGTTTGACCAAATTGGCGTAGATTTATTTCATCTGACAGCATCGTCTTCATGTGTACGCTAATTCGTTCTTGAAAAGCCTTTAGCCCAAGTGATTCCTCTTTATCTAATCGGCTACTTAATATTCTGGAATAAGCATTCAATTTTCTTATTCTGTCTTTCGGAGCTGGATGTGTTGAGAAAAATAAGGATGGCTTTGGTTTTTTGTAGTTTGCCGCATCAAATTCTGCCGTAAGCGACTCCCATAATTTTGCTGCCTCCTCAGTTTTCATTCCCGCATCAGCTAGCAACTGAATACCATACTTATCCGCTTCACTCTCATGTGCACGACCGTAAGCAAAAATACTCGCATACATCGAAAATTGTGATATATCAAGCACAGACCGCCCAGCATTCAAATTCATATGGCCAGTTGCTACAGCACCCGCAATCCCCACAGTTAAAAATGAGAACAAACTAGTTTTAAATTTCGCGTCATCGAATCGCTTTATGCTATGTCGTCGTAAATAGTGGCCAATTTCATGACCCAACACAGCAGATAATTGCGCTTCGTTTTTAGCACGTAATAACAACCCAGTCCAAATCTGCATCATCCCATTAGGCGCCATAGTGGCGTTAAAATGAGGACGGCGAATAACATAAATTCTGATCTCTGGGCAATATTCAGGAGTTAATTTACAAATCAGATCGTGCAGATAAGCATCTAATTCTGGATCATTGATTCTACTAGGTGAGTTCTTTAATGCTTCTTCGGCGTCTTTCATTATCAACCAGATCCCACCTTCTGTACCGGATGTGTCCGGTTGGTAATTAGTCGTTAATTCAGGCATCACACGCAAAAACTCTTCAGCATTAATAGGCTGAATTAACATCACCAATGCGTATGCTAACACTAACTTACTCATTGTAAGTGCCTTAATGGTGTACTTACGTGGGTAAGTTTTTCAGAAGTAAATCGACTGTTTTTTTGGCTTTCTCATAAGTTCTCAAATCACCGGCACTGCTGGCCAGGTAGTTAAACCAGACCACATCACCCGTCCTAAGATCTACTAAAGATGCAAAACCTATCTGTTGCCCACCAGCTATTCCTACGCCCAGCAATGCAGCAGCAAACTGCATAAAAATACGTCCTCCACTACTGTAACTGTCGCGAAGGTGTATAAATAAAGCATAATCTGCATTGGTAGCATCTCGCATAACAATTGCTGTTGAGCCAAGCGTCCAATCGAAAACATCCTTTTTGGTTGGAAGTTTTACCTGATATTTATTAAATAGAATTGCTTGACCGACTGCTCCATGCAATCTTTCTAACTCAATCAAAGTTGACGCCGTTTTATCCGCAGCATCTGGACGTTGGTATTGGACAAACTCCAACTCTCTAGTTTCCTCAATCTTTTTAATCGCAGCATGGATATTTTTTTCTGCAGCTTGAGACCATTCTGCTTGAGGTTCATGCATGCCCCCTGCCGTAAGAATTGACAAGCGGACGTCAACAGGCATGAGAGCAATTTTCAAATTGCTTAATGTTGGTTGTAGCTCAGAAATGGATGAATGTTGTTTTGTTGTCGCACAACCAGAAATGACAACAGAAGAAATAATCAGCAAACATGCTATTTTATGATTTGAAGTTCTCATCAGCAAATACTCTCCTTTCGTGGCGCATTTCCGCTAAATTGAAATTGTGTCAATATACTAATTCTACCTTCATCATACGCCTTATAATCACTTTTCCTAGATCTTGATCTATATGTGATAGAAATCATATCCATTAACTTTCGAACTGAAAGTATTGATTTCAATAGGTTTCCTATTTTGAACATGAAGAATACTTGTTCTAATGCGCTCTGATAGTGAATCCATCATCATCCATTATGAAATTACCACTAGTATTTATGATGTGAATCTTCGGTAAAACTTCTTTATTTGAAAAGCATCAACCTTCTAGTTAGTAACTATGAATTCGACAAATGAACGTCTGCTTTAGACTGTGATTTCAACTGATGGACGCAACACTTAAGAGACATTCACATCTAAAGTTTAAACGTCAGCTATCCAGTAGTTGGGACATATGGGTATAAATATCCTACTATTAAGCCCCGGTCGCAAAGCAATTCTTTCAGATTCCATATAAGGGGAAAAGGCTAATGCTACGAGCACAACTGATATTTTTCACATCAATCCTTACACTAAGCTCTGCTTGTTCAGAGAGCGGTACAAGCAGAGCTTATCCTGAGCCCGGAAGCGACGCGGCTCAATACTGTGATACGAATGAAACCGGCCCTGGGACAGTGGGGCTTCCGAATGGAGAGAGATATGAAAAAAAGTGTCTTAAAGCGTACTCGTGGGAGAACTAGTGACCCTCTATTCACAAGAGATATTCCCTATTCTTCTGCATTTGTCCTCTCAATTATAGGTTGTTGGTCTAGGTTTGTATGTTCCCGCGATTTGGTATTGTCGAACGCTTTCTCTATCAATGCACTCAATTCCACGCCAAGCAACCCAAGCCTGGAAAGCGTAGCGGCGCTACGCGATTATTCTCTCGGCGGGGCGGGTTAGCAAGACGTTAGCTGTAAAAATGTAGATCGCGGATACTGGAGAATATGAAATAATTGATGATCAATCTGAAAAATATTGATGAGCATTGGAAAATACTAACTGGCTCAATCATCATCCTAGTATTGTTTGGTGTATTACCGAGCTACTGGGTAAGTGACTGGGGTTGGTTTTCTCGAAGCGGAGCCCTACTTGTAATTTATGGCATCTATATTGTCTGGCGAGATATTAAAGGGGGCATTCATTCTGCTTTGGATCTACTTGATAGTGCTGCATCAGAGAAACTTGATGAAAAGTCTGCCGAGTTTACAGACTTAGTTAAAGGGACTCAGAAGAAAAACAAAAGACTATACGACACTATTGAATTTTTAATTATTGGCGCCGGCACCATAATCTGGGCTTATGGTGATCTAGTAAACAATGCATGCAGCTGACGCCGGTTAATAGTAGAACTGGCAAAGCACTTGGTTATATAAGGCAACTAGCTAGATCTATATAATATTGTAGAGAAAAAATATTTTCGACTGCAAGAAAAATAATTCCGCCTATACTTAGCTTATGAATATCAAGAATGTCTTAATATTTGTTGTCGCATTTCCACTTATTGTATTTGCCCACGGTGGAGGGCTCGATTCTTCTGGCTGTCATCATAATCGTAAACAGGGAGGTTATCACTGTCATCGTGGTAGCAACTTCGAACAACAATTCTCGTCTAAACAAGACATGCTTGAATCAAACGGTGCTAGTGAAGTTCAGCTCCGTACAGTTCAAAATACACAAAAAAGACCAAATTTTAACGATAAGAAATCTCTACCAGTTGGTAGCTATTCTGGCAGAGCTGTCGGTATTACGGACGGTGATACATTCAAGTTATTAATAGACAATCATCAATATAAAATTCGATTAGCTGAGATTGACACGCCAGAAAAGGGACAACCGTATGGCACCAAAGCAAAGCAAGCACTTTCATCGTTGATTTTTAATAAGGCAGTACAAGTAAATGTTCTAACCGTTGACCGGTATGGGCGGAGTGTTGGAAGAATCTTTGTAAATGGTATAGACGTTAATGCGTCTTTAGTGAGTCAGGGAGCAGCATGGGTATATAGGAAATATGTTACTGATGAGTCACTTTTTGAGATTGAAGATGCCGCTAAGCGTGAAGAGATGGGGCTTTGGAGTTTGCCCGAAGCTGACAGAGAACCACCTTGGGAGTGGAGAAAAAGCAAAAGGGAAAGGAAATAATTAATTTAGACCAAAAATTTAACTGTACCCCGTCAGCGCCATGTGGACCAAATAGCCTGATTGCCTAAGAGATAGATTTA
>Ga0055584_100004891_pt1 | contig 13130 bp, 11 predicted proteins | sample OSDHelmetaG_FD_58716 | JGI IMG/M metagenome (GOLD analysis project Ga0055584, IMG submission 58716) | Pelagic marine sediment microbial communities from the LTER site Helgoland, North Sea, for post-phytoplankton bloom and carbon turnover... | ecosystem: Environmental > Aquatic > Marine >... | reverse complement strand
TCGTACTCCTCGCCCCGCAACGAGAAGTACACGTCGAACACGATCTCGAAAGCCTTCCAATGCGCATGGTTCTTCACCAGGGTCGCGGCCAGCGCGTACTTCAGTGCTGTGCGATCTTCGAGCGGAATGTGTTGCACGGCCTCCATCGCATCGAGGTTCTCCGTGAGGCTCACGGGCAGGCCAGCATTTCGAAGTTCGAAGATGAACCCGGTCAACAGATCGAGCAACGGTGAAGTTGCTTCGGAGTTCACGACTGGAGGGGTGGGTGCCACAAGACTCAGCCGGAATATGAGTCGGCGTTGGCGTTCATGTCCTTGACAGCCTTGTCGATGTCGGTCCGATACTTGAGCAGAATATTCACGGTGTCGGTTGCGGTCTTGGCATCGATTTGATCGATACCGAGCAGCACGAGAGTGCGAGCCCAATCGATCGTCTCGGAGACCGATGGGTGTTTCTTCAGCTCGAGCTGGCGAATCGAACGCACGACCCGGGCAACCTGATTCGCGAGGTGATCGGAAATTCCCGGCACCCGTCGCATCACGATCTCTTTCTCGCGATCCATGTCTGGATAGTCGAGGTGAAGGTACAGACAACGCCGCTTCAAGGCTTCGGAGAGTTCACGGGTGTTGTTCGAGGTGAGAAACACCAGAGGTATCTGCTTGGCCACCACGGTCCCGAGTTCTGGAATCGAGACCTGGTATTCGGACAAGATCTCGAGCAGCAGTGCTTCGGTTTCGATCTCGACCCGGTCGACTTCATCGATCAGCAATACCACGGGATCGTCTGCCCGGATTGCTTCGAGCAGCGGTCGAGTGAGGAGAAACTCTTCAGAGAAGATGTCATCCTCGAGCTCACTCCACTCGACTCCGTCGGCTCCACGATCGGCCTGGATGCGCAGCAACTGCTTCTTGTAGTTCCACTCGTACAGTGCCTTGGCCTCGTCGAGTCCTTCGTAACACTGCAACCGGATGAGGCGTGCCCCGATCATCTCTGCCACTGACTTTGCAAGCTGGGTCTTGCCGGTGCCAGCCGGGCCCTCGATCAGGATCGGCTTCTCGAGCCGGTCGGCGAGATGCACGATGCTTGCGATCGCATCATCAGCCAAATAGTTGACCGAGGCGAGCTGATCGCGAACTTGTTGAACGTCAGAGAACCGGTGATCCATCCGTGCAGGCTACCCGCCGGTAGCCGCGAGCCAGCGCCCACGATGCGGCCAGCTGCACCGTCCAGCGCTCGAGGAGACGACCTCAGCGCCGGAGGTGGTCATCGTCTTGACGAACTCGCGATCGAATCGTGAAGACCGAGTCTCCAGACAACACGCCGGCCCGCCCGAACAATCTCCCGAACTCCCAGTTGGACAACCCCAGTTCGGGACGGTTCAACGCATATTGACCATCGACCCATCGTGTGAATCCGTCGCCGACGAAGGGTGCATCGACCCGTGCGAAGAACTCGTCATGCTCGACGGGATCGCCGGCCAGCAGGCTCACCGTGAATCGTGGGGCGAGCCGGTTGAAGAGTTCGATGGCTTCAGCGACCGAGTCGACGACAACCAATGTGACTTCCGGGCTGTCCTCCCACTCCCACTCGATCCCGAGGTCATTCCATCCGAGCAACGACGTGCGGGGCTCGTTGACCAGGCCCTCAGCGCGATTGACTTGTACGTCCTCGAACCAAGAATCGGGAACCGTATCGGCCTGCTCGTCGACGATATGAAGCTTCGAAATGGCACCTCGGTTCGTGCCAGCTTGTTCGAGGGCAGTCAGGAACCGTGGCACAAACGTGTCCGCGACCGATCGGACGATGCAGCAGGTGTTGAGCGTGTTACACACCTTTCGATCGAGGCTGTTCTCGACGACGGCAGCGAAGCGATCAGCATCGGCAGTCTCGCTCACGACCATCCACGCACCACCCGAACCGTGCAGACTCACCGCAATTCCGGCTTGGCGGGCCACCGCCCCCAGCTGCGCAACGGCTCCACCACTCCCCCGGGCAACGGCAAGGGAAAGACGAGGATCGGAGAACATGGCATGGCCAGCAGATCGCTCGGCGCTGTCGACAAGTGTGGCAGCGCCGCGTGGCAACCCAGATTGAGCCAATGCCGGGTCGAGCCCATGTTCGACGATCGCCCGCGCGGTACCGAGGGCGTCGCTACCAATCCGAAACACAACCGTGTTGCCTGATCGCAGCACTCCGCAGGCATCGGCGAAGACGTTCGGACGTCCTTCGAAGACGAAGCCGACCACCCCGAGCCCAGCTCGAATCTGTTGGATGCTCCAGCCCGCATGATCGATCTGATCGACCACCGCGTTGCGACCCGAAGGTTGCGATGCCCAACTACGAAGTCCTGCGATCATGTCTGACCGCATCACACTGCTGAGCTCGAGGCGAGTCGTGCTGCGCCCGCGAGCCTTCGCTGCGACGATGTCCTCACGGTTCGCTGCTGCTATGGGCGCGAACGTTTCATCATCGGCGAGCAGGTCAGCGAAGCGGTCGAAGAACTGGGTGATCGAGTCGTCCGATACCGAGCCAAGGGCGGCGAAGGCATCGGCTGCTCGTGTGACGGCGCCACTCGCCACATCCCAAACCAACTTGGGGATGTGCAACAGATCGCCTGTCCCTTGCACAACAACGAGATGGTCGCCCGGCGCAAAAACATCGGCGAGTTCTTGCGGAACGGTCGTGACCTTGTTCCCACCGTAGATAACGGGCATGCCAGCGTTCAGTTCGGTCAACTCTGCCATGATTGAACGCTAGCTCGGGTACAGCGGAACTACCGTGGTCGAGAGTCTTGTGAGCGGCGAACCCACCTCCCCCGAACCACAGCCGCCGGCGAAGCGGTCCGCTTCAGCACTCGTTGCCGCGGGCATCATGTTCTCTCGCATCTCCGGACTCGTCCGTGAAGCGATCTTCAGCAGCTTCCTCGGCGTCGGTGGAGCATCCGATGCCTTCGGGGTCGCCACGCGCGTGCCCAACGTGCTCCAGATGCTCCTTGGTGAGGGCACGCTGTCTGCTTCGTTCATTCCGGTGTATTCCGCCGAACTCGAACGCGATGAGGAAGAGGCCGGACGAATCGCCGGCGCCGTCGCCGCCCTGCTCGCCCTCGTCGCTGCAACAATCGTCATCGTCAGCTGGGTCTTCGCCGAACCGATCGCTTCGGTCATGGCGCGGGGCTTTCGAGACGATGCCCGGTTCGACCTCACCGTGTCGCTCATGCGGATCATCCTCCCGTCTGCGGGAATGCTCGTGCTCTCGGCATGGTGTCTGGGCATTCTCAACAGTCACCGACAGTTCTTCTTGTCCTACGTCGCTCCGGTGCTTTGGAACATTGCGCAGATCGCTGCAATCACCGGTGCCGTTCTCTTCTTCGATATCGGGAAGACCTCACCCACCGATGACCTCGAAGACATTTCAACGAACGTCGCGGTCCTTGGAGACCTGGCAAAGGTGGCTGCGTGGGGATTCTTCGTCGGCTCCTTCCTGCAATTCCTGGTCCAGGTGCCGAACGTTCGGAAACTGGTACGCGGCCTCCGTATTCGTCTCGACCTCCAGCGAGAGGGCGTTCGCGAGGTCGTGCGGCGCTTTGGTGGAGCCGTTCTCGCCCGCGGTGTGATTCAGATCTCGGCACTCATCGACATTTTCCTCGCTGGCCTCCTGATCACCGGTGCGGTCACCACTTTGGTGAAGACCCAGGTCCTCTACATCCTGCCGATCAGTTTGTTTGCTATCAGCATCGCAGCCTCTGAGCTTCCCGAGCTGTCTCGACTCTCCGACAAGTCGCAAATTCAACGGCGGGCGCAAGCTGGCTTCGGTCAAATCCTGTTCTTCATGAGTTTCACCGCATTCGCGTACATCCTGCTGGGCGACAAGATCGTTGGAGCACTGTTCGAGCGAGGGCAGTTCACAGCCGACGACACGCTTCTCATCTGGTTCGCGTTGGGGGCGTACTCACTTGGCCTCATTCCCGCTGGCGTATCTCGTTTGACGCAGAACACGTTGTGGTCCCAGGGCGACACCCGCGGCCCAGCCCGCATCGCCATCATTCGTGTAATCATCTCGATCGCTATTGCGGTGAGCGTCATGGGGATCTTCGACCGGCTGGGAACCACCGATGTTCGAGATGCGCTTCCCACGCTGTACGACGGCGGAACCACCAAGGAACAGCTTCGGTTCGGCGCGATGGGCATCACGCTCGGATCGGGAGTGGCAGCCTGGGTCGAGGTGATGCTGCTCTGGCGTCTCGCTGAACGAGCCGTACCAGGCATCTCGCCCCTTCGACCCCTTCGTCGGCTCCTGCCTGCTCTTGGCGCAATGGCCGTCGTCGCCATCGGGATGCGATTCGTGACCGATGACATGTGGCCTCCAATCGCCGCGGTGCTTGCGGTTGGACTGAGCGGCCTCGTCTACCTCGGCGTCTGCCGAAGCCGTGGGGTGCCCGAAGTGAATCTCCTCCTTGTCGGACCACTTCGACGCTTCCGAGCACTGTGATTCATCGACAACAGCATCAGTCTTCGCACTACGATGCGACCCATGATCAATACGCTCAAGAAGTGGTGGAAGTACCTGACGGCAAAGGCCGATTCGGAGTTCGAGAAGAACGCTGATCCGAAAATTCAGCTCGAGCAAGCGATTCGAGAGTCCAAGGAACAACACCAGCGGCTGAAGGAACAAGCAGCCAACGTCATCGCGCATCAAAAACAGACCGAGATGCGTCTCGAGAAGTCGATGGCCGAACTCGAAAAGTTGGCCGGCAACGCCCGCCAAGCGGTCATGATGGCCGACGAAGCAATGCAGCGTGGCGACGAAACCAAAGCCCTCGAGTACACGAGCGCGGCGGAGGCCTTCGCCGGCCGCCTCATTGCAGTGGAGACCGAGATCGACGACCTCAAGGCACTCCACCTACAAGCGACGCAGTCGGCGAATGAAGCCAAGAGTGCCGTGTCTCAGAACTCCGATCGTCTGCAGTCGAAGCTGGCCGAGCGCCAAAAGCTCCTCAGCCAACTCGATCAGGCGAAGATGAAGGAGCAGATGAACGATGCAATGGATTCGCTCGGGGAGTCCGTTGGAGCCGACACGCCATCGCTCGACCAAGTGCGTGAGAAGATCGAAGGACGACTCGCGAAGGCCCAGGCCTCATCTGACCTGAGTGCGTCGTCAACCGAAGGTCGCATGGCCGAGATCGAAGCCGCAGCCCGCGGAACCCAAGCCAAGGCTCGACTCGAAGAACTCAAGACGCAGTTGGGCGTCGGATCGACGGAAACATCGACCCCCGCCACGACGACGGCTCCTGAAGAGGGTGGGACAACGGCCACGGCCGGCTGACTCATATGACACCGGAACAGATCCGAGCGCTCCGAGAGTCCGCATCGAACATCATCGCCTATCAGTACCAACTCGAGGGGCAACGCAAGAAGTTGTATGACGAGCTGGAACGCACGAACACCAACGCGCGTCAAGCGGTGATGATGGCAGAGGAAGCTTCTCGTGACGGAGATGCCGCTCAGGCTTCTCGATTCAACGAGTCAGCGGAACTTCTGTCCGAGCAGATCATCTCCATCGACACACAAATAGCTGCAATCGACATGGAATTGCTCGAAGCGAGCCAAGCGTCGGAGGAGGCAAGATCCATCGCGTCGGACTCAGCGATCGCCATGACGCAGATGCGCGTCAAAGGGGCTGAGCTTCGAGCCGACTTCGAACGCGCAAAGATGGCCGACGCGAGCTTAGAGTCAACGAGTTCACCGTCATTCGACGAGGTGAAGGACAAGATCGGCGCACGAGTCGCCCACGCCGAAGCCCGGGCAGAACTTGCTGACGTCGATGGCCAGTCCGAGCTAGCCGGAGCAACAGCGATGGTCGAACAGGCTGCAATCGAGTCTCGCGCCGCAGCAAAGCTCGCCGAGATCCGTTCTCAAATGGGTGTCTCGAGCCCACCGTCCACAGCCGAGGATTCCCAAGACGCCGAGACGACCGATGATTCTCCAAATTCCGCGCCGGAGACCTGAGACCCGGCTCCTCCTGGGCACACGACTCGCCACCCATGAGTGTCACCTTTCCGCCATATCCATGACGGCCCCATAGGCGGCCTCTCAATTCCATACCGCAATCACGAAACCTGTCACAGCTCATCTCAGTGCGGTCCCCGGCCGACAGAGTCAATGTGAGCAATCGGTTTGAGCGCCTGCCGCCCATCATGGAGCGGGATGACATGGAGCCGACCGCGGACGCACCGACGATGTCAGTCCGCCGTGTCGCGCTTCTGGCCCTACCGGCCCTAGCCGCAATTGTTCTCACCCTCACGACCCTCGCCGGCGTCGGTGCAGCACGGGGCCGAATCGCCGCATCGACCAGCAGCCAGAGCCTTTTCGCTGCGGGCCGAATCGACCTCTTGGTCGAATCAGGGCAGGTGGCTGCCACCCGCGATCTCCTCTTCGACAGAGACGGGCTCTATGCAGGTCAGGTCCTGGAGCGTTGCCTCCAGGTGAGCCATCATGGATCCTTCGACGAGGCATCGATCCGGCTCCATGGGACAGAAACCGGAGGAGACGGGCTCGCTTCCTTCCTTTCCATCGCCATCGACACCGGATCGGGCACCGACCCCGAATGCCTCGACTTCACCACCGAATCCGAGATCCATCGTGGCCGACTCGACTCGACGCTCGCCAGGCATTCGAGTTTCGCGTCCGGAATTCGGCTCGCGGAGAACGCTCCAACCCAGCATGTGACCAACATCCGTATCCGGCTGGAGGTCGCTGACGACAACGACGCGCAGGGCCGCGAGACCCGATTCGTCCTGACATTCGAGGCTCAACCATGACCAAACAAGCCGAAGTCGGCTCGATCGCACGGCTGGGGAAGGTCACCCGAGTCGCCCGCACAGGCATCTGGCTCGCTACTTGGGTCTACCTGTATCTGCTCGTTCTACTCAGCAGTTGGGTGATGTTGTCGGGAATAGCCGGCGGATGGAACCCGATGGTAATCACATCAGGATCCATGGAACCGTCGATCGGGGTCGGCGACATCCTGATGGTCAGCGAGCACCCTTCGGACCTTCTCGGCCAGCAGTCGGTGGTCGTGATCGACTCAGGCGATGGTGCCCCGATCGCGCACAGGATCTTCTCGGTCGAGGGAGACAGGTATGTCACCAAAGGCGACGCAAACGCACTCCCTGACACAGATCAGGCATCCCCCGAAGATGTGATCGGCGTGGGACGGCTGGTCGTGCCAGCCATCGGCATGCCCATCGTCTGGCTCCGCGAGGGCAACCTCGTACCAGTCGTGGCCGTGTCACTACTCACCGCCGGTTCCCTACTCGCGGTCGGGATCGCCGGCGTGCGGCGCCTCCGCAACCGAGACGGGCTTCGCCAACAGCGGACCAGTTCGGCGTCTATGACGGCGGTACGAAGATTGCGCACCCTGGTCTCGGTGATGATCGCGATGCAGTACATGCTCGACCCCGACCAATTCTCGATCGAAGGATCGTCCCTTCCCAGCTGGGGAATTCCGGCCCTGGTCGTCACTGCACTCATCGCCGTGAACCGGGGCACCCGCATCGTCGAAACCGCATCGCAATCGTCTGCACGACTAATCGCCCTCGTCCTGGACACAGTGCTTCTGGTGATCCTGGTGACCACGATCGGAAGCTCCGACATCGCGTGGGTCCTCTTCGCCCTTCCGATCATCGAGGCCGCCCTCGGATTCGGGATCGCTGGTGCCCTCTACCATTGGCTTTTTCTCACTTCCTTCACTCTCTTCAGCCGGGTCTGGCTCGCAGAGTCCTCCGACTCCGGATCCTCCGCGCTGATCACCGACCTCGAGAACATCCTCGACCAACTCGGCATCCTCTTCATCGTGGTGATCCCGGGCGCATATCTGGCCGAACAGTTGATCGTTGACGTGACATCACAACGCAAAGCGGCAGTGGCCGCCAAGGACCGGAGCACGCTGTTGGAGACTGTGGTCGAGGCAGGGCGGGAGGTGAACCGTCTCGGCGGACAACACGTCGAGGCGCTTCTCGACGCCGCGTTCGAGCTCGGCTTCGAATCTGCCGATGTGGCGATGCTGCACCCTGAGCACGGTTGGACGGTCCTCGCCAGCCGCGGCGGCGAGAAGGTCCGTCTTCCCCACCCTGGTGCAGCGGCGAGCGGCGTTCGAACCGAAGACCTGCAGTTCTCGACTGTGATCGTGGATGAGCTCGATTCATCGCAGGTCGAACTCGATGCCCTGGCCGAGGCCGGCATAAGCGCGTTGGTCGCCATTCTCGTGCGTCTCGTCGACTCCAGCCGCGTGGTGCTCCGGGTCGGCACCACTGATTCGAACAAGTTGACGATCGACCGGATCGACGCTGTACGCCTGCTCGCCTCCCAGGCTGGCATCGCCCTGACCAACGATCAGCTCCTCGTCGAGTTGCGCGGCATGCGCGACGAGATGACCTACCAGGCTCATCACGACACGCTCACCGGTCTCCACAACCGCGCCGGGCTACGGCCAGCCCTCGCCGCAGCGCTCGAAGAGAGCGACGACCACGTTCCAGGAATCGTGTTCCTCGACCTCAACGGTTTCAAGCAGGTCAACGACCGGCTCGGGCACGATGCCGGCGACGAACTCTTGCTGCAGATCGCGCAGAGACTCAGAGCGATCGTCCCGACGTCGGATCTCGTCGCCCGCCTCGGCGGCGACGAGTTCGTGGTCTTGCTGCACGACGCCAGCACCAACACCGCAGAATCGACGATCGATGTGATTCGAACAGAGATCGAGCGCCCCTTCGATTTGGAGACCGGCACGGTCTCTGTCGGTGCGGCGATCGGCTACGCCCTGGCCGCCCCGTCCGTCGGGGCCAGCGAACTCCTCCGGCAGGCCGATGTCGCCATGTACGAAGCAAAACGCACCGGCGGCCAAGCGATGCGTTACAGCCGTGGGCTCGACGAACCACGGCGACGACACACGGCACTGGCCGGAGATCTGCCACACGCGCTCACCTCGGGGCAGGTGACGCTGGCCTACCAACCGATCGTCCACGCGGCGTCGAACCGTGTGGTCGGGCTGGAGGCACTCGTTCGCTGGCTACACCCGACCCAGGGCAACGTCACACCTCCGCAACTCATCGATGCGGCCCTCGAGGCTGGGATCGGGAGCGACGTCCACCATTGGATCGTCAACAAGGCAGTCGCCGCCGCAAAATTGTGGGGATTCGGCGTGGACTCGAACATCTTCATGACCGTGAATGCCTCGGCCGAGGAGTTCGACCAGCCCTGGGTTGCAACAAACGTCCTGGAAGCGATCGCAGACCATGGCGTTCCTCCTTCGACGATCTGGGTGGAGCTGAGCGAGAACCTCGTGCGCGAGCTGCCACCCGTTGCGGCATCGAATCTCGAGTTGCTGCAATCCGGCGGCATCCAGTTCATGCTCGATGACTTCGGCGAGGGCCAGACTTCGCTGTCACACATGAGTCGCCTGCCGATCGGCGGCGTGAAGCTCGGACGGGAATTCGTCGTCGGGTCCATGCATTCCGAGGCCGACCGGATCGTCCTCGAATCGGTGGTCGATCTCTCGACCCGTCTCGGCTTCGTGGTCGTTGCCGAGGGCGTCGAGAACGACGCCGAGTATCAGACCGTGACGTCAGCGGGCTGTCAGCTCGTGCAGGGCTTCCTGCTCCACCGCCCACTCGACCATGAGCGGACAGGTCAGCTGCTGATGGAGCAGCAGAACGCAGACAATCGACCGGTGGTGCACTGATGGGACGTTCTTTCGACATCAACAGCGATGACCGGGCAGGAGCCCCGCCCCCTACCCGAACCGTCGATCACTCGACCGCCCGCGCCTTCGCCGCCGCCCTATCCGCCCTCGCGATCTCCAGCCTGGTCGTCACGACGTCTGCTGGAGCGCTCGAACCCGACGGCACAGTTGCCACCAACCGCCTCGAGGCGGGGTCCGTGAGCATCACCGACGACGACGGGGGCCACTCGTTGGTGGAGCTCGACAACATGGCGCCTGGTCGCCCGCACGAGCAGTGCATCAACGTCGTCTACGACGGAACGATCGTTCCCGTCACCTTGACGCTCTCCGTTCGCTCGAACGGAGAGCTAGCCGACTTCGTGAAGACCGATATCGAGCGGGGTTCGGGAGGTGCGTACGACGACTGCGACGACTTCGAACCAGAAGAGCAGCTCTTCGACGGAACACTCTCGGACCTCGACGCCCGCGACGAAATTCCGCTTGGAAGCTTGCGGAATCGCGGTGAATCGACGTCGTTCCGATTCGTCTTCGAACTGGCGGACGAGCAGGCCGCGCTGGGTCTGACCACGGCCACCGACTTCATCTGGGAAGTCACCCCCGAATGAGCAAAAGCGCGCGGCGGTCCGTGCTCGTCACTGCAATCGTCCTGTTGGGCATCGCGACACCCCTCGGCGTGTGGATGACCGCCACGCCGGTGACGAGCGGTTTCACGGATTCGGTTGAACTCGGCGAAAACAAGCTCGGCGCCGGGCGACTCGACCTCGGGGCGCCTCAGTCGGGCGTGACCATCTCTGCGACCCACGTCGCTCCTGGTGATCAGATCGTGACGGAGTTGTACCTCGACAACCGAGGTGATCTCGCGCTCACCTATACGTTGACGGCCACCGTCGAGGGCAGCGAGCTGGCGCCTTGGACCACGTGGTGGCTGTCTGAGCCCGGGCGAGCCGGCTGTGACGACGGCAAGCAGATCACTCCGCCCGCCGTGATGACGGGCATCGGGACCGACATGACCGCAGGCATGGCCGCCCCTCGACCGGTGGCGGCTGGCGGCAACGACATTCTCTGCCTACACGGCCAGGTAGGACTCGAGGCTCCCAACTCCATGCAGGGTAAGCGCATCGCGCTGCGCGTGGACGCCATGGCAGTGCACGACCCCAGCAGCGACGCCACAACCTCATGAGGCACCGATTGCGTGGGCCCTGGTCTCCGGGGCGCCTCGCCACCTGGGCGTTCTTCGGCGTTGTCGGCGTCTGCCTCGTTGCCGTCGCAGCCGGTTACCGGCCATTCATCATCACCTCCGGCAGCATGGGGGTCGCGGCGCCGCCGGGCTCTCTGGTGGTCGCTGCTCCCCGCGACCACGTGGAGGTAGGAGACATCCTCGTGATGCGTCGCGAGGGTGCGCTGACGGTGACACACCGGGTGGTCGCCATCGAGCAGCGCAGCGACTCGCGCTACGCGATCACGCGAGGTGACGCCAACGACACGACCGATCCGGTTACGTATCTTCTGGAGGGTTCCGACCTCGTCGAGCGCTGGACCATCCCACGCCTGGGAACGGCGCTGTCAACGCTCAAGAGCCCCTACGTGCTCTTCGTGCTCCTCGCTGGGTCCATGGCGGCGCTCACCGCAGCGTTCTTGTCTGCGGTCTGGAACGATCCGGAGCAACCGTCGGATCACCCAAGCAGCGAGCGGGACGTCGGGGCCTCGACATAGGCCGAATGGACGCCCCACACTGGGCAATTCGAACGAAAGTCGAGCCGAAGGGTAATACATGCATGCGGACACGCCGACCCACACAACATGCCTGAGAACACGAATGAGAATTCGCCCACCCCGAAGAGGATCCGGCGGGTCGCGCTGAGCGCAGCCATCCTGATCGTCACGACTGTTTCGCTCACCGCAACGTCGCTGGCTCTCTTCACCGACACGGAAACCGTTGGCGGCAACGGCTTCACGACGGGGACGATCGACCTGACCGCTTCGCCAGCGACCGCTGTCGTCACGATGCCTGCCATGGCACCGGGCGATCAAGTAACGGCCCCACTGACCGTCACCAACACCGGCACGCTTGCCCTCCGCTATGCGATGACATCGCAGACGACAGAGGATGCGCTCGCAGCCGAACTCGTGTTCACCGTCAAGAGCGGCGTGACCGCCTGCGACGACGCTGACTGGGGTACCGATGGTACAACGCTCTACAGCGGCGCGCTCGGCTCATCGGGTGACTCGGTCATCTTTGGCGACGTCACACCCGGCGACGACACCGGCGACCGGACGCTCGCTGCAGCAGCGACCGAGGATCTGTGCCTCAACGTGACACTGCCCCTCGTCGCCACTGCCGGCCAGGGAATGACCACCGCCGCCACCTTCACACTCCACGCCGAACAGACCAAGAACAACGCATAGGCCCTCGAGCGCACGGGCCTCGTGCGAGGAAATGGTGCGGACGTGAAGCAAACGCCAATAGCGACAAGACGACGGTGGCGAGAGCGCCCACCCGGCACCGTCGTCCGCTGGCGGGCGACCCTGCCCTTGTTCACGGTCGCGATCATGTCGCTGTTGTTGATGACCTCCATGGCGGCCTACGCCACCAGCACATCGCACCCGGGAAACACCTTCACAACCGATGTGATGGACCCACCGAGCGACCTCGGATCGATCGATTGCGCATCGATCACGCTCAACTGGACGGCCAGCGGAGATACCTATGCCCAGGGGCACCGGATTCTCCGTTCCGCCAGCTCGGGCGGGCCCTACGTACAGGTCGCGGAGATCACGCCACGATCCACGACCAGCCATGTCGACAGCCCTGCAGCCGGCACGTACCACTATGTGGCTCGCGCGTTCGCGGGCAACTGGGAGTCCGCCGACTCCGCCGAGCACACTGCGACCGTCAACGCCGGGGGCGGCAGCGTCGACCCGGGCGGCCCCTACTCGATCGCCGAGGGCGACGACCTGGCCTTGGACGGATCCGGCTCGATCGCGTCCACTTGGGAATGGGACCTCGACGACGACGGCGACTATGACGACGCGTCAGGCGCAAGTCCGACAGTCTCTTGGGCGTCGCTCGCGGCACTCGGCGTTGACGACGATGGCGTCTACCCGATCGGGCTGCGCGTCGACGGTTGTTCCACGGCGAGCACCTCGCTGACCATCGACAACACCGCTCCCATCCTCACGACGACCGGCAATGGCGAGGCTGCAGCCGGCAGCTCATACACGTTGAACCTGGCGGCCTCGGATCCAGGTGACGACACGATCACCGGTTGGACGATCAACTGGGGTGACGGCGCCATCGACTACATCAGCTCGAACCCCGCTTCGGTCACCCACACCTACGACCACGCCGGCTTCACCTACAACATCCTCGCCGCTGCGGCCGACGAGGACGGCTC